>ULWX01010592.1_pt1 | contig 17674 bp, 13 predicted proteins | sample 1960851 | NCBI WGS metagenome assembly ULWX01 (sample SAMEA4835826, study PRJEB28245) | human gut metagenome | biome: gut microbiome; material: fecal sample | place: Denmark | collected 2008 | reverse complement strand
ACGAAACGCGCCTGCGGGCGCAGCCTTTACACAAGGGAGCCGTTGGGTAGTGCAAATTTTGAGCTGAAACGTCAATTTTGCGTTCATCTCCCATCCACCTTTAGCTGAGCCCGCCTCCATCTTCGCACCCGCCAAAAAACACCGGCTGTCAAGCTTGACAGCCGGTGTCCTTTCTCGCTTATTTACTTGAGATAATCGCCGATGGCGGGCAGGCTGAAGCCCTCGGCAAAGCTGAGGTCGATTCTCTCGTAGCACTCCTGCATGCGGCTGCCAAATTCGCTGTTTGCCGCAACGGCTCTCGCGCTCATGGGCGTGCCGTCGCTGCTGTACTGCATCACGCGGTCAGCGTCCGCGGGCAGGCGGATGATGACGTGGTAGCCATAATCGGACTTTACGGGGTCGGAGACCTGATACTCCTCCAGTGCGTCACAGGTGTCCTCAAACTCGGAGACCATCGTGCCGTGGGTGAAGACGTAGCCGTCGGGATAGGTTGCCTTGCCGGTATCCTCGCAGTATTCGTCCTTGAGCTCGGCAAAGCGGGCGAGCAGCTCGTCATGGTCCTCAATAGCCTGAAGCTCCTGCGCGATATCATTCGCCAGCGCTTCCTTTTCGGCAATTGTGGCCTCGTCCAGCGCCTCGCCGGTGCCGGCATCGCTGGTCATAAGCAGAATGTGGTTTGCGGAGATGTAGCCGTTATCCTCAAGATAGCTCAGCGCCGCCGCCTCGTCAAACAGCTCGCTGTTTTCGCCGTAAAGCTCCTTATAGCAGCGCTGATAGAGGTAGTTGACCCGGTTAATATCATCGTACAGCTCCCTCGTGAGGTAGATGCCCGCAAGATATTCCTCAAAGTCCGCCTCGGTCGCGCCCTCACCGCAGAAGTTTGCGATGTTGGCCTCATCCTCGGCCGCGATATTGGCAAGGTCCTCCTCGGTTAGCTCGATGTTGTTCTCCTCGGCAAAGGCTCTTATGGCCTGAAGCTGACCGATAGCCTGCTCCGTGCTCTGCTGGACATACTGGGCATAGGTCACATCGCTGCTCTCGCCCATGGTGTCGCTCCAGCTGAGGCTCGCGCCGTAGTACATGGCCATGGCGGTGAAATAATCCTGAATCTGGCTTGCCTGAGTGTAGAACATGTAAAAATACTCCGCCCAGGTCACGTCCCTGCCGCCCACGGTGAGCACTATCTCATCCGGCTCATGCAGGGCGTATATCGCCTCAAAGTCCAGCTCTCCCGCGGTTGCCGGCGCTTCGCTGTCCACATCGCCGCCGGTCGGCTCCTCGGAGGGCTGAACCTCCGGGCTCTCCTCCGGCTCGGCGGGGCTCTCGTTCACATTGGCGCAGCCGACCACACCCGCAAAAATCAGGCACAGGACTATAAGTATCGCAATAAGTTTTTTCATATCGGTTTTCCTTTAAGCAGACGAGAGTTGACCCATGCCGGTTTTAACAGGCCAATTTTCCCCAATACTTCGTTAAGCGGCTTGAAAATATCAACGGATATTCCCTGCGCCACTTGCCTCGTCTTGGAAAAAATTTGCTCTGCTAAAACTGCTTCGCACCCGTCGGCGAGTTAGTTTTGATTGATTTTTCATTTTGAGTTGCCGACGGGCGGCATGGTTCGGCTCCCGTCTGCTTTCCGTATATGCGTTCAGATTATTTTACCACCATATAATGCCTTGCACAAGGAAAAACAGCATAAATTTATCCTTTGTTCACCGATGACCAAAGCGAAACGAATTTCCGCGCCTCGTCGATGACGCGGTTTTTGCTCTTGAGCTTGATGCTCAGGCAGGGGGCGGACCCGGCCTCAACGCGGAGAGACCCCTTGTAATCGGGCATGGCGTAAAGAGCGGAGACCTTTTCCATGTTGAAATCCTTCACCGTGAAGCGGAGCCGCCCCTGCTTCTGGGCAATGTCCGTTATTCCGGCGCGCCCGGCCTCGCCGCGCAGCAGCGCCACATGGATAAGGGCGTTGACCCCCGGCGGCGGGTCGCCGAAGCGGTCGATAAGCTCGTCGGTCAGATCGTCGGCCTCCTCCTCAGTGCGTATCATAGCGATGCGCCGGTAGATGTCCATGCGCTGCTCGGAGGAGGAGATGTACCTGTCCGGGATGTTCGCCGCGACGGCAAGGTCAGCCGAGCACTCCGCCCGCTGGGGTACCTCTATGCCCCGCGCCTCCAGAACCGCCTCGTTTAAAAGCTTCATGTACATGTCATAGCCCACGTCGATCATGTGGCCGGACTGCTCCGCGCCCAAAAGACTTCCAGCGCCGCGAATCTCAAGGTCGCGCATGGCAATCTTGAAGCCGGAGCCGAACTGCGCAAAGTCCCGGATGGCGTTGAGGCGCTTTTCGGCTATCTCCGTGAGCACCTTGTCCCGCCGGAAGGTGAGATAGGCACTCGCGCGGCGCGTGGAGCGGCCGACGCGGCCGCGAATCTGGTGCAGCTGCGCAAGGCCGAGCTTATCCGCGTCCTCGATAATGAGGGTGTTGACGTTTGGAATGTCAATGCCGGTCTCGATTATGGTCGTGCAGACAAGCACCTGAATCTGCCCGTTTGCAACGTTTTCCATCACGTTTGCCAGCATGTTTTTGTCCATCTTCCCGTGGGCGACGCCTATCGTGACGCCCTCCAGCAAATCGCTCAAGCGCCGGGCCGTGCGCTCAATATCCTCCACGCGGTTGTGCAGGTAATACACCTGACCGCCGCGCTGAAGCTCCCGGCGGATGGCCTCGGCGATGATGCCCCAGTCGTGCTCCATGACGAAGGTCTGCACGGGGAGCCGGTCCTCGGGCGGCTCCTCGATGGTGGACATGTCCCTGATGCCGGACATGGCCATGTTGAGCGTGCGCGGAATGGGCGTTGCCGAGAGCGTCAGCACGTCCACCCCCTGCGCAAGCTCCTTTATATGCTCCTTGTGGGTCACGCCGAAGCGCTGCTCCTCGTCCACCACCAGAAGCCCTAAATTCTTGAATTTAATATCCTTTGACAGCAGCCGGTGTGTGCCGATAACGAGATCGCACTTGCCGTTTGCAAGCTCCTCCACAACCTTATCGGACTGAGCGCCGGTTTTGAAGCGGCTCAAAACCGCGATGTTCACCGGAAAGCCGAAAAAGCGCTGGAGCGCCGTCTGGTAATGCTGCTGGGCAAGAACAGTCGTCGGCACAAGTATCGCGGCCTGCTTCCCGTCAAGGACGCACTTCATAACCGCCCGCAGCGCGACCTCCGTCTTGCCGAAGCCCACATCACCGCAGAGAAGCCTGTCCATAGGCACGGCCGATTCCATATCGCGCTTTATCTCCGCCACGCAGCGCAGCTGATCGTCCGTCTCCGTGTAGCCGAAGTTTTCCTCAAACTCCCGCTGCCACTCGCTGTCCGGGGAAAAGGCGTAGCCGGGCATACGCTGCCGCTGGGCATAGAGCGCGATGAGCTTTTTCGCCATGTCCTTTGCGGCGCCCTTCGCGCGCGAGCGGGTCTTGGCCCACTCGGTGCCCCCCATTTTGGAAAGGCGTACGGGCTTATCCTCCCCGCCGCCGGTGTACTTTGACACCATGTCAAGCTGGGTTGCCGGGACATAGAGCGTGTCCGTCCCGGCGTAGGCTATTTTGATATAGTCCTTGTCAAAGCCGTCCACCTGCATACGCACTATCCCGGCGAAGCGGCCAATGCCGTGGTTTTCATGCACCACGTAATCCCCAATGGAGAGGTCGGCGCAGGAATCAATCCTTATGCTGTTTGCGGGGCGTTTTTTCCGGGCCGTCCTGCCGCTTTTGCTGCGGATAAGCTGCGCGTCCGTCAGCACCGCGAGTTTCAGCGCCGGATATTCCATGCCGGCACTGAGCGCGCCGATGGCAATCGAGCAGCCCCCCTGCTCCGGCAGCCTTTTAAGCTCCTTATAAATGAGCGCGTTAATCCCGCTGCCGGAGAAAAACTCCTGCAAGACCTTCGCTCTGCGCTCATCCCCGGCCAGCACCACCACGCGGTAATCCTGCTTGAGATAGAGGCGCACGTCCTCCGCGGCGGTCTGGGCGTTGCCCGCGTATGAGGGCAGCTGCTTTGCCGGGATGCTCACAAGCGTGCGCGGGCTGAGCGGGTTTCTGCCAACGGTGAAGGCGTCCGCCATGTAGACGGGGTAATCCTCCAAGCGCTTTGCCAGCTTATCAAAGCTCAGGCAGAAGCTGTCCTCCGTGACGGCGATCTGCCCCCGGCGCTGAAGCTCCTTGATGTCCGCGCCGAGCTGCTTTGCGTACTCCCGCGCCCGCTCGGCGCAGCGGTTGGGCTGGTCGAGGAACACGAGCGCCGCAGGGTCGATATAATCCGCGCCCCAGGCGTCGGGGTAGATAACGGGCATATATCTGTCCGCGTCGCTCATGCTGATGCCCGCTCTGAGCCTCTCCGCGTCGGCGCGGAGGGTCGCGGCGAGGGTCTGGGCGTTCTCACTCGAGCGGCGGCGAGCGTAGCGCTCGGAAAACTGCTCGATTTTTAAGCAAAGGCCCTCAACGCCCCCGGAAGCCATCGTGGGCAGAGTCTCCGCCGCGGGCAGAATTACGCAGCGCTCCAGATGCTCGGTGCGCCGCTGGGTCGAGGGGTCGAAGCTGCCCATGGAGTCCACATCGTCTCCCCAGAACTCGATTCTCACCGGCTCATGCCCGGCGGGAGAGAAAAAGTCCAGTATCCCGCCGCGCCTTGCAAACTGGCCCGGGCCCTCGACCTGCTCGGTGCGCGAATAGCCGCAGCGGATAAGGCTCTCCTCAATATCTTCAATTTTATAGCTGCCCCCGTCCTCGATGGTAAAGGCCGTGTCGAGCAACGTCTTTGGCGGGATGCAGCGCTGGATAAGCCCAGGGATGGACGCCACCGTCACGGGGCTCTCGCCCTTTGCAAGCGCGTAGAGCGCGGCGATGCGCTTTTGCTCAGTCTGGCGGGAGGCGGCCTCCGTCGGGAAAAAGGTGTAATCCCTCATCCCCAGCACACCGACCTGAATTTGCAGCATTGAGCACAGATCGCGCGCGAAGTTCTCCGCCGAGGTATCGTCCGGAGAGATGACAAACAGCGGCAGCCCGGTTTTCAGGCGCAGCGCGGCCGCCAGATTCGCCCGGTGCACCGCCGAAAGACCGGAAATGAGCGCAGGAAGTCCACCGCTCTCCACCAGAGAGGGGAGGGCGGCGGCTTCCTTGTTTTCAAGTATTTGGTTTATGAGAATTTCCATAGAAACGCTGAGTTTACTTCCTTACAGGATTAATATCGATCATCTTGTTCATGCCCACCGCCGAGAGGCAGCGGGAATAAAAATCTCTTATCATTCTGTGGGCAACGGCGCTTATATCCTCCGTACCCTTGATGGGCTTGACCATCAGCTCCACCTCGGCCCCGCCAAGGCGGTAATCGCTCTCCACGCCCACATAGCCGAAGCGGGCGAAAAAGCGGCGCAGCTTCTTGCGGTACTCCTCATCGTCCTCAAAAACCGTCAGCTCCGCAAGGATGCCTTGCCGGTCGGCATAGCGCTTGTTTATAAGGCGCATGGCCTCCACGCCGACGCCCTTGTCCCTGTTCCACGGTAGGATGCCGAAGTATTTGAGCAGCACATATCCATAGAGACTGCGGCAGCATACCAGCGCGTATCCCATCTCCATTTTGGTCTCATCGTCAAAGAAAATCAGCAGCTCCTGCGAGCCGTTGAGCATCGCCTTGTGAATGACCACCTTGGGCAGCAGCTCTTTCTTGTCAAAATCCAGCTCCATCACCGGGTAAAAGCGGGTCAGGTCCCTGTGCCCGCCAACTCTGACACTCAGCATATTTATCCCCCTTTTCTTTATTTACAACCTTCAAAATTACACGCTCCAAAGGCTCCCCTTCGCTAAGGGGAGGCAAGGGATGGCGCAAATTATAAATTCTGTGCCCTGCACAGCTCCGCGTATGCCCCGTTTTTCGCCAGCAGCTCTTCGGGGCTGCCAAGCTCCACAATATGCTCGTCCTCAATAACGGCGATGCAGTCCGCGTTTTTGACTGTCGAGAGCCTGTGGGCAATTATAATCGTTGTCCTGCCGACGCTCAAAGCGTCCAGCGCCGCCTGTATGCGCTGCTCGGTAACGGTGTCGAGCGCGCTGGTGGCCTCGTCAAGGATGAGTATCGGCGGGTTTTTAAGAAAAACCCGAGCGATGGATATGCGCTGCTTCTGTCCGCCGGAGAGCATGACGCCGCGCTCGCCGATATATGTATCATAGCCGTCAGGCATGGCCATTATCTCGCTGTGTATCTCGGCGCGGACGGCGGCCTCGACTATCTCCTCGTCGGTCGCGTCGGGTCTGCCGTAGCGGATGTTCTCGCGCACGGTGCCCGCGAACATGAACACATCCTGCTGGATAATGCCGATGTTCTTTCTGAGGCTCTCCTGCGTAACCGTGCGCACATCGTGCCCGTCGACCCTGACAGCGCCCGCGCAGACATCGTAAAAGCGCGGAACAAGCTGGCAGAGCGTGGTCTTGCCGCCGCCGGAGGGGCCGACGATCGCGAAGGTCTCACCGGGAGTGATGTGCAGGTCGATATCCCTCAAAACCGGCACACCGTTTCCGTAATCAAAGCTCACATGGTCAAAGTCAACATTGCCCTCGACCGTGCCCAGCTCCTCGGCATCGGGCGCGTCTATTATACCCGCCTCGGTGCGCATAAGCTCAAGAAAACGCTCGAACCCGGCGCTGCCCTGCATGTACTGCTCTGCAAACTGCGTGAGCTTGCGTATAGGCGTAACAAAGGTGCTGACATAGAGGGAGAAGGTGATAAGCCCGATATAGTCCATCTTCCCCGCCATGATGAGCGCGCCGCCCACGGCGATGACCACCACCTGCATTATTCCGGTGGTAAACTCCATCCCGCTCATGTAAAGCCCCATGCTCTTGTAATACTCGACCTTGGAGGAGCGGAACATCGCGTTTGCCGCGTCGAATTTATCGCTCTCCTGCTCCTCATTGGCGAAGGCCTTCGCCGTGCGTATGCCGGAGATGCTGCTCTCGATGGCAGAATAAATATCCGCGGTCTTGCGCTTGACCTCAATATTTGCGTTTTTCATGCGGTTGCGCTGCGAGAGCGTGAACCACAGGCACAGCGGCAGAATGACCGTCAGCACCAGGGCGAGCTGCCATTGCAGGCAGAACATCACGATAAGCGCACCCAGAATGGTCAGCGTGCAGATGAGCAGGTTTTCCGGCCCATGGTGGGCAAGCTCCGTCACCTCAAAAAGGTCGCTGGTGATGCGGCTCATCAAAACGCCGGTGCGGTTTTTGTCGTAAAAGCTGCAAGAGAGCGACTGCATATGCGTGAACACATCCCTGCGCATATCCGACTCTACAAGCACGCCCATCCTGTGCCCGACCACGGTTATCACATAGTAGAGCACGCTCTTGAGCACATATGCCGCCACCATTATCCCCATCACGACAAAAAACGTCCTGTAAAGGCTCTGTGGCAGCAGCTCATTCATCGAAAGCCGCGACACATATGGGAACACCAAATCAACAATGGACGCCACCACCGCGCACAGCATGTCTATAAAAAACAGCTTCTTGTGCCGGGCGATGTAGCCCATGAAGATTTTTATGCCCTTGTCGTTATAATTTGTCTTTTTCATCGCGCGAACTCATCCCTCCGGCTGACGGCAAGCGCGTCGCATCTGTTGTTGTATTCGTTTTCGGCGTGGCCCTTTACCCAGTGGCAGCGGACTGTGTGCATATCGCAGAGCGATAAGAGCCGCTCCCAGAGGTCGGGGTTGAGGGCGGGTTTTTTGTCCGCCTTTTTCCAGCCGTTTTTCTTCCATGAGCGGGCCCAGCCCTTTTCAAGCGCGTCCACCACATATTTGGAGTCGGAATACAGCTCCACGGTGCAGGGCTCTTTGAGCTGCTCAAGCGCGGAGATGACCCCCGTCAGCTCCATGCGGTTGTTCGTGGTCTGCGCCTCTCCGCCGGAGAGCTCCTTCTCCACTCCCTTGTAGCAGAGAATGGCTCCCCAGCCGCCGGGGCCGGGGTTGCCGCTGCATGCCCCGTCGGTGTAAATTGTCACGGATTTTGCCATTATAGTCTCCATTTGCTGTAAAATTCGCGCTGTGTCTACACTTTTCCTCATGGGAAGTCAGAGATCAATGCGGCCGTCTCTATGCTCTCAAACCTCTGACTTACACCATATTAAGGCTCCCCCTGCGTAAGGGGAGCTGTCAGCCGAACAGGCTGACTGAGGGGTCGTTTTCTTTACCTCTCATACCTTGCGCGGAGCTTACGGTACTCTTCCCTGTCGATAGTGCCGTTTTTCAGGAAGTTTTCAAGCTGGTTGAGGCGCTTCTGCCGCTCGTACTCGTCCATCGGCAGCAGCTCCCTCTGGTGGCTGACAGGCTTATCCTCCAGCGGCTCACGCCGGAAGATGGAGGGTCTGTCCTCCGCGTCTCTGCGGGCGCGGACGGGTCTTTCCTCCTCCCGGTGGGCACGACGGGGCGCTCTGTCCTCCAAAGGCTCACGGCGCATGGGGCGCGCCTGCGCGGGCTGCTGCCCGCCGCTTTGCGCCGCCTTGATCATTTTGAACACAAACACGAACACACCGACTATCACGGCAATGCCGATTAGCGGTATCAGCAGCGCGAACACATCAATGCCCATTTCTCCGATGTTGCTGAGTATCGCGCCGAGAATTATGATGGCTATCGCCCAGCCTCCGCCGCCGCGTTTTTTCTTTTTCTCCCCGTTCAAATGTTATTCCTCCGTCTGGTTCTCCTCTTCGGCTTCCTTCTCGGTTTTTTCAATGGCAATGACGCGGCTGCCCTCGTTCAGGCGCATTACGCGCACGCCCTGAGTGGCGCGGCTGAGCAGGGAAACATTGTCCGCCGCGAGGCGAATCATCGTCGCGTCGTCGGTGATGACAAGAATATCGTCCTCATTGTTTACGACCATCACCGCCGCTATCTTGCCGGTTCTCTCGGTAATGTTGTAGTTTTTCATGCCTATGCCGCCGCGGCCGTGGACGGTGTACTCCTCCACCGCCGTGCGCTTGCCGTAGCCCTTTTCGGTGATGGTGAACAGGGCGCTGCCCGCGCCGGTGCTGTCCGCGCCAATGACATAGTCCCCAGCTCTGAGCTTTATGCCGCGCACGCCCACGGCGATCCTGCCCATGGGTCTCGCGTCATTTTCATTGAAGCAGACGGCCATGCCGTCTCTCGTTGCAATGAGGATGTTCTCATTGCCGGTCGTGGGGATGACGGTTATAAGCTCGTCCCCTTCGTCGAGGTTCAGCGCGCGGATGCCGTTGGAGCGGATGTTCTTGAGCGCGGCGCTGCTCATGCGCTTGACGGTGCCATTCTTCGTCACAAAGACGAGGAACTGATCCTCCACAAAGCCGCTGCCCTTTATCATCGCGCTGACCTTTTCGCCCTGGTCGATCTGGATAATGTTAATAATATTGCTGCCGCGGGCGTTTCTGCCGGCCTCGGGGATGTTATAGCCCTTCTTTATGAACACTCTGCCGGAGCTTGTGAAGAACAGGATATAGTCATGCGTGGAGGCGGTGAACACGGTCTCCACATAGTCCTCCTCCTTGGTGGACATGGCGCGGATGCCCTTGCCGCCGCGCCCCTGCGCCCTGTATTCGCTCACGGGCAGGCGCTTTATATATCCGCCGTGGGTCAGGGTAAAGACGCACTGCTCCTCCTCGATGAGGTCCTCAATGTCGATCTCGTCCGCCACGTCCTGAATCTCGGTCTTGCGCTTGTCGCCGTATTTATCGCGGATGGCGGTAAGCTCGTCCTTCAAGACGCCCTTTATAAGCTCTGGGTCAGCGAGCAGGGTCTTGAAGTAGCCTATGCGCTCCTCAAGCTCCTTATACTCGTTCTCTAATTTCTCGCGGTTGAGGCCCTGAAGAGAGATGAGGCGCATGTCGCATATAGCCTGCGCCTGCACATCGGACAGGCCGAAGCGCTCCATCAGGTTCTGCTTTGCGTTATCATAGCTGCTGCGGATAATGTGAATGACCTCGTCAATATTATCCTGCGCAATGAGCAGGCCCTCCAGCAGATGCGCCCGCTCCTCGGCCTTCTTAAGGTCAAACTTCGTGCGCCGGACGATAAGCTCCTCCTGGAATGTTAGATACTCGTCCAGAATATGCCGCAGGGAGAGAATTTTCGGCTGGGTCTGGTTGTTCACCAGCGCCAGCATGTTGATTGAGAAGGTGCTCTGCATGGCGGTCTGCGCAAAGAGGCGGTTTAAAACAACCTGCGGATTTGCGTCTCTTTTCAGCTCGATGACCATGCGCATACCGTTGCGGTCGGTCTCATCGCGAAGGTCGGAAATGCCGTCAAGCCGCTTATCCTTCACCTGTTCGGCGATGTTCTTTATAAGCTGGCGCTTGTTGACCTGATATGGCAGCTCCGTAACTATAATGCGGGTGCGGTTCTGGCCGTACTCCTCAAATTCCGTCCTCGCCCGGACGACGACGCGGCCGCGCCCGGTGGCGTAGGCCTGACGGATGCCGCTTCTGCCCATGATGATGCCCCTTGTCGGAAAATCCGGCCCGGTTATGTGCTGCATGAGGTCTGCAAGCGTCGCCTCCGGGTTATCCAGCACGCAGATGCAGGCGTTTATGACCTCGGTGAGGTTGTGCGGCGGAATATTCGTCGCCATGCCGACGGCGATGCCGCTTGAGCCGTTGACCAGCAGATTCGGGAAACGGGAGGGCAGCACGACCGGCTCTTTCCTGTATTCGTCAAAGTTCGGAACCCAGTCAACGGTGTCCTTGTTGATGTCCCGCAGCATTTCATCGGAAATTTTGGAGAGCCGCGCCTCGGTGTAACGATAGGCGGCGGGGGGGTCACCGTCCACGGAACCGAAGTTGCCGTGCCCGTCAACGAGCATATAGCGCATGGAAAAGTCCTGCGCCAGACGCACCATCGCGTCATATACGGAACCGTCGCCGTGCGGGTGGTAACGGCCCAGCACGTCGCCCACGCAGGTGGCGGACTTTTTGAAGGGCTTGTCGCTGGTAAGCCCGTCCTCATACAGCGCGTAGAGGATTCTCCGGTGCACGGGCTTTAGTCCGTCGCGCACATCGGGCAGAGCGCGGCCGACGATAACGCTCATCGCGTAGTCTATATAGCTGGTCTGCATCTCGCTTACCAGCTCTGATTCTGTTATATGCTGATTGGGGAACAGTATGTCCTCCGGCTTATAATCTCTCTTGTGTGCCATGCTGCTCCACCTCCTTAAATGTCAAGATTAACAACATATTTGGCGTTTTCTTCTATCCACTCGCGGCGCGGCTCAACATCCTCACCCATAAGCACGGTGAAGACATGGTCAGCCTGTATGGCGTCGTTGAGGGTGATGCGGCGCAGGGTGCGCGTCTCGGGGTTCATGGTTGTCTCCCACAGCTCGTGGGGGTCCATCTCGCCGAGGCCCTTGAAGCGGCTGATATCCACCTTCGCGTTGGGGTTATCGGCGCGCAGCTCCGCGCTTATCTTATCGCGCTCAGGCTCAGAGTAGGCAACGCGCTGGGTCTTGCCGCGCACAAGCTTGAAGAGCGGCGGGACGGCCGAATACACATAGCCCTTTTCAATGAGCGGGCGCATATAGCGGAAGAAGAAGGTCAAAAGGAGCGTGCGGATATGTGAGCCGTCCACATCGGCATCGGCCATAATGATAATTTTGTGATATCTGAGCTTTTCAATATTAAACTCGTCCCCGATTCCGGCGCCCATGGCCACAATGAGCGGATAGAGCTTGTCATTGCCATAAATTTTATCGGCTCTCGCCTTTTCGACGTTGAGCATCTTGCCCCACATGGCAAGGATAGCCTGAAAGCGGCTGTCTCTGCCCTGAATGGCGGAGCCCGCGGCGCTGTCGCCCTCGACGATGTAAAGCTCGCACAGCGAGGGGTCGCGCTCGTTGCAGTCCTGAAGCTTATCGGGCATCTGGCCGCTTTCAAGCCCTGTCTTGCGGCGGACGGATTCCTTCGCCTTGCGCGCGGCCTCGCGGGCGCGGTTTGCCATCATCGCCTTGTCAAGGATGACCTTGGCCGCCTGCGGATTCTCCTCAAGATACTCCGCCAGCTGCTCGGAGACAATGCTGTCGACCAGTGTTCTTATATAGGCGTTACCCAGCTTCTGCTTGGTCTGGCCCTCAAACTGCGCCTCAGGGAGCTTTACGGAGATCACAGCGGATATACCCTCGCGCACATCCTCACCGGAGACCTTATCGTCCCCCTTGATGATGTTATTCTTCGTGCCATAGGCGTTTATAACCCTCGTGAGCGCGGTCTTGAAGCCCGTCTCGTGCATGCCGCCCTCAGGGGTGTGTATATCGTTTGCAAAGGAGACGATGTTCTCGTTATAGCCGTCGTTATACTGGAGCGCAATCTCGGCGATAGCGTCGTCCTTCGTGCCGGAGAGATAGATAACATCATTGTGGATAAGAGTTTTGTGCCTGTTGAGGTAGGACACATATTCCCTGATGCCGCCCTCGTAGCACATGGTCTCCTGCATTTCCCTGCCGGGGCGCTTATCCTCGATAGTTATGCGAAGGCCGCCGTTGAGAAAGGCCTGCTCGCGCATACGGGTGTGGAGGATCTCATAGTCATAAACCGTATCGTCAAACATCTCGGGGTCGGGCTTGAAGCGCACCACGGTGCCTGTATGGTCAGTCTCACCGATGACGGTCAGGCCCTGAGTGATCTCACCCCGGCTGAACTTCATCTGGTAAATTTTTCCATCCTTGTGAACACAGACCTCAAGCCACTCGGAAAGGGCGTTTACAACGGAGGCGCCAACGCCGTGCAGGCCGCCGGAGACCTTGTATCCCCCGCCGCCGAACTTGCCGCCCGCGTGAAGCACCGTAAAGACGACCTCAAGCGCGGATTTGCCTGTCTGCTCCTGAATATCCACGGGGATGCCGCGCCCGTTATCGGCGACGCGGATAATGTCCCCGTCCTCAATAGTGACCTCAATATGCGTGCAGTAGCCCGCCAGCGCCTCATCGATGGAGTTATCCACAATTTCATACACCAGATGGTGCAGACCCGAGGACGAGGTAGAGCCTATATACATACCCGGGCGCTTGCGCACAGCCTCAAGCCCCTCAAGGACCTGAATTTGTGAAGCGTCGTATTCCTGTGTAACTTTTTCGGTTATATCTGCCATGTCTTCCTCCAAATATATCGCCAGTATTGCCTTACATTATCCCGCTTTCAAAACGGCGCAAAAGTGTTGCCGCCGCCATCTGGCTGAGATAAACCGTTTTCCTGTTTTTATAACCGCACACAACAAAGGACTTTGGAATGTCCTCGGCGGCGTTTATGACCTGCCCGGCCTTTTCCGCCATCGTCAGGTATTTTCTTGTCAGATGGGACTGGGAGCAGATGTCCAGATCGAATATCCCAATAATGTCCCCACAGTTTACCACTGTGCCCTTTCCAAGGTGCAGATACATCAGCGTATCCTGCCTTTATCCACATATATGAGCTTGCCCCCGGTGCGCGCGGAGATATTTTCATCCTCGCAGCAGGTTATCAGGGTCTGCCCGCCGCCTATGCGGTTGAGCACGAACTCCTGCCGTTTTCTGTCAAGCTCGCTCAAAACATCGTCCAGCAGTAAGATGGGGTACTCCCCTGTCTCCGTGAGAAAAATCTCCCGCTCGGCAAGCTTTAAGGACAGCGCCGCCGTCCTCGTCTGGCCCTGAGAGGCAAAGCTTTTGGCGCTTTTGCCGTCTATGAATATCTCAAGGTCGTCCTTATGCGCCCCTGTGAGGCACTGGGAGCTGTCTATCTCGGCCTGCCGGTGCCTTTCCTGATGGTCGCATATGCGGTAATATATCTCCTTCGCCGGGGCGAAGGGGTCGTCTACGGTGCTCACCGTGCGGTAGACTATCTCCAGGCCCTCATCGCTTCCGGCAAACTCCCTGTGTATCTTGGGCGCGGCCTCATTGAGCCTTGCCGAAAATGCCGCTCTGTACCGTATGAGCTGGGCCGAAACTCTGCACATTCCGTCGGAAAACTCGTCCAGCGTATCCAGAAGCGAGGGCTTTTCCCGCCAGTCCTTTAAAATGCGGGTCTTTTGCTCATAGTACCGGTTAAATTCCGAGAGAAGCTGGGCGTATCTGGGGCGTATCTGGCTTATCGCGTTATCCAGAAGCCGCCGCCTGACAGCCGCTCCCTCTTTTATAATGTTCAGGTCATCCGGGCAAAAGAGAACGGTGTTTATAAGCCCCGAAAGCTCCCCCACGGTTTTCTTAACGCCGTTAACAAGTATTCTCTTGCTCTGGCCGGGGGTCAGGCGGATGTTTACCGTCTGCTGCCTGCCATGGCTGTAAACATCGGCAAGAATATCCGCCGAGGAGTAATCAAAGCCCACAAGCTCCCTGTCAAACCTCGTGCGAAAGCTCCTCCCGCATGAGAGCATGTATACGCTCTCGAGAAGATTTGTCTTTCCCTGAGCGTTCTGCCCGCAGATGACATTTGTCCCGCTGTCAAACTCCGCCGTCTCAAAGCCGTAGTTTCTAAAGCCGTTGAGGGCGATTTTTTCAACTCTCATGCCTGCTCAACTAAAAGCTCGCTGCCGGCAAACTCAACTCTGTCCCCGGGGCGTATCTTTTTTCCCCGCTGAGTGCAAACCTCGCCGTTGACCTTTACCATGCTCTCGCCAATGACGTACTTTGCCTCGCCACCGGTGCCGACCAGTGCCGCGAACTTCAAAAGCGCGTCCAGCTTTATAAATTCAGTCTCTATTGCTATTTTTTCCATATTTTTCAAAACTCAGTCCCCGGAGCGCAGGCGCACCGGCAGAATCATATACGTAAACTTCCCGCTCTCATCCGCCGCCTGGATCACGCAGGGGGAGGACGGAGTATTGAGGCAGACAAGCAGCTTATCCGTGCCGGAGGCCTTCAGGGCATCTGTCATATATCTGTCGTTAAAGCCTATCTCCAGCCCCTCGCCGCTGCCCTCGCAGAGGCAGACATCCTCCGCCTTGCCGATAGGCGTCAGGCACATGCAGTCGATCGTCCCGTCGCCAAAGGTCATGCGCACGGGGCTGCTGTTTTTCTCGCTTATAATTAGGGAGACGCGCTCAATAGTCTCCATAAGTTCGCTCTTTTCCACCTGAACCTTGATCTTGAAGTTCTCGGGGATGGCCTTTTTATAGTTGAGAAACTCACCCTCAAGCCGCCTGGTCACAACGACCGTGCCGCCGATGGAGAAGGAGATGTGCTTATCGCCGACGGAAATCATCACCTTATCATCCCCGTCACCGCAGATGCGCTCTATATCCGACAGGGCGGAGCCGGGCACAACAAAGCTGCAATCCTCAATTTCCGCGTCCTCCAGAGTCTCCGTGCGCTTTGCAAGACGATACCCGTCGACAGAGACGAGATTGAGCTTATCCCCCTCAATTTCAAAGAGAGAGCCGGTGTATATCGGGCGCATATCGTTTGTGGACACGGCGAAGATCGTCTGATTTATAAGGCTCTTGAGAAGCTTCTGGTCAAGGGAGATGTGGTTCATGCCCTCGACGCTTGGAATCTCGGGGTAGTCCTCAGCGCTGCTGCCCTTGAAGTTAAATTCGCTCTTGCCGCACTTTACCTTTACTCCGTCATTCTCGTCCGTCTCAATGGTCACGATCCCATCCTGCATGCGGCGGATCATCTCGCCGAAAAGCCGCGCGCCGACGACGACAGAGCCGGGCTCCTCAACCTCGGCGGGGATTCGTGTATATATGGCCTTTTTAAGGTCATAGCCGGTCACCTTTATATCCGCGCCCGCCTCAATAAGCAGACCCTCCAGAGCGGGGATTGGACTTTTTGAAGCCGTTGCCCTTGACGCTGTGGCGCAGGCATTTTGAAGAACATACTTTTCACAAGAGATTTTCATTTTTCTATCTCCTCTGTATAAATAAATAATATTTTTTAGTATTAATAGTATTAAGCGATTTTTTTGTGGAAAACACCCTCAACCGACCGTTTTCCGGGGCTTTTCAATGTTGAAACTTTTAGACCATAACCCAACCGTTTCCAACACCCAAACTACCCCGGTCCTCTTTCAACACTCCATCTTCCAACATTCAACACAAATTTGTGGAAAATTACAATGAGTTTATGTTCGAGGTAATATCCCTTATGGTCGAGGCCATTGATGGGTCATTCGGAAGCAGGTCCTCAATCTTGTTTATTGAGCTTAAAACCGTCGCGTGGTTTCGGCCCTCATACTCCTTGCCGATGTCCTTGAGTGATAAGTTCGTCAGTGTTCGCATGAGATACATGGAAATCTGCCTTGCCATCGCGGTGTTTTTGGAGCGGTTCTGGCCACGCAGGTCCTCCTCACGCAGGGAAAAGTACCTCGCGGTTTCACGGATGATTATCTCCGGCGTCGGAATAAATGTCCCCATGATGGTTATATCCCGTATAGCGCGCTTTACGGAGTCAATGTTTATAGCTTCATCCAGAATCTCTCTGTAAGCCGTCAGCCGCTTTATAACGCCCTCTATCTGCCTTATATTGGTGGTGAGGTTATTGGCGATATACTCCACCGCATCATCGGACAATATAAGCCCGAACTGTCCGGCCTTGTTTTTGGTTATCGCGACGCGCGTCTCATAGTCCGGCGGCTCAATATCCGCCATGAGGCCGCCCTCAAAGCGGGTGCGCAGGCGGTCGTCCAGAAGCTTCATCTCAATCGGTGGTCTATCGGAGGTAATGACTATCTGATGCCCGGCCTCAAAAATGTTGTTAAAGGTGTGGAAAAACTCGTTCTGGGACTGCTCCTTGCCCGCTAAAAACTGGATATCGTCCACCAGAAACAAATCAAGGTTTCGGTATTTGTTGCGAAAATCCTCGGCCGTGCCATCCTTGATGGACTTTATCATCTGGTTTATGAACTCATCGCCCTTGAGGTAGGCAATTTTGGCCTGCGGCTCTTTAGCGTGTATGGCCTGCCCGATAGATAGCAGCAGATGGGTCTTGCCGAGGCCGGAGTTGCCGTAGATAAACAGCGGGTTATAGACCTTCCCCGGCTTGTCAGCCACGGCGATGGCCGCCGCGTGGGCAAATTTATTGGAGCTGCCGACTATGAATTTATCAAAGGTGTAGCCCTCAATCTCCGGAAGAAAGCTGTCCTCCTCGTCGGCGCGCTTGGCCTCAAAATCGCTCAGCTCATCCCCGGCCAGCACCAGCAGATCAAAATCGCAGGAAAACAGGTCTGACAGGGCCTTTTTTATCGTGTCCCCAAAGCGGGAGACGATAATGCTGCGCTTGAAATCCGTGGGCGTGTGTATGATAAGGTGGCTGTCCTCAATCTCCACCGGCACGCAGTCCGAAAACCAGGCGTTGATAGCGGTGGGCGTGAGCTGCTGAGAAAGGATACGCAGTATTTCATTCCATATATCGTTTAGAGAGTTCATCCGCTTCACCTCGCAATATGCGCTACTTTAACCTCTATATTATAACAAAAGCAAGCTCCTATTGCAAGAAAAAAATAAGAATAAAAATATATATAAAGTAGGAAGTTGAAAATAAGTGAAAATTTTGTGCCAACTCTTGGCTCTCCCTTTGGGAGAGCTGGCGAGCGTGAGCGAGACTGAGAGGGCTGGTGAGCGTGAGCGAGACTGAGAGGGCTGGTGAGCGTAGCGTGAAATTCGCGCCATTCAATGGCTCCCTTGTGTAAAG
>ULWX01045147.1_pt1 | contig 17675 bp, 14 predicted proteins | sample 1960851 | NCBI WGS metagenome assembly ULWX01 (sample SAMEA4835826, study PRJEB28245) | human gut metagenome | biome: gut microbiome; material: fecal sample | place: Denmark | collected 2008 | reverse complement strand
GCCGCAGAAAAGACCGTATTTACGGGCTTTTCGGGCGAAGCTGCGTTTTGAATTAGTTCAAAACGCTCGGCGGTTGAAGCTGTCAAAAAAGTCCTTGTAGGACTTTTTTGACAGGCTGAAAGACAGCAGACACAGTTTTGTGCCTGCTGTCTTTTTTTGACTCCAGACGGCCGCCTGTGCCCTCAGCTGACACCTGCTGCGCGAAACACAGCGCGGCGGGATTGACTGAAAAATAACAAAAAAGCGAGGTTTTATCGGGCTTTCAGGGCAGATTACAAACTTTTTTGTACAATGTCATTGTTGACAGGGGAGGGGCGCGACGGTATAATACAAGTTAAAACACCCGGCAAAAATTCAACCGAAAACGGCAAAACAGGAGGCTGCTATGAAGGGATTTTCCGCGTTTCTTGAGAGGAAGAACATCAAATTTTCCGCAAAACGCTATTTCGTGGACGCTATGGGCGCGATGGCGCAGGGCCTTTTCTGCTCCCTCCTTGTGGGGACGATTCTGAACACGCTCGGTACACAGTTCAACATCGGCTTTCTCAAGGCCATAATCGTCACCATCGGCAGCGGCGAAGGGGCGGTGCAGTACACCATCGGCGGCCTGTGTCAGGCCATGGTCGGCCCCGCGATGGCCGTCGCCATTGGTTACGCGCTCCAGTGCCCGGCGATGGTGCTGTTTTCACTCGTGCCGGTGGGCTTTGCGACCAACGCCATGGGCGGCGCGGGCGGCCCGCTCGCGGTGTTCTTTGTGGCGATAATCGCCTCGGAGTTTGGCAAGGCCGTGAGCAAGGAGACTAAGGTTGACATTCTGGTGACCCCGATAGTCACCATTCTCATAGGCATCGGCGCGGCCGCGCTGATTGCCGCGCCTGTCGGCAAGGCGGCCTCCGCCTTCGGCAAGATGGTCATGTGGGCGACGGAGCTTCGGCCCTTCTTCATGGGCATCATCGTGTCGGTGGTGGTCGGCGTTGTGCTGACGCTGCCCATCTCCAGCGCTGCTATCTGCGCGGCTCTGGGGCTGACGGGGCTTGCCGGCGGCGCCGCCGTGGCGGGCTGCTGCGCGCAGATGGTGGGCTTTGCCGTTATGAGCTTCCGCGAGAACCGCTGGGGCGGCCTGGTCGCTCAGGGCATCGGCACCAGCATGCTCCAGATGGGCAATATCGTGAAAAACCCCCGCATATGGATACCGCCCACGCTGGCGGCGGCTGTCACCGGCCCCATCGCCACCTGCATCTTCCACATGGAGATGAACGGCGCGGCTATATCCTCCGGTATGGGCACCTGCGGCCTTGTGGGGCAGATCGGTGTGTACTCCGGGTGGATTGCTGACATTGCCGCCGGGGCAAAGGCTGCCATCACCGGCTTTGACTGGCTTGGGCTCATCCTCATCTCCTTCGTGCTCCCCGCGGTGCTGACCTGGCTCTTCGCCATCCCGCTTCGCAAGTGGGGCTGGATAAAGGAGAACGATTTGAAGCTTGATTTATAAAAAAGCCTCGCAGAGTTCGCCGCCCGCAGGCGGCGAATAAAGTTAAAAACCGTTTTTCCCGGTGGCACGTACATCGGGAAAAACACTTTGCACGGAGAGAGTGTATTTTTGCCCGCCATTGGCGGGCAAAAATACGCGGTTCGTAGTGGAACCAAATTTGTCGAAAAAGTCCCATTGGGACATTTTCGACAAGAAAGGATTTTATGGCGCGTACTCAAACGAGAATGACAGAGGGCTCCATTCCGGGGCTGATGCTGCGCTTCGCGGCGCCTCTGTTCTTTGGAAACCTTTTTCAACAACTGTATAACACGGCGGACGCGCTTATTGTCGGCCGCTATCTGGGGGACAGCGCCCTCGCCGCGGTCAGCTCCACGGGCTCGCTCATCTTTTTGCTGATAAGCCTTTTTGAGGGCATTGCGGCCGGCGCGGGCGTCATCATCTCGCGCTATTATGGCGCGCGGGACAATGAGAAGCTCCATTCGGCGGTGCATACAAGCGTCGCCTTCGCGCTTGCAACGGGGATTATTCTCACTGTCCTGGGGACGCTGCTCACCCCGTGGATCCTCAGGCTTATGGGAACGCCGGAGGATGTCATGCCCTTGGCGGTGACGTATACGCGCATTTTCTTTGCCGGCAGCCTTACGCTCGTCATGTATAACTCCCTGCGCGGCGTTATGCAGGCCGTGGGCGACGGGAAGGACCCGCTTATTTTCCTCGCGATATCGTCGATAACAAACGTCATTCTGGACATTGTGTTCATCCGCTTTTTCCACACGGGGGTGGGCGGCGCCGCGCTGGCGACGGTTATTTCCCAGCTGATAAGCGCCGTGCTTTGCTTCAGAAAGCTGCTGCTGACGCAGGAGGAGTATCGCGTCAGTATACGGGATATCCGTTTCGAGAAGGGCATGCTGCGCCTGATTATAAGCTACGGCCTGCCCTCGGGGCTGCAAAACTCCGTTATCGGCTTTGCAAACGTCGTGGTGCAGTCAAACATCAACGCCTTTGGCACCATGGCCATGAGCGGCCTTGGCGCATACAGCAAGATAGAGGGATTTGCCTTCCTGCCCATTACGAGCTTTAACATCGCCCTGACCACCTTCGTGGGGCAGAACCTCGGGGCGGGGGAGTACGCCCGGACAAAGCGCGGCGCGCGCTTTGGCATCATCTGCGCCGTGTGCATGGCGGAGCTTATCGGTGTGCTGTTCTATCTGGCCGCGCCGGTGCTTATAGGGCTCTTCACCGAGGAGCCGGAGGCCATCGCCTTCGGAGTGGAAAAGGTGCATATCTGCGCGCTGTTTTTCTGCCTGCTCGCGGCGAGCCACAGCTATTCTGCGGTTCTGCGCGGCGCTGGCAAGGCGGTTGTGCCGATGATCGCCATGCTTGCGTTCTGGTGCGTGATACGTGTGGCGTTCCTGCAATTTGCGGTGCCCATTTTCAAGACCATCGCCGTTGTCAACTGGGTATACCCGCTGACATGGTTTTTGAGCACAGTGTTTTTGACGATATATTACTTCAAGGCAGACTGGATACATACGTTTGAAAAGGAAGCAGCAAAAAGCTGAGAATGGAGGCTGTCCATGGCAATAGTGGTTGTAGGCAATGTTTTTGTTGATGTAAAGGGCTATCCTGACGGGATGTACATCCCCGCCGGGCGCAACTCCGGCCGGGTGGAGATATACCACGGCGGAGTCGGGCGCAACGTGACGGAGGACATCGCCAATGTGGAGCTGCGCCCCCGCTTTGTGAGCATGGTGGATAACAACGCTCAGGGGCAGGAGGTGCTGGACAAGCTCAAAAAGCACAAGGTGGACACCCGGTATATCGCCTCCGTGCCGGATGGAATGGGCATGTGGCTCGCGGTGTTTGACAACACCGGGGACATTGTGGCCGCTATCTCCAAGCGCCCGAATATGGACGCGATGGCGGCGCTGCTCGACGAGAAGGGCGACGAGATTTTTGCCGACGCGGACAGCATTGTCATCGAGATAGACGTGGACAAGGAAGTTGTCAAGCGCGTGTTCAAATACGCCGAGAAGTACCACAAGCGTGTCTACGCGGTGGTTGCCAACATGAGTATTGCCACCCAGCGCAGGGACTTTTTGCAGTCGATCGACTGCTTCGTCTGCAACGCGCAGGAGGCGGGCATTCTCTTTGTCAGCGACATGGAGCATCTCGAGCCCCAGGAGCTTATGGACACGCTCTCCGAGAAGGTCATCAGCGCCAAGATCCCCGCTATGGTCGTCACCATGGGCGGCCGCGGCGCGGTATATGCCGATATGAAGGGCGGCAAGGGCTTCTGCCCGGCGAGGTCGGTTGACGTGGTGGATACCACCGGCGCAGGGGACGCCTTTTGCGCGGGCGTCGCCATCGGGCTTACATATGGAAAGAGCATGCAGCAGGCGGTGGAGATAGGTACGCGCCTCGCGGCATCCGTCATTGTGCTCAATGAAAACGTCTGCCCCCGTTTCCTGCCGGCAGAGCTTGGAATCGAATAAACTGCTTTAAAAGCCGAAGGCTTCTAAAGCAAAAGGGATTTCACTCCGAACCGCGCTTTTTTGCCCGCCACAGGCGGGCAAAAAAGCACTCTCTCCGTGCAAAGTGTTTTTCCCGAGGTACGCGCCCCCGGGAAAAACGGATTTTAACTTTATTCGCCGCTTCCGAGCGGCGAACTCTGCGAGGCGCTGCCTGTGCATGGAAAGCCCCCCGGACAACAATGTCCGGGGGATTTACATTTTATGGAAAACGCTATTGTTAAAATTGACAAAAAATTTTTCTGAAATTGGGCAAAGCTCCAAAGTTTTTTCGGCGAAACAATGAAATGTTGACTTTGTGGCAAAGACTTGTTACTATTAAACTGTAAGTCTTCGGTATCGTTGCCGGTAACGATACAGGGAAAGTTTTCAGCGGTTTTTTGAGAATAATTTTGATGAGTTATTGAACGGGAGTTTTGCCGAAAAGTGACGATAAAGGATATTGCGAGGCTGTGCGGCGTGAGCGTGAGCACGGTGTCCCGGGTCCTCAATAACCGCCCCGATGTGAGCGAGAGCGTGCGGTGCAAGGTGCTCGCGGCGGTTGAGGCCGAGGGCTACATACCAAATAACGGCGCGAGGACGCTTGTCAGCAGCCGCTCGGATGCTATCGGCGTTGTGGTGCGCGGCACGGGGAATCTATTTTTCGCGGAGATTCTCAAGACCGTCGCCCGCGAGATTGACCGCCGGGGCTACACCATGGTGCTGCACTTTATCGACTCGGACGCGGACGAGATAAAGGCCGGGGCGATTCTGGAGCGCGAAAAGAAGCTCCGGGGCCTGCTGTTCCTGGGCGGGCGCTTTGACTACACTCCCGCGGAGCTTGCGCTTATAGGCGTGCCCTATGTGTGCTGCTCGTACACCAATTATTTCGGAACTCTGCGCGAGGAGGACTATTCCTCCGTCTCGATTGATGATATGCTCACCGCCTACCGCGCGGTGGAAAAGCTCATAAGCCTCGGCCATAGGCACGTCGCGGTGCTCGTGCCGGAGGCCTGCGACCGGTCGATAAGCGAGCTTCGGTATAACGGCTACCGCGCCGCGCTGCGCGACCATGAGATTGAGTTTGACCCGCGGCTGATGGCAGAGACCGGCGGCTGCTATGAAATGCCCGAGACCTATGACGGCATGGAGCGGATAATAAAGACCGGCGCGGACTTCACTGCTGTCTTCACCTTTTCCGACACCTGCGCCCTTGCCGCGATGAAGGCGCTGGAGGATAACGGGCTTAAGGTTCCGGAGGACGTGTCCGTCATCGGGATTGACGGCTTGCAGATTTCAAATTACCTCAGCCCGGTTCTGACAACCATGGTGCAGCCCGCGGAGGAGATGGGCCGCGAGAGCGTGCGTGTGCTGCTGGATATGCTTGAAAACAACGCCCCCGCCTGCCACATCACGCTTGAGACAAAGCTGCGTGAGGGCAGCTCTGTCCGCAAAATCTGATTTTCCGGCTCGTATAGAGCTTGAAAATACAACCTCGTCATTGAGGGAAAATTTTAATTAAGGAGATACCAAAATGAAAAAGATCATTGCGCTTCTTCTCTGCCTGGTCATGGTTTTCGCACTTTGTGCCTGCGGAAACTCTGCCCCCGCTGAGTCCCAGGCTCCCGCCGAGGGCGACGCTCCCGCTGAGGACGCGACCCCCGCAGCAGCCGGTTCCGTCTACTACCTGAACTTCAAGCCCGAGCAGAATGACCAGTGGCAGGATCTGGCCAAGCTCTACACTGAGCAGACCGGCGTTCCCGTGACTGTTGTCACCGCCGCTTCCGGCACCTATGAGGAGACCCTCATGGCCGAGATGGCCAAGAGCGAAGCTCCCACCCTGTTCCAGGTCAACGGCCCTGTGGGTCTTGCCAACTGGAAGGACTACTGCTATGACCTGGCCGGCACCCCCGTTTACGGTGAGCTGACCAACGAAAGCTTCGCCCTCACCGAGGACGGCGCGGTCTACGGCATTGCCTACGTTATCGAGACCTACGGCATCATCTGCAACACCGCTCTGCTTGAGCAGGCCGGCTACACTGTGGATGACATCAACTCCTTCGACACCCTGAAGTCCGTTGCCGAGGACATCACCGCCCGCAAGGACGAGCTGGGCTTCTCCGCCTTCACTTCCGCCGGTATGGATTCCTCCTCCGACTGGCGCTTCAAGACCCACCTGGCCAACATGCCCATCTACGCCGAGTACCAGGCTGACGGCATCACCTCCACCCCCGCCATCAAGGGCACCTATCTGGATAACTACAAGGCTATCTGGGATCTGTACATCAACAACGCCACCTGCGCCCCCGCTGATCTTGCCGGTAAGACCGGTGACGATGCTGTGGCCGAGTTTGTCAACGGCGAGGCTGTCTTCTATCAGAACGGCACCTGGGCCTACAACGATGTGAAGGACCTCGGCGATGATAACCTCGCCATGCTCCCCATCTACATCGGCCTTGAGGACGAAGCCAACCAGGGCCTCTGCACCGGCTCCGAGAACTACTGGTGCGTCAATGGCGAGGCCAGTGATGAGGACATCCAGGCCACTCTGGACTTCCTGTACTGGGTCGTCACCTCTGAGGAGGGCACCTCCTCCCTGGCCAATGACATGGGCTTTGTCTGCCCCTTCAAGGCCGCCAAGGAAGCCAGCAACCTGTTTGTCAAGCAGGACACTGCCATGACCGCCGCTGGCAAGACCCCCGTTTCCTGGAACTTCACCACCATGCCCTCTGAGGAGTGGAAGAACGGTGTTGGCTCCGCGCTGACCGCTTATGCTGCCGGTACCGGCGACTGGGACGGCGTTGTCTCCGCCTTTGTTGACGGCTGGGCTACCGAGTATTCTCTGGTTAACGGCTGATCCTAAAAGCACAACAGCAAACCGAACTCTGCCGGGGTGGGCGAATGACCGCCCACCCCGGTTTTTAATTTTGCACCGGAATATTTCAGGGCTGACCTGTGGAGCCGCCATGGCCTTACAGGTGAACCCTGAAGCAAGAAGAAAAATAGGAGGGAGAAAATGGAGAAAGCCATAAAAAAATACTGGCCGTTTTTCCTTTTGCCAACATTGTGCGCCTTTGTCATCGGATTTGTGATCCCATTTGTTCAGGGGGCGTATTTGTCCCTGTGCAAATTCCAGACGGTGGACAAAGCCACCTTCGTCGGCCTGTCAAATTTCACGAAAGCCTTTGCAGACCCGCAGTTTACCCATTCCTTCTGGCTCACGGTGCGCTTCACCGTGGTCTCAACACTGCTTATTAACCTCTTCGCGCTTACAGTGGCGCTGCTCCTGACCCGGCAGATAAAGGGCACGAACCTGTTCCGCACAGTGTTCTTCATGCCGAACCTTATCGGCGGCATCGTTTTGGGTTATATCTGGCAGATACTTTTCAACTGCGTTTTGAGCCTGCTGGGCAAGCCCCTGCTGGCGCTCAACGCCACCTACGGCTATTGGGGCCTGATCATCCTCATGTGCTGGCAGCAGATAGGCTACATGATGATAATTTACATCGCGGGCCTTCAGGCTATCCCCAACGACTATATCGAGGCGGCCACGATCGATGGCGCCACCTCATGGCAGACACTCTGGAAGGTGAAGCTGCCAAATCTGATGCCCTCCATCACGATCTGCCTGTTCCTGTCGCTTACAAATTCCTTCAAACTCTTTGACCAGAACCTCGCGCTGACCGGCGGCGAGCCGGCCCACGCCTCTGAGCTTATCGCCATGAACATCTACCAGACCTTCTATTTCCGCTCCGGCCCACAGTGGAAGGGCATTGGTCAGGCTAAGGCCGTGCTGTTTTGCATCATGGTTGTTATTATATCCATCGTTCAGCTCAAGGCCACACGCTCCAAGGAGGTGCAGCAGTAATGGAAAAGAGAAGCAAAATCGTAAACGGATTTCTTACCGCTCTGCTTACGGTGCTGAGCCTTGCCTGGGTTTACCCGGTGTTCATGGTGGTCATGAACTCCCTCAAGGCGGAGCGCGCCATCACTACCGACTCTGCCTTCCTGCTGCCTGATGCCGGGAGCTTTGCGGGGCTGGATAACTTCAAAAACGCCATCGGCTCGCAGGGCTTCCTGTCCTCCTTCTGGTACAGCCTTGTGATCACCATCACCTCTGTGGTGCTGATTCTGGTGTGCTGCTCCATGTGCGCATGGTTTATCACGAGGGTCAACACATGGGTCTCCAAGACCTGCTACTATCTCTTCGTGTTTTCCATGGTGGTTCCTTTCCAGATGCTGATGTTCACGCTGGCGTCCCTGTCTGATAAGCTGGGGCTGAACACGCCATATAATATCTGCATCGTGTACCTGGGCTTTGGCGCTGGGCTGGCGGTGTTCATGTTTGCCGGCTTTATGAAGTCAATCCCGATTGAGATCGAGGAAGCCGCCATGATTGACGGGTGCAGCCCCATACGCACCTTCTTCTCCGTGGTGCTCCCCATCCTTAAGCCTACGCTCGTTTCCGTGGGTATTCTGGAGACAATGTGGCTCTGGAACGACTACCTGTTGCCTTATCTGGTGCTCGACCGCAAGAAGTACATGACTATCCCTATCCTTATTCAGTACTTCCGCGGCAGCTATGGCCGTGTGGAGATGGGCTCCATGATGGCAAGCATCGTGCTGACGATCGTGCCGATCATCATTGTCTATATCCTCGGCCAGAAGCACATTATCAAGGGCGTCGCCGCGGGCGCGGTCAAGGGCTAATTGCTAAATTGAATGGTGCGGTGTGAAAAATCACGCTGCGCCGCCGCAGACGGAGGTGCTGATTTGCACCTCCGAAATGCGGCAGAATGGAGATTATTATGAATCGCAGCAGCGCTGTGCTTATGCCTATGAGCTCCCTGCCTTCAAATTACGGCATCGGTACAATGGGCAAAAGCGCGTACAAATTTGTTGATTTTCTCAAGAACGCCGGCCAGAAATACTGGCAGCTCCTGCCCCTCGGCCCCACAAGCTATGGGGACAGCCCCTATTCCTCCTTCTCCACCTTTGCCGGTAATCCCTATTTTATAGACCTGGACATGCTGGTGAAGGACGGGCTTTTGAAAAGCGCCGAGCTTGAGGGAATAGACTGGGGCAGCGACCCGCAGCGCGTGGATTACGGCAAAATTTATAACAGCCGCTTCAAGGTGCTGCGCATCGCCTTTAAGCGCGGAGAGAAGAAGTTTGCCGCCGAGCTTGAGGAGTTTCGCGCGGATAACGCCAGATGGCTTGAGGACTATGCCCTCTACATGGCGGTCAAGGCGCAGTTCGGCATGAAAAGCTGGACAGAGTGGGAGGATGAGGACATTCGCCTGCATAAGCCGGAGGCTGTGGAGAAATACAGGGAGCTTCTGCGTGAGGATGTGGACTTTTATGTGTTCATGCAGTTCCTGTTTTTCCGCCAGTGGGTCGCGCTGAGGGACTATGCCCACAAGAAGGGCGTGCAGTTTATCGGAGATATCCCCATCTATGTGGCGCTGGACTCCGCCGATGTGTGGAGCGAGCCGCAGTTTTTCCAGCTTGATGAGGACAACTTCCCCGTGGAGGTGGCGGGTGTGCCGCCGGATGCCTTCACCGAGGATGGGCAGCTCTGGGGCAATCCCCTCTACGACTGGGACGCCATGCGCGCCGACGGCTACGGCTGGTGGATTCGCCGCATTGACGGGGCGCGCAAGCTCTATGACGTTATCCGCATCGACCATTTCCGCGGCTTTGAGAGCTACTGGGCCGTGCCCGCGGACGAGACAACCGCGAAGAACGGCTGCTGGAAGAAGGGCCCCGGCATGGGCCTTGTCAGCGTGCTGACCTCGTGGTTCGGGGAGATGGAGTATATCGCGGAGGACCTCGGCTATATCACCCCCGGGGTGCGTCAGCTTCTGGCCGATTCCGGGCTGCCCGGCATGAAGGTGCTGGAATTTGCCTTTGACGCGCACGGCGAGTCCGACTATCTGCCCCACCGCTGCGAGCAAAACAGCGTCTGCTATATGGGCACGCACGATAACGACACGGTACTGGGCTGGCTCAAGACCATGAGCCGGGCCGATAAGCGCTTTGCCGGCGCCTATATGCACATCACCGAGGACGAAGGCTGGGTCTGGGGCCTTATCCGCACGGGCATGGCCACGGCCTCCAACCTCTTCGTTGTGCAGATGCAGGATCTCCTCGAGCTGCCAACAAGCTGCCGCATGAACATCCCCGGCACCTCCACCGGCAACTGGCAGTGGCGTATGCTGCCGGACGCCGCGGACAAGGCGCTCGCCAAGAAGCTGAGAAGCTATACCGAGACATTCAGAAGAATATAAGCAAAAAGCCGCCCTTAATGGGGCGGTGACGTAAGAAAACATTTTAAGCGAGGGTCGGCGTAGCGTTAAGCTGCGCCGACTTTCGCAATATTTTTGTCTTGGGCAGTTTGGGATTGCTCCCGCGCTCCCTCAAAATCAAACGCACCAATGAAGTTATAGACGATCTCAATCTCCCGGATTTTCACCCGCTTCTGCTGTTCGTCGGTCGTATAGGTGTCGGACACCCTGATTTGTTCCACAAACTCACGCAGGATAGTGGCGTCAAGCTGGGTCATGTCCGTGTACTTCTTTACCACAGAAATGAACTTCCTGACGTTGGTTTTCTTCTGTTCCTGCTGTTTCACTTCCCGCCCCAGGGTTTCCACAACGGTCTTTAACTGTTCCTGCTCCTGTTCATAGTCACGGGACAGCTTGATAAACCGATCATCGGACAGCTTGCCGGAAATGTTGTCCTCATAAATCCTCTTGAAGATCACATCCAGCTCCGCGATGCGCTTTTCAGACTGTGCCAGCAAAGCCTTTTTCTGCGCCAGCGCCTTGTCACGCTCCTGCTGGCTCCGTTCCGCCGCCCGCTGGATAAAGTCGTCCTCATACTGCGTCACATAGGCAATCGCTTCCCGCAGGTTCCGCAGTACGATTTCTTCCAGCACTACACGGCGGATAGAGTGCGTCTTACATAGGGTACGGTCTTTCCGATAGGTGGAGCAGATGTAATACTCCTGTTCCGGCTTGAAGTGATTAGCCCGGCAAAGGTACATCTTGCCGCCGCAATCGGCGCAGTACACCAGCCCGGAGAACATACCCATGTCCCCCATCTTGGTCGGGCGGCGTCTGGCCTGCCGGATGTTCTGCACGACCAGGAACACGCTTTCCTCAATGATTGCCTCTTGGGTATTCTCGAAGATTACCCACTCGGACGGGTTATTCCAGACCTTTTTCTTGCTCTTGAACGATGGCTTGCTGGTCTTGAAATTGACCGTATGGCCCAGGTACTCGACACGCTCCAAAATGCGGGAAACGGTTTCGTTTGTCCACTTGCAGGGATTAGCCGTAGGAGCGTTGCAGACCGGCAAGCCCTTTTCGTGGGCGTAGGCAGTGGGGTTCAGGATTTTATTCTGTTGCAGCCACTTGGCGATCTGCGTCGGCCCCAGGCCGTCTACGCACAGGGCAAAGATTTTCTGAACGATAGCAGCCGCTTCCTCGTCCACAATCCAGCGTTTCTTGTCCTCCGGGTCTTTCATATACCCATAGGGCGGGATGGTACAAAGGCGCTCACCAGAGCGGCCCTTGGCCTGAAATGTAGCCCGGATTTTCTTGCTGGTGTCCTTGGCATACATCTCATTGAACACGTTGCGGATTGCGGTAAACTCGCTATCCCCCTTTATGCTGTCCACTCCGTCATTTACGGCGATAAAGTGAACACCATACTCCGGGAACACCATTTCGGTATACATTCCCACTTGGAGATAGTTGCGGCCCAGGCGGGACATATCCTTGACGACCACCCGCTTGATCTTGCCCGCCTTGATGTCGGCAAGCATCCGCTGAAAGCCAGGGCGGTTGAAGTTTGTCCCCGAATAACCGTCGTCCTCGTCGTAGTGCCGGATGGCGGTATAGCCGTGGTCGCGGCAATACTTCTCCAAAATCTTCTTTTGGTTGATGATGCTGTTGCTCTCACCGTCCAGCTTATCTTCCTGCGAAAGCCGTTCATAGCAGGCGGTCAAGCCCTCGGCGTCGTCCTCCGGCTGGCTGTTCTGAACATAGAACTGCAACACCATGTTCTGGATGGCCTCGCGGGTTTCCGCCCGCAGGGGGGCGGTATTGGTGATGCGCTGGAACGTACCGACAGGAGTAATGTTCGGCTTCATCATTTCAGCGCACCCCCTTTCATCAGGGAACAGACTGCGGCAAAGGCTTCATGCTCCGCCAGCAGGTCGCCGCCCTCCTTGATAGAGAATACCGCTGTGCCGTGCCGGGCGGCGTCCTCCAAAAACTGATAGAGGGAAACGCTGTCCCGTGCGATACGGGTCATACTGTGCGTGACTACCGCCTGCACATGGCCGCTGCGGATGGCGGACAGCATTTCCTTGTAGGCCGGGCGGTCAGGGTTTGTCCCCGGATAGCCCACATCGGCGTACAGTACGAAGCTGTCAATCCCATGTTGCCGTGCATACTGCAACAGTTGGTGCATTTGATTGTCAAGGTGCAAGGTTGTATCATTGTCGTTCGTCCGTGCCGCACGGTAGTACAGTGCGAACACCTTATCCGGCTGTTTATTCATTTTGGCCTCCTATTCCGCAGCCGGAAAACGGGGCCTTGATACGGTCATATTATACCATACCCGGCCCCGTTAGTCAGCTCAAAAATTCATAATCAGGGCTGGGATTTTTTCTTCTCCAAGTCGCCCTGAATTAAACGGTTGATCTTGGTTACTGCGCTCTCGCTGGCCCTGCCGCTGACAGAAGCCTTGACGATATAGCGAACGCCCCCGATTTCGTACTGACGTACAACGGGGGCGCTGATTTTTTGCGTTAATACCGTACTCATACGGTACAATCCCCCTTTCACGAAACAAAAGGTTCATGCTAAAAAGGGGCATAAATCGGACGGCTGGCGGCGACCAGCACCACGGGACTTTCACCCCTGCGTGGTTCTCACGCGGCCCTACCCATTGCCTGCGACGCTTTGAACGCTCGGACTGTGGCTGTAAGGGAGTATCGTTAGCGTATGCACCGCTGATTATAAGCTGCCGGCTTTCGGTGTAGGCGGTTCTCGCTCTCCCGCAGGATGCGGGGTCATGGCGTACCCACCGATGCGGCGCATACAGAATGTGTCCGTTGCCCTATGCTGCGCCGCCGTTATCTTGCGGGCTTTCTTTGTCAAGGTGCAGCGCCGGGCCGGAAGCGGGGGAACATGGAAAGGGTAAGATGTTCCGTCTGCCCTGCCGGGCCGGTTGCCGTCAGCCTAAACCGACGATGGCCTGAATGAGCTTGTTTTCCAGGTGGTGCTTCATCCACTCGTCCAGGCAGATATAGGGATAGCCGTACTCGTCATAGAGCGTCCGGGTACAGAGCTTGTTTATGTAGCCCTCGTAGTACCGCAAGACACGTTCCACGGCCTCGGCATCCCCGGCGCGGGCGGCTTCGATCACCGGCATGGGGAGAAGCGCCCGGCCCTTGTAGCTGGGGTTCATCATCCGCGCTCAACCTCCCTTTGGCATCAACGCCGTCAATTTGTTCCGCAATTCGTCCAGTGTTTTCTTCCTGTGCCGCTGGACGGCGCTGCGGGACATACCCACAAGGCTGCCGATCTCGGCGTCGCCCAAATCCAGCACGAAACGCAAAATCAAAATGCTTTGCATCTGCGCGGACAGGCTGGCAAAGGCATCGGCTACAAGCTCGTTGTTGATGTGCAGGTCATACCCGTGCGACGAAAAAGTGAAACTGTCGCTGGGGTAATGATCTACCGTGCAGAGCTTGTCCATATCTGCCTGCGATAAGGCGCTGATCGACACCTGCCGGTCACGCTGGCGTTTTAAGCCACGCCGGTAGTTATGGGCCTCGTTCCGCAGTACCGACTTGCAAAAGGCGTCAAACCGGCACTTGTCATAGTTGCGGGGGATAGCTTCCATCTTCTCACCCCCTTTCGTTGGGGATGGTGGTGGTTCTCTCCCTTTCCGCTAACATGACACCGGCAAGGCCGTCGGCTACCCGCTAAAAGCCCCCTTTGCGAAAATAATTTTTCTTGATTGGAGCAGGCCGCAGGAAACGACAAAAACCGCCCGGTAGGTCTGCGACCTGCTGGGCGAAAACAGGAAGTGTTATGCTCTTTAGTGTCGGTGTATAGTTCATACTCATGGCCACAATATTTCCAGGCGGGGGACGGGCTTTTTTTGATGGGTCAAGCCTTGTCTGATTTTGTCGAATAAGTATGTGCTTCATGGCGACTGCCTCCTAATCAGCCGCCGTATTTATCAGCGTTACCGCGTCATTCTCTTGGAGGGGATAAAAAAGAACGGCGGCCTTGATTTACTCAAAACCGCCGCATGGAATAAAAACTTTAAGCATGGGAAATCGGTCTGCCCAGCAGCGGTTTTTTTCTTTTCTGCCGCTGGGCAGACTGTTTTTGTTTATTGACAACACCATGGTAAAACATAAATGTCACAGAAATGTCCGAATGGTTTTAATTTCGACAAAAAAGCAAGCTGAATTGTTACAATCCTCGGACATTTCAAAATATTTTGTCAAGGGATAGCAAAAAATCAGTGGAGCAGCTAATGAACCGCTCCACTGATTTTCTCAAACGTCCAATTTACTTTCGTGTTTTCTTCCACTTTGCATATTCATTCGCAGTGGCATTTGTTTTCCTTTTACGAGGAGCTATAAATAGTAGTACCACAGTTAAATAGTATTTGTTCCTATTTTTCAAAAACAACAAAACCACATTCGTAAGGATGGTCGCAATACACACTTTCTTGCTTTTCAATACGGTATAGCATACTTTTCAGTATAATTAGAAAATCTCCACCACCTGATGCAATCATATATTCTGCCAGCAAAAATATTAGTAATTGATTTGTCATCACCGCAGCAACTGCACTCCCGCCTCCTAAAACCAATGTAGGCATAGCAGTTCCTAACAAATACTGCCACTTTTTCAACGGTTGGGAGCAAGTGCAGTATGGAGAAAAACTACTCCAAATAATTCCAAAATCAATCGAATGAAAATGATTTTTTACAAAAAGCCCCCAGGTAATTCCATGTATTAGCTCATGCAGAATGGTTAGACACAAAACAAGCACAATCAATGCTACAACAAATCCCAGCGAAAGACAGTCCAAATCAAAACCATTCACATGATGGTATATCCAAAATGCTAAAGCCATAAATGGCAGCATAATTAAAAGACATAAAGGCTTTGCTTGTTGTGTATTGATAATTATATTCTTTGTTTTATATCCTTTTTGTTGCATTTCAGAGCATAATTTTTCAAAGTCATTTTTGCGTTTCAATTCTTTTTCTGTTAATTTTCTTTTATCGTCAGCCATAGATAATTCCTCCAAATTATATACGGTTATTCCATCGCCCTCATTTGTTCAATCAGAGATTGTTTTTTCTGCCTGCGGATTGTCCAGACAGACAAGACCAGTTCCATTCCGAATAGCACCAGAATAAACAGGCCCATTTCCAAAACCGGAAATTTGTAAGGCACTACATTTCCGGCAAAAGCCCCTACACTCATTTTTCTGCAAGCAAAGATGGAAACTGGAAGCCCAACGATCACCGTTGCCAATGTTGCAAAAAACGCATAGCACAGCCCCTCGCAGATGTTCATTTTACATAGCTGTTTTTGTGTCAGGCCGATGGAACGCAAAACACTGTTTTCCTGTTTCCTTGACATTTGGTTAGAGAGGGTCGTGTTAATGAGGTTGATAACGCCAAAGAGGAATACCAGCCACGAAAGTACCTCCATACTGCCAAAGGCAAAAGAATTTATCTTTTTTTCATACTCAATTATAGTGTCAATATCTTCTAATGCAATATTAGTATGAGTGGCTACAATATTTTTCAATTCAGACTCTACATAGTCCGCTTTTTTCGGATCGCTTACAATGCTCCATGAATAATCAAACGAAGCTATTTCTGGATGCAATTCATGGAATAATGCTTCTGGTGCATATTCAAGTGGAGCGTCAAGGTGGAGTGTTCCATGTCCATCGGTTGGTATGCTATCGTTGTCAAACACCCCGGATATAGTAACGGGAATGGATGATTTCCCGGAGATAAGTTCAACTGTTTCTCCTACTCCTATATTATCACGGTTACTTGTATGCGAATCAATTATGATGCTGCGTGCATCCGCTGGCATAGTTCCCTCTATCAACGCAGTTTCAACCATTGAATAATTTTGTTCAGTCAGTATATCACACATACCAGCATCCTCAATTCCGTTGGCACGATAATTTACATGAAGGCTTTGCCTTTTTGTAATAACATCGGTTACACCATCAATGGCCAAAATTTCCTGCTTCAGTTCTCCATTTAGTGGATTTCCTGCCGCCATAACTTCTTGTTCTGTCAATTCAGAATGCAAATAAATTTTATAGTCACCATACGGGAAAATCTGTCTTGCAAGCGCCTCTGGTGAGCGCAACAAAACGAGGGAGGATACCACAAGCAGAATGATTCCACCCAAACTCAAGGACGCTATAATAGAGATTGCCTTTTTTCGGTCACGCTTAAAATTCGCAATTCCCATTGAAGCAGGATTGAGCTTGATATTCTTTTTCCGGCTGCGGATGTTCTTTTGTATCGGGGTAAAACGGACAGCTTCAATCGGGGAAATCTCTGCCGCAATCTTTACTGGCTTACGGATGGAAATAGACACCATAATCCAGCAGCTTATGAGTGTCAAGGAAACCATAACGACATAGGAAACAGCGTTAAATCCCTTGGAAAACAGAAGAAAACCGCCGCATACGCCCAGCACTGTACCTATCACAATCCCAATACAGCCGAGTTTGCGTCCCTCCCGCTTTACAATCCGCGTGACTTGTTTTGGCGTCGCACCAATCGTCCGAAGCTGTCCGTAGCTCTTGATTTTGTCATTGATGGAGATACGGAAGATACTCTGGATCACAATATAGCCAACGATCAGAACAATGGCAATCACGCCAGCTATCGGTGCAAAAGCAACGGATTTAGAAGCAAAAGCAAAATACTTGTTGTTCATTTTGGGCATAGGAAGCTGATATTCCTCTGCAATCTGCTTGCAATAAGAGGTCATCAGTTCTTCGTCCAACTGGCCGCTGTTTTTGAAATGGACATAGGCGCGATACCCAGCCGGGTCAAACCCATTCCATTCTGTCAGGGCAGCTTTGGAAAGAATGATGGCACAGGTATTCACCTGTTTTTCATTTACGCTGTCCATAATGCCGGTAACAATATAATCACCATGAAAGCTCTCTGTATCTAAGGTCACAGTGTCCCCGATTTTGGCATTATTTCCATAGGCGGAAAGAAAGTATTTGCTCACGACAACTTCATTTGCTTTTTGAGGCAGATTCCCCTCCAACAATTTCATTTGGTCGTGCCCAATCTCCATCATTTCTGCGTCATTATATACATAAGAAGCATGATAGCCCTGTTCCGAAAGTTCCTCGCCGAGTGCATAATAACTGCCCACAGATTCAAACTCCGGCAGTTCTTTCAGGATTTCAATGTCGTTTTCCTCTATGCCCAGCCAAACCGCCTCATAAGTATCAACAACCTGATTGCGTTGCATTTGTGTCAGGGAGGTAGCCACAATTCCTGTAAAGCAGATTAGAAACGCCGCCAGCGCAACGGCGATCACCACCATCAGATTCCGACGCTTCTCGCTTAT
>ULWX01037929.1_pt1 | contig 17681 bp, 14 predicted proteins | sample 1960851 | NCBI WGS metagenome assembly ULWX01 (sample SAMEA4835826, study PRJEB28245) | human gut metagenome | biome: gut microbiome; material: fecal sample | place: Denmark | collected 2008 | reverse complement strand
AAATCCCTGAAAACGCTGGAGCTTCCGGCGGTTCTGAACTTGCTGGCCGCCGAGGCGGTGAGCACCGCCGCGCGGGATTCCGCCCGCGCGCTGCGTCCCTCCGGCGACCGCGCCGAGGTGGAAAAGCGCCTGAACGAGACGTCCGCCGCGGCGACGATGATGGTCGTCAAGGGCAGCCCGTCGTTTTCCGGCGTGAAGGACGTGCGCGCATCGCTGCAGCGCGCGGACATGGGTGGCATGCTCAACACGCGCGAGCTGCTGGAGATCGCGGGCGTGCTGCAGTCGGCGCGCTATGTGCGCGCCTACGGCACCGCCGACCGGCAGGAGAAAAGCTGTATCGACTATCTGTTCAACTCCCTGCAGGCCAACCGCTTTCTGGAGGACAAGATCACCAGCTCCATCACCGGCGAGGACGAGATCGCCGACGCCGCGTCCAGCGAGCTTGCGTCCATCCGCCGGCTGATCCGCGCCGCGTCCGCGCGCGTGCACGACGCGCTGCAGAAGATCATTTCCTCCCCGAGCTATGCCAAAGCGCTGCAGGAGCCGATCATCACCATGCGCTCGGAGCGCTACGTCGTGCCGGTGAAGGCCGAGCACAAGGGCGCGGTGCCGGGGCTGGTGCACGATGTGTCCAGTTCCGGCGCGACGCTGTTCATCGAGCCGATGGCGGCGGTAAAGGCCAACAACGAGCTGCGGGAGCTGCGCGCGAAGGAGAAAATCGAGATTGATCGCATCCTCATGGAGCTGTCGGCGGACTGCGCCGCGCACCGGGAGGATATCGCCTGCGATTTTGACGTGCTGGTGAAGCTGGATCTCATTTTTGCCAAGGCCAAGCTCAGCTACCGGCTCGACTGCGTCGCCCCGACGCTGACGGAGCGCGATCTGCATCTGCGCCGCGCGCGCCATCCGCTGCTGCCGAAGGACACGGCGGTGCCCATCGACGTGGCGCTCGGCGAGGATTACGACACCCTCGTCATCACCGGCCCGAACACGGGCGGCAAGACCGTCACGCTCAAGACCATCGGCCTGCTCTCAGCCATGGCGCAGTGCGGCCTGCACATCCCGGCGGCGGACGGAAGCAGCGTGCCCGTCTTTGCCGAGGTGATGGCGGACATCGGCGACGAGCAGAGCATCGAGCAGTCGCTGTCCACGTTCTCGGCGCATATGACGAACATTGTGCGCATCCTGCGCGAGTGCGACGACCGGTCGCTGCTGCTGTTCGACGAGCTGGGCGCCGGCACGGACCCGACCGAGGGCGCGGCGCTGGCCATCGCCATCATTGAAAACGCCAGAAAACGCGGCGCGATGATCGCGGCGACGACGCACTATACGGAACTGAAGGTTTATGCCACGACGGAAAAAGGCGTCATGAACGCCTCGTGTGAATTCGATGTGGAGACGCTGCGCCCGACGTACCATCTGCTCATCGGCATTCCGGGCAAGTCCAACGCCTTTGCCATTTCCGAGCGGCTGGGACTGCCGCAGGAGGTCATTGCCGACGCGCGCAGCCGCGTCGGCAGCGAGAGCGCGAGCTTCGAGGCCACGATCGAAAAGCTGGAGCAGGTGCGCCAGCTTTTGGAGCGCGACCGGCTCGAGGCGGCAAAGCAGCTTCGCCAGGCGGAGGAGAACGCCAAAAAATCCGCGATGCTGAAGGCAGAGCTGTCCGTCCGGCTCGAAAAGGCGGACGAGAAATCCCGCCGCGAGGCCGAGCGCATCATCGGCGAGGCGCGGCGCACGGCGGAGGCGGTCTTCGACGAGCTGGACGAGCTGCGCCGCATGGAGCGCGAGGACGAGGACCACCACCGCGCGAACGAGGCGCGCGCGGCGCTCCGCCGCCGGCTGAATCTGGCGGAGGAGAAGGCTGCTGCCGCCGCGGAGCAGCCGAAGGAGAAAAAAGTGTCCGCGCGCCCCGTGCAGGTGGGCGACACGGTGGAGATCCTGTCCATGGGCGTCAAGGCCACGGTCACGGCCATCTCCGCCGACCGCACGCTCACGCTGCGCGCGGGGATCATGAACGTGACCGCGAAGGAGAAAGAGGTGTATCTCTTACAGGACGCAAAGCCGGTGCAGGTAAAAACGTCCTCCGGGCAGGCGGCGCAGCTTCGCAGCGTGGCCGCGGCCTCGGAGATCGACCTGCGCGGCATGGAGCGCATGGAGGCCGTCGCCGCCACGCAGCGATTCATCGACAACGCCGTCATGGCCAAGCTCGAAAAGGTCACGATCATCCACGGCAAGGGCACCGGCGCGCTGCGCGCGGCGGTGCAGCAGGAGCTGAAAAAGAACAAGGCGGTCAAGTCGTTCCGTCTTGGCCGTTACGGCGAGGGAGAAACCGGTGTAACAGTTGTGGAACTGAAATAAAATCCAAAATCTACGTTGGCAAAAACGCTGTGCAACTCTACGAAAAAGCGAAAACTGGTTGACGATATCGGGGGATTTTGATAATATTATGGGTGCATAATAGTGCATAAGGAGTGGAGAATATGATCACGAAAGAAGCAGTCATCAACAATCAGGTGGGACTCCATGCACGGCCCGCGACCTTCTTTATCCAGAAGGCGAACGAATTCAAGAGCAGCATCTGGATCGAGAAAGACGAGAGACGCGTGAATGCAAAGAGCCTTCTTGGCGTACTGTCTCTCGGCATCGTCAAGGGAACGGCGGTCACCCTCGTGGCCGACGGCGCTGACGAGCAGGAAGCGATCGATACCTTGGTTGCACTGATTAACTCTGATTTCTCAGAGTAATTCAACAGAAAAATCGAAACAGGGGCGTGTGATTCTGCACGCCCCTGTTCAGCTATGAACAGGACGAAGCCTATGACGACGCAAAAGCAAAAGAATACTGCCATTCTGGAAATGCTCGTGTGCGCCACACTGTGGAGCATCGCGGGGATCTTCATCAAGCTGATCCCGTGGAACGCGTTCGTGATTGCGGGGGTGCGCAGCCTGTTTGCGGGACTGGTTGTGCTGGTTTATATGAAAATCAGGCGTCTGCGCCTCATCCTTAACCGCCGCACGGTCGTGGCGGGCGTGTGTATGGCGCTCCTGTTTTTCTGCTTTGTCGGCGCAAACAAGCTCACCACGGCGGCGAACGCCATCGTGCTGCAGTTCACGGCGCCGCTGTTCATCATGGTGCTGTCGGTGCTGTTTTTGCACCAGAAGTTCCGCCGCGCGGACGTGCTGGCGGTGGTCTTCACCATGGCGGGCATCTCGCTGTTTTTCTTCGACCAGTTCACGCCGGGGCACGTTTTGGGGAACGTCGTCGCCATTCTGAGCGGCCTGTTCATGGCGCTGATGTATATGAACCTCGGGAGCTGCCCGGAGACGGAACGGATGAGCAGCATCCTCATCGGCCAGACGCTGACGTTTTTGTGCGGCGTGCCGCTCCTGTTCACGACACACCCGGCGTTTTCCCCATTGCCGGTGCTGTATGTCGTCATTCTGGGCGTGGTGCAGCTCGGCATCCCTTACGTGCTGTGCGCCCGGGCCGCAGAGCATTGCCCGCCGCTGGCCTGCTCGCTGCTCGGCGCGCTGGAGCCGCTGCTCAACCCGATCTGGGTGTTTTTGTTTGACGGCGAGGCGCCCGGTGTGTTCGCGCTCGCCGGGGGCGCGGTCGTCATCGGAACGGTGACGCTCTGGTGCATCTTCGGCCAGCGCGCGCCGGAAGCGGTCTGACGGAGGGACGCGCGATGGAAAAGCTCCGGATTGACGAGCTTCGGGAAAAAGCGAATATGCTGCCGCTGCTGCCGGGCGTGTACCTGATGCTGGACAGCGCCGGCGCGGTTATCTATGTCGGCAAGGCCAAGGCGCTGAAAAAACGCGTCACGAGCTATTTTCGCGGCGAGCACCTGCCAAAGGTGGCGGCGATGGTCTCGCACGTGGCGGATTTCAACGTCATCGTGGTGCAGTCCGAATTTGAGGCGCTCGTGCTGGAAAACTCGCTCATCAAGCTGCACCGGCCAAAATACAACATCCTGCTCAAGGACGACAAGGGCTATCCCTTCGTCCGGCTGGATGTGAAAAGCGAATATCCGACGTTTTCGCTCGCCAACCGGATGGAGAAGGACGGGGCGAAATACTTCGGTCCCTACGGCGGCCGGAGCATGACGGCGGACATCATCGACACAATCTGCAAGGCGCTGAAGCTGCCGACCTGCTCGCGCCGGTTCCCGCAGGACATCGGGCGGCAGCGGCCGTGTCTGAACTACCATATGGGCACATGCGCGGGCTACTGCCTGAAGGATGCGTCGGCGGAGGAATACCGCAGCGCCATCCGCGCGGCGGAGCTGATTCTGGAGGGCAAGACCGCGGAGCTGACCGCCGAGCTGCAGCAGCGCATGGAGGAAGCGGCGGAGGCGCTGCGCTTTGAGTATGCCGCCGAGCTGCGCGACCGGCTGCGCGCCGTGCAGGGGCTGCAGAACCACCAGCGCGTGATCGCCACGGCGTATGCCGATACGGACGCGGTGGGCTTCCAGCGGGGGGCAAAGTGCTGCTTCACGGTGCTGCATTTTACGGACGGAAATCTCACAGGCAAGGACTTCGAACTGATGGACGAGCCGCTGGAGCCGGACGCGGAGGCAATCTCCGATCTGGTGCAGCAGTACTACGAAAACCGCGGCGCGTGGCCGCGGCAGATCCTGCTCCCGTGCGAGATCGAGTCGTCGGACGCGCTGCAGGCGCTTTTGACGGAGAAGGCCGGGCACAAGGTGGCGATCGAGGTTCCGAAGCGCGGCGACAAATGCCGCCTGACGGAGAGCGCCGCCATGAACGCGCGCGAGGAGATTTTGCGCGCGACGACCGCTGCGCAGCGCGGCATGAAAACGCTCGAATGGCTCCAGAAGGCGCTCGAACTGCCCGCGCCGCCGGAGCGGATCGAGGCGTTTGATATCTCCAACCTCGGCGACACAGGCATCGTCGCCGGTATGACGGTGTTCCGCCGCGGCAAGCCGCTCAAGCGGGACTACCGGAAGTTCCGCATCCGCGACACGGCGGGGCAGAACGACTACGCCTCCATGCGCGAGGCGGTCACGCGCCGGTTTCAGCATTATCTGGACGGCGACGGCAAATTTGCCGAGCTGCCCGATCTGCTGCTGATCGACGGCGGCGCGGAGCACGCGGCCGTGGCAAAGGACGTGCTGGACGGGTTCGGTCTCGCCGTGCCGGTGTTCGGCATGGTCAAGGACGACCGCCACCGTACGCGCGCGCTCGTCACGCCGGAGGGCGCGGAGATCGGCATCGCAGGCAATCAGGCCGTGTTCGCCCTGATCGGCACCATTCAGGAGGAAACGCACCGGTTTTCCATCGAATATCAGCGCTCGCTCCGCCGCGCGTCGCTTGCATCGGAGCTGGACGCGATCCCCGGCGTGGGGGAGAAGCGGCGCAACGCCCTGCTGAGCGCGTTTCGAAGCGTGAAGGCCGTGCGCGCGGCGTCCTTTGAGACGCTCTGCGAGGTCGTCCCCGCATCCACGGCACGCGCGATCTATGACCATTACCACACGAAAGGAACCGACCAATGCGAGTAATCACAGGCACGGCGCGCGGCAGAAGGCTGCGCGAGCCGGAGGGCATGGCCATCCGCCCGACGACGGATAGCGTGAAGGAGGCCATCTTCAATACCATCCAGTTCGACATCGAGGGCCGGCGCGTGCTGGATCTGTTCGCGGGCACGGGGCAGCTCGGCATCGAGGCGCTCAGCCGCGGCGCGGCGTCCGCCGTGTTTGTGGACGAAAGCACGGACGCGGTGAAGCTCGTGCGCGCGAATCTCGCGGTCTGCAAGCTGGAGGCTAGGGTCGTACAGACGGAGTCCATCGGCTATCTCGGCGGCTGCGGGCAGTTCGACCTGATTTTCCTGGATCCGCCGTATGATACGGGACTGCTTGACAAAGCGCTGCAAGCTGTTATAAAATTTGACATACTGACCGATGGTGGTATAATAGTCTGCGAAAGCCGTCGTGAAAAGGCGCTGCCAGACGTTCCGACACCGTATTATAAGGCGCGGGAGCGCAGCTACGGCAAAATTAAACTGACCCTCTACGGAAAGGGAACACAGGCATGAAAACAGCAATCTACCCCGGCAGCTTCGACCCTATGACGCTGGGGCATCTGAATATCATCCGCCGGACGTCCGGCATTTTCGATCAGGTCGTCGTATGCATCATGAAAAACGCCGGAAAACAGCATCCCATGTTTACGCGCGAAGAGCGAGTGGAATTGACCCGGCGTGTGGTCTCCCGCTTTCCGAATGTGAAGGTCACGACGTTCGACGGGTTGGTCGCGGAGTACGCCAACCAGTTTGAGGAGGGCGCGGTCATCGTCAAGGGGCTGCGCGCGAATACCGATTTTGAAAACGAATTTCAAATGGCGCTCATCAACAAAAAGCTCAATCCCGATCTGGACACGATGTTTCTGACCGCCAGTGAAAAATATACGTTCCTCAGCTCGTCCGTTGTCAAGGAAATGGCGTCCTACGGTGCGGATCTCACCGAGTTTGTGCCGTGCGAGATCATTGACGATGTGATGGAGCGCGCCCGGAAGAAGCAATAATTTTCTGAAAAAAGCGACACCCCGCAGCACCGAAATTTGATCGGAAAACGATATGGGAGGCTACAAAAATGGACCAGGAAGTCATGGAACTCATCGAAATGCTCTATACAATGGTGTCCGAGGCGTGGGGCGTTCCCCTCGGAAATGAAAAATGCATCGTGGAACGCGATAAAATTCTGGAAATCCTCGATGAGATCAAGACCGCACTCCCGGTCGAGCTGGCAGAGGCCAAACGTCTGGTCTCCGCGCGCAACGAGTTTATCAACAACGCCAAGCGCGAGGCGGAGGGGATCCGCAATCAGGCCGAGGAGCGCGCCCGCGCGCTCGTGGACGGGCAGGAGATCGTGCGCATCGCCAGAGCGCGCAGCAGCGAAATGCTGGCTGAGGCGGAATCCCGCAGCAGCGAAATGCTCACCACGGCTGAGACCAAAGCACAGCAGCTCCGCCGTGCCTCCAGCGAGTTCTGCGAAGACATGCTCCGCCGCACGGAGGAGACCATCTCCGCGGCGCTCGGAAACGTCCAGCAGACCCGCGCCGGCGTCCGCGCCGCCATGGGTGCCGCTGCGCCGCAGCCGCAGCCCCAGCAGCCGAAGATCACCTTCGAAGAGGCGCCTGAGGAGGAGCCGCAGGAAGCGTGAGTCCCGGAATGGAATAACCCCAAACCCGCCGCCGGAAAATCCGGCGGCGGGTTTTTGCACCTCACGTGTGCTCCGCATTCTCGCGGCGCGACGTAAGCAAAGCGGGTTTTTGCGTTTTTGCCGAAATTTTTGCGGATGTGGGCGAAAAAACGGGCTTTCCGGTGCGGTCCCTTATCCAGATGAATCCATATTTTGTGCCGCACTTTGCGCCCCCCGCACGCGCGGCCACAAGGTGTTGTGCTTATTGGAAAAACGACATCATGCCGTGCAGATGGTATGATTTCTCAAGAAGAAATCGACAATTTTTTACTTGCTTTTTGATGGGCTTCCCTCTATAATAAGGAATACAAAGTGGGGAGAAGTGGAGCAAAGTGTAGCAAAAGTGCACAACATTTTCACAACCTTCCCAATTGGGACCGCACCACCGGCGCACAGAAATTTTCGGAGAGGGGGAGACAGAGATGACCGGTGTCTATCAGCACAGTCTGGACGCCAAGGGCAGACTCTTTATCCCCGCAAAGCTCCGGGAAGAGCTGGGCGACGTGTTTTATGTGACGCTGTCGATGGACAAGTGCCTGTCCGCGTACAGCGCGGAAAACTGGCAGGTGTTTTCCGATAAGGTAAATGCCATGCCGTATGTGAAGCAGCGCAAAATGCGCCCGCTGTTCGCTTACGCCGCCAAGTGCGAGCTGGACGGGCAGGGCCGCATCCTGCTGCCGCAGAACCTGCGCGATTTCGCGGGGCTGGTGAAGAACGTCACCGTCGTCGGCAGCAACAACCACGCGGAGTTTTGGGACAGTGAGAGCTGGAACGCGATCTACGAGCAGGAGACGCTGCCGGAGAACATCGCGGCAGTCATGGAGGAGCTGGATTTCTGATGGAAGCAAAACATGTTTCCGTGCTGCTTCCGGAATGTATCGACAGCCTCAACATCCGCCCTGAGGGCGTCTATGTGGACGGGACGCTCGGCATGGGCGGCCACTCTGAGGAGATCGCAAAGCGGCTGACCACCGGAAAGCTCATCGGTATTGACCGGGACGAGACGGCAATCCGCCGCGCGGGCGAACGGCTGAGACCCTATGGTGATCGTGTGCAGCTCGTGCACGGCAACTTCCGCGACACGGCGGAGATTCTGGACGATCTCGGCATTGAAGCGGTGGACGGAATGCTCTTTGACCTCGGTGTGTCCTCTCCGCAGCTCGACGAGAGCGAGCGCGGCTTTTCCTACATGCACGATGCGCCACTCGACATGCGCATGGACGAGACGGACAATCTCAACGCCTGGTTCATCGTCAACCGCTGGCCGGAGGAAAAGCTCCGCCGCATTCTCTATGATTACGGCGAGGAGCGCTGCGCGCCCCGCATCGCCGCGGCCATCGTCCGCGAGCGGGAGCGGCGGGAGATCCGCACCACGCTGCAGCTTGTGGAGGTCATCCGCAGCGCCATGCCCGCCGCCGCGCTGCGCGAAAAGCAGCATCCGGCCAAGCGCACCTTTCAGGCCATCCGCATCGCCGTGAACGACGAGCTGGAGGCCGTGCGCGCCATGATGGCCACCGCGCCGGACAAGCTCCGTCCCGGCGGCCGCATCGCTGTCATCAGCTTTCACTCTCTGGAGGACCGCATCGTGAAGACCGGCATTGCAGCACGGGAAAACGGCTGCACCTGTCCACGGGAGTTCCCCGTTTGCACCTGCGGCTTTGTGCAGACGCTCAGAAGCGTCACGCGCAAGCCGATCCTGCCCTCTCCGGAGGAGCTGGAAGCCAACCCACGTTCCCGCAGCGCCAAGCTCCGGGTCGCGGAACGTATCTGAGAAAGGAAACATTATGGCAAAAGCAGCCGTCAAAAGAACATACCCAGGCAGCGCAGTCAACGGCAGCCTTGCCTATGATCTGAACCGCCCGGCGGCAGAGGAGTACCTCTACAGCGCGCCGGTGGATATCCCCGCCGCTCCACGGACGGTGGAGGAAGTCGTTCCGGAAACCGTCGCCGTTCCCAAGCAGGCCATCTCGCCGCTTGCGGTGCTCGGCTTTGCGCTTGCCGCTGTGCTGCTGGTGCTGTCGCTGATGGCGCGCGCCCAGCTCAGCACTGCATCGGAGACCGTCTCCGCGCTGGAGAGTCAGGTCGCCGCGCTGCAGGAGGAGCAGGATAAGCTCCTCATCGGCTATGAGAGCGCGTTCAATCTCACGGAGATCGAGGATTACGCCATCAACGAGCTGGGTATGCAGAAGCCCCGCAGCGACCAGCTCTACTACGTCAACAGCACCGCGCAGGACAAGGCGGTCATTCTGGCCGAGGACGCGGAGCATGTGGGGCTGGCAGACCGCTTCGGCGACTTTATTTCTTCCCTTGTGGAATATTTCAGCTGAGCCGGCCTGTAAGATGATACTATCCTCACTGCGCGAACAAGGAGACAGACATGGCCAAAGGTACCTCTGGGCGTCAGAACGCCCGCAGACCCAATAGCATGATGCTTCGCCGCACACTTTTCCTGTTGGTGGTGTGCGGCATCGTCGCATTTTTAGTCCTTGTGGCAAAGCTGTATCAGGTTATGGTGGTTCAGCACGATTATTATGAAAATATGGCAATTTCGCAGCAGGTGCGCGAGACGGAGATCGCCGCCTCCCGCGGCACGATCTATGATACGAACGGCAAGATCCTCGCCAAAAGCGCGTCGGTGGACACCATTTTCATCAGCCCGGCGGAGATCACGAAGTATGACGAAGACCCCGTGCTGATTGCGCGGAGCCTGTCTGAAATTCTGGGCGTGGACTATGGCAAGATTCTGGAGATGACCTCCGACACCAAGTCATGGTATAAGGTCGTCGCGCGCAAGGTGGAGAGCGACGTCTCTGATCAGGTGCGCGCGTTCAAGGAAGAGAACAACATCGTCGGCGTCAAGATCGAGGCGGACACCAAGCGCTATTATCCTTACGGCAGTCTGGCCGCGCACATCATCGGCTTTGTCGGAACGGACAACAGCGGCCTGTCCGGCATTGAAAACCGATATGACGACTCGCTTTCCGGCAGCAAGGGACGCGTGGTGCGCGCCACGGACCGCAACGGCACGGATATGCTCTTCGTCGATTACGAGGATTATTACGACGCCTCCAACGGCGAGAACGTGACGCTCACGCTCGACGCGACGATCCAGTATTACATGGAAAAGCACCTGCAGCAGGCCGTGGAGGACTACGACGTGCAAAACGGCGCGGCGGCGATCGCCATGGACCCCAACACCGGTGCAATTTTGGGCATGGCCTCGCTCGGCAACTTTGACCTGAACGACTATCAGGCTGTCAGCGAGGAGGCACAGGCGGAGATCGACGCAGCGGAAAGCGACGAGGAAGCGGCGGAGCTGCGCAGCGCGGCGCAGCAGCTTCAGTGGCGAAACAAGGCGCTGTCCGATACGTATGAGCCCGGCTCCACATTCAAGATCATCACGCTGGCCATGGCGCTGGAGGAAGGTCTGGTGGACGACAACTCCACCTTCTACTGCGGCGGCAGCACGAATGTGCTCGGCCGAACCGACCCGCTGAAGTGCTGGAAGACCGGCGGCCACGGTTCGCAGACGCTCACGCAGGCGATTCAGCATTCGTGCAACGTCGCGCTCGTGCAGATCGGCCAGAAGGTCGGCGCGCAGACGTTTTACAAATATGCGGAAGCCTTCGGCTTCCTGAACCTGACGGAGAACATGGACGCCACGCTCACGGCCAAGACCGGCATTGATCTCGCGGGCGAGAGCGGCAGCATCTGGTGGAGCCAGAACACGTTCTACGACACGGAAAACCTCTCGCAGCTTGCGTCGGCCTCCTTCGGCCAGACGTTTACCATCACGCCGCTGCAGCTCATCACCGCGGTGAGCGCGTGCGTCAACGGCGGCAACCTGATGAAGCCGTATGTGGTCAAGAACGTGACCGACAGCAGCGGCAAGATCGTATCAGCGAACGAACCGACGGTCGTGCGGCAGGTTGTCAGCGAGCAGACGAGCGCCAAGGTGCGCGAAATTCTGGAGAAGGTCGTCGGCGATCCGGTGGACGGCACCGGAAAGAACGCCTACGTCGCGGGCTACCGCATCGGCGGCAAGACCGGCACGTCCGAAAAGGTCGCGCAGGACGTGGCGGGCGGCCCGAAGGAATACATCGTCTCGTTCATCGGCGTCGCGCCGGCGGATGATCCGCAGATCGTGATTCTCGTGCTGCTGGACACGCCGAGCAACGACTGCGGCGTCTACATCAGCGGCGGCCAGATGGCCGCGCCCACAGTGGGCAAAATGATGGCCGATATCCTGCCGTACATGGGCGTCGAGCCGGAATACACCGACACGGAAAAGACCTACATGGATAAGACCGTGCCGAACGTCACCGGCCTCACGGTCGAGCAGGCGAAGGCCGCGCTGCAGGAGGTGGGCTTGAATGCCCGCGTCATCGGCGACGGCGACAAGATCACGCAGCAGCTTCCCGGCGGCTCCACGGTCGTGGCGAGCGGCAGTACCATCCTGATCTATGCAGGTGCGGAACCGTCCGCCGAGCAGGAGCAGATGCCGGATCTGACGAATCTGACGTACGAGACGGCACGCGACCGGCTTGCAGCCTATGGGCTGTATCTGCGCACGAACAGCTCTATCACAAGCACGTCGCAGATCATTTCCGGCCAGAGCATCGCGGAGGGCACGCTTGTGGAACACGGAACGGTCGTAGAAGTGACGCTCGTCACGAACGATACCAGCATGATCGGCAGATATTGATACGAACGACGGAGGGACCCGTTATGAAACTCAAAGAACTGCTTTCCGAGGTGCGCGTGCTCGAATGCACCGCCGCGCTTGAAACGGAAATCCGGGACATCAGCTTTGACTCCCGCACGACGCAGCCGGGCGACCTGTTCGTCGCCGTGTGCGGCTATGAATCCGACGGCCACCGGTTCATCGGCATGGCCACGGAAAAGGGCGCGGCCGCCGTGCTGTGCCAGCGAAAGCCGGAGACGGACGTTCCCTATATCCTCGTGGCGGACAGCCGCCTTGCGCTCGCGCAGGTGAGCTGCGCCTACTTTGGCTACCCTGCGCGCGAGCTGCGGATGATCGGCGTCACCGGCACGAACGGCAAAACGACGACCACCACGCTCATCAAGCATGTGCTGGAGCAGGCGCGCGGCGCGAAGGTGGGGCTGATCGGCACGAACGCCAACCTGATCGGCGACGAGGCGCTGCACACCGAGCACACCACGCCTGACTCCTATGAGCTGCAGAAGCTGCTGCGCGCGATGGTGGATGCGGGATGTACCTATGCGGTGATGGAGGTCTCCTCCCACTCGCTGGTGCTACACCGCGTGGCCGGCATCCGGTTCGCTGTTGGCATTTTTACGAATCTTTCGCAGGATCATCTCGACTTTCATAAAACCATGGAGGCCTATGCCGAGGCGAAGGCGCTCCTGTTTTCCCAGTGCGATCAGGGCGTGGTGAATCTCGACGACCCGTGGGCACAGGTGATGCTCGATCGCGCGCAGTGCCCGATGGTTACCTACTCGGCGAAGAGCAATCACGCCGACCTGGTGGCAAAGGACATCCGCCTGTCCGCGTCCGGCGTGCGCTTTGTCGCCATGACCGGCGACAGTCTGGAGCGCGTGAAGCTCGGCATTCCCGGCATGTTTTCCGTATACAACGCGCTGAGCGTGATCGCATGCGCGCTGGCACTGGGCGTCACGCTGCCGGAGTGCGCGGTGGCGCTGGCGACCTCCAAGGGCGTCAAGGGCCGGGCGGAGGTGGTCGAAACGGACGGGGATTACACCATTCTCATCGACTATGCCGTCACGCCCGACGCGATTGATAACATCCTCACCACGGTGCGCGAATTCACGCCCGGCCGGCTGGTGATCCTCTTTGGCTGCGGCGGCGACCGCGATCGGGGTAAGCGCCCGAAGATGGGGCGCATTGCCGGCCAGAAAGCGGATTTCGTCATCGTCACGAGCGACAACCCGCGCACCGAGGACCCGGAGGCCATCATTGCCGATATCCTGCCCGGTCTGAAGGAGACGCGCACGCCGTATGTCGTGCGCCCCGACCGCCGCGAGGCGATCGAGTACGCCATCGAAAACCATGGCAAGGGCGATGTGATCATCCTCTGCGGCAAGGGACATGAGGATTATCAGATCATCGGCAAGACGAAGATCCACATGGATGAGCGGGAAATCGTTGCAGAAATACTGGAGAAGAGGAAACAGAAATGACGTTGAAGCTGATTCTGGCGTTTGTGATCGCATTTATCGTAGCCAGCGGGATCGGGGTGTTTTTGGTGCCGTTCCTGCGCCGGATTAAGGCAGGGCAGAGCATCAAGACGGACGGCCCCACGTGGCACATGTCCAAAAACGGCACGCCCACCATGGGCGGTGTGATGTTCATTGCCGCCGTCACTGTCGTGTGCCTGACGGTCGGCTTCAGCAGCATGCTGGGGGGCGACTATGGTCACATTTTCTGCCTGCTGTTCGCGCTGGTGTTCGGCGCCATCGGGTTTCTGGACGACTATGAAAAGCTGAAGAAAAAGCAGAATCTTGGTCTCACGGCGGGAAAGAAGTTCCTGCTGCAGCTCGTGGCTGCGGTGGCGTTCATCTTCCTGATGCGGAAGTTCGGCTACGTGACGCCGAATCTCTATATCCCGTTCTGGAACGTGTCGTTCCCGATCCCGGAGCCGGTGTATGTGATCTTCGCCGCATTCGTCATCGTCGGTACGGTCAATGCCGTGAACCTCACCGACGGCGTGGACGGTCTCGCAACGGGTACGAGCTTTCCGGTGTGCGTGTTTTTCGTCGCGGTGACGATGCTGTGGGGCGAGACGTATCTCTCCCTCGGCGTGTTCGCCTCCGGCCTTGCGGGCGGCCTGCTCGGCTTTCTGCTGTATAACTTCAATCCGGCCAAGGTCTTCATGGGCGATACCGGGTCGCTGTTTCTCGGCGGCGCGATCGCGGCTATGGCCTTTGCCTATGACATGCCGCTGATCCTCGTGACGCTCGGCATCGTCTACATCATCGAGACGCTGTCGGACATCATTCAGGTGTCGGTGTTCAAGCTGACGCACGGCAAGCGCGTGTTCAAAATGGCGCCATTCCACCACCATCTGGAGATGGGCGGCTGGACGGGCAAGAAGTGGAAGGAGCGGGAGCTGTTCGCGCTCTTTACCGCCACATCCACGGTGTTTGCCATCCTTTCTTTCGTCGGCATTTTCCATCGGTTCGGTGCGTGAGCGCTGTGCCGTCCGGGAGGGGTTTCATGAACTACAACAAGCAAAGACTCCCTGAACGACAAGAGACCGCCGCTCCGGTGCGCGGCAGCTTTGACATCCCGTTTTTTGCGCTGACGCTGCTGCTTTTGACGATCGGCGTCATCATGGTGCTGTCGGCCAGCTTCCCGCGCGCATACTATCAGGGCAAAAGCCCGATGTATTATTTTCTGCGGCAGGGTCTGTTTGCTGCGGCGGGCGTATGCTTCATGATCGTCTTTTCCAAGATCAACATGGCGGTGTACCGCCGGTTCTCGTTCTGGGTGCTGGCGGTATCCGTTTTGCTGCTGATGGTCGTGCCGATCATCGGCACCTCCGGCGGCGGCGCAAAGCGCTGGATCAGCCTTGGCTTTACGACCTTCCAACCGTCGGAGATCGCGAAGATCGGCGTGGTGCTCTTTTTCGCCAACATGATCTGCAACTATAAAAACGAGATGAAGACGTTCAAGCACGGCGTGCTTCCGTTTGCCGTCATTACGGTCGCCATCGTGGGGCTGCTGATGCTCGAACCGCACCTGTCAGCGTCGATCATCATCTGCGCCATTGCGATCGTGATGCTGTTTGTCGGCGGCGTGAAGCTTTCGTATTTCGTCAGCGGCATCGCGGCCAGCGGCGTGCTGGTGTTCATCGCGGTCAAATTCATTCCGTACGTGCAGGCGCGCATCACCGCGTGGCAGGACCCCTTTGCCGACAAGAGCGGCGACGGCTATCAGGTCGTGCAGTCGCTGCTGTCCATCGGATCGGGCGGCTTTCTCGGACTCGGACTCGGCCAGAGCCGGCAGAAGTATTTGTATCTGCCAGAGGAGCACAACGACTATATCTTTTCCATCGTCTGTGAGGAGCTGGGCTTTGTCGGCGCGGCGGCGATCCTGATCCTGTTCGCGCTGCTGATCTGCCGCGGCTACTGGATTGCCATGCACTCGCCGGACCGCTACAGTTTTCTCGTCTGCGTCGGGATCATGACGCTGCTGTCAATTCAGGTGTTTCTGAATATCGCCGTCGTCACGAATCTGATCCCGTGTACCGGCATCTCGCTGCCGTTTTTCAGCTACGGCGGTACGGCGCTGCTCATGCAGCTCGCGGAGATGGGCATCGTTTTGAGCGTCTCACGCGATATCCCAACGCGAAAGACGATCTAGCACTGTTTCTTTTCAGGAGGCGTTCCTATGAATTTTCTGTTTACCTGCGGCGGGACTGCAGGGCACATCAATCCCGCGCTGGCGGTCGCCGGACGGCTGCGCGAGTGGATGCCGGACTGCGGCATTCTCTTCGTCGGCGCGAACGGCAAAATGGAGACCGATCTCGTGCCGCGCGCGGGCTATGACATTCTCACGGTTGAGGTCACGAATCTCCACCGCAGCCTGAAGCCGTCGGAGATCGCCTATAATTTAAAATCCCTTTCCAACGTCGTGAGCGCCACGCACGCGGCGAAACAGATTGTGAAGGATTTTCAGCCGGACGTCGCCATCGGAACGGGCGGCTATGTCTGCTATCCCGTGCTCAAGGCGGCGGCGCAGCTCGGCGTTCCGACCGTCGTGCACGAATCCAACGCCGTGCCGGGGCTGACGACGAAAATGCTCTCCGGCGTGGTGGACCGCATTCTGGTCGGCTTCGAGGAGAGCCGCCAGCACTATGCCGACGTGAAGAAGGTGCTGGTCACGGGCACGCCGGTGCGCGGCGCGTTTTCCGACTGCACGCAGGCGGAGGCCAAGGCGTATCTGGGACTGCCGGCGGACAAACCGCTGGTCGTGTCCGTATGGGGTTCGCTCGGTGCGCGGCGCATGAACGAGATGATGACGGACTTCATCGCGCTCGCGTGCGAAGAACCGGCATTCACACTCATTCACTCCGCCGGCAAGCTGGGATATGAGCGCATGACCGGCGCGCTGGCCGAGAAGTGCCCACAGGCTCCGGAGAACTGCGGCATGGAGGTGCGCCCGTATATTTATGACATGCCGCTGGTGATGGATGCGGCGGATCTGGTGCTGTGCCGAGCGGGCGCGTCCACACTCGCGGAGCTGACGTGCATCGGCAAGCCCGCGATCCTCGTGCCGTCCCCGAACGTGACAAACAACCATCAGGAGCGCAATGCGCGCGTGCTCGAACACGCGGGCGGCGCGAAGGTACTGCTGGAGGGATCGTTTACTGCCGAGATGCTTTACGCCATGGTGCGCGGGCTGCTGGACGAGCCGCAGCAGCTTTCCGAAATGGCGCAGAACATGAAGGCCGCCGGCGTGCCCGACGCGGCCGACCGCATTGCGGAAACGATTCTGGACCTGGCTTCCGGGCAGAAAAAATGACAAATAACCGTTCCTTTGCATAGTATGGCATGAAATTGCTGTGCGGAGGAAAGATTATGAGTATATGGCACATCAACGGCGGAAATACACTGACCGGCAGCACGTCGGTGCAGGGCGCAAAAAACGCGGTTTTGCCGATCATGGCGGCATCGGTGCTGACGGGCTGTGAGACGGAGCTGCTCAACGTCCCGGAGCTGCGGGATGTGGACACCACGCTGCGCATCCTGCGGCATCTCGGCTGCACGGCGGAGCGCGACGGCGACGTGGTCTGCATCGACTCGCGCGGCATGAGCCGCAATTTCATCCCGCATACGCTCATGCGGGAGCTGCGCTCGTCGGTGATTTTTCTGGGCGCGATTCTGGCGCGCTTCGGCGAAGCGCGGCTGTCCATGCCGGGCGGCTGCGAGCTGGGGCCGCGGCCGGTCGATCTGCATCTGGAAGCGCTGCGCGCGCTCGGCGCGGATGTGCAGGAGCACGGCGGCGACATCGTCTGCCGGGCGCAGAAGCTTCGCGGCACGCGTATCCTGCTGCCGTTTCCCAGCGTCGGAGCGACGGAAAACGCCATGCTCGCGGCCTGCGCCGCTGAGGGCGAAACGGTGATCTGCAACGCAGCGCGCGAGCCGGAAATCGTGGATCTGCAGCATTATCTGCAGAAGCTCGGCGCGCAGATCGGCGGCGCCGGCACCTCCACTGTGACGGTCAGCGGTTTTTTGCCGGTGGCGCGGGTGGGGCACCGGATCATGCCGGATCGCATCGTGGCGTCCACCATTTTATGTGCCTGCGCCGCGTCCGGGGGCGAAATTGAGCTGTTTGGCGTGAATCCGGCGCATTTTCTTACCGTTCTGGACTCGCTTTCTGAGGCGGGATGTGATATAATCACCACATCGTCTGCTGTACGCCTGCGTTCGGGCGGACGGCTCATCGCGCCAAGAC
>ULWX01012467.1_pt1 | contig 17727 bp, 14 predicted proteins | sample 1960851 | NCBI WGS metagenome assembly ULWX01 (sample SAMEA4835826, study PRJEB28245) | human gut metagenome | biome: gut microbiome; material: fecal sample | place: Denmark | collected 2008 | reverse complement strand
CATCAGGCCTTATCTGTGCATCTCAGCGACAGCTTGTTTATAATATCATATAGTTCTTAGTTTGTCCAGTATTTTTTGAAAAAAATTATACCGGGCAAACATATGCCGGAAAATAAAAATCAGCAAAGTAAAATGACCAGTCGGGGAACTGGTCATTTTAGGAGAAGGTATTTCGTTTCTTATGGGGTGTAACAAAAACTATATAATGTATTGGGGGGGTTTACGTTAATTATAATAGCATATGCCATGAAAAAAGTGTGCACAAAGTTTGAAGAATGGAAAAAAGTATTTTATGCATTCTTACAAGGCTCTTGTGAAAATGAAATAAAAAGGCTCTTTACAGGCTGCCGGACATAGCACTATGAACACAGCACGATAACCCGGTTGGGAGCTGTCTGTGGCGGTATGCTCTTAGTGGCAGCCGCATAATATACCAGCAGGAAATGATTTGCCGGGAAACAGAAATAGGGCTGACCGTTTAGGGTTGACAATACAGTGGACTGATACAGGTTCAGCTTCAGCGATTGGTCGGATGCAGTGAGGGTTTCATCAAACCAGGAAAGGTTTACATCCTCCTCCGGCCTGACAACGGCAATTAATTCAGCCTGGTATTGCGGCGGATAGATAAGGGGAACAGGCAGGGTGCTGTCATAAAATGCAGCCACACGCATGCCCGGCATCAGCCGCATGGTGTCCACCACAAAGGTTTCATTGGATAAAATCATATTGACGGGCTGGCCTTCCACACCCAGTGTTATGACCTGGGTACAGCAGTCCCCTTCCTGAGTAGAGATGTTGGTAATGACTCCGACTATGGGAGTCAGATTTTCATAGTTCATAAAAAATATCCTTTTTTAATTATCATATGCCGGGAACGTAAAAAGAATCCAGAAAGTTGAATAAAAAGGAGGAGGCCGGAAGGACTTCATCCCTCCGGCCGAGTATTATGAAAAAAAGTTTTATTAGCATTAGCTCTTTACATAAATTAGTATATCCATAAAATGTGAGGAAAATTTTATGATTCTGTAACGGAATTATGAACATTATGTGAGAAGTTTGTGAATGACCGGACAGGGGAAGGACAGCGTTATATGTAATTATATGGAATCATATGGAATCCGAAGCTGCTATGTTATTGTTAATTTTCCGCCATTGTATTGTAATAAGGCTAAATTGTGATAGACTGGATTTAGACAATACATAGAAGGAGGTATAATATGAAATTTTATATTTGCAATCACTGCGGCAACATAATTGCCTATGTGAAGAGCAGCGGCGTACCGGTTGTCTGTTGTGGGGAAAAGATGCAGGAGCTGGTTCCAAACACCACAGACGCGGCAGTTGAAAAGCATGTGCCTGTCATCCGCACAGATGGGGCCAAGGTGACTGTCACAGTCGGGTCAGCCGAGCATCCTATGATTCCGGAACACTACATCCAGTGGATTGCTCTGGCTACCAGGCAGGGGAACCAGAGAAAAGAACTGCAGCCAGGACAGAAGCCCCAGGCAGAGTTCATGCTCTGTGAGGGAGATGCGGTTGAGGCTGTATACGCATATTGCAACCTGCATGGTTTATGGAAGGCAGAGCCGTAATCTGCCCGGCATGATATCCGGGTGAGGTGTATCCGGCTTTATAAGATGCAGCAGGATATGATATGCAATCAGACATAATCAAAGGAAACAAACAGCATTTCGGCCGTTGGGGTACGAAATGCTGTTTTTTAGTTGCAAAACAGTGTGGCAGGATAATTAGCAGGATTTTTTTATTGGATGCAACTTTTATGAAAGCTCTCCCGTCTAATCATATGAAACCGTATGGAATATGAAAGAATTAAGATGAAAAGGAGATTTACCATGAAAAAACATTTAGCTGCTGTTACCATCTGTACCCTGGCTCTGACCAATGCCATTCCTGCCGTGCCTGTTTACGCTGCCGCCGGAAAACCGGCTGCCGCTTATTCCGCGAGGCAGAGGCGTGAGGGACAGAAAAAAGTTAAGGATGCGGCATCCAGGGTCAAATCAGCTTTTAAGAAACAGGACCTGAATGCATTGGCAGATTTATGCAACTATCCGCTCACCATATCATACGCATCCGGCGAATTGGTTGAGATCAAAAACAAGCAGGAGCTGCTGGCCCTGGGTTCCGGTCCTGTTTTTACGGCTGGAATGAAGTCCGCCATTGCATCCACGGATGTCTCCAAGCTGAAAGAGGTAGGGGATGCAGGGGTGCAGATGGGCGGCGATGCAGGTCTGAGTCTGTATAAGTTTGGAAAGCAATGGAAGGTTAACAACATTTACAGTGATTACGGCAGCCAGTCAGGCAGCGCCTCAGGGGCGCTCAATATCGGCAATCTGGAGGAAGCAGCCACCACGGTCCAGAAATGCTTTTCTTATAAGGATATAGAGACTCTTTCCAGGATTTGCAATTATCCGGTGAATGTAATCTATGCAGATGGAACATCCGCAGAATATAGCGATGCAGCCACTTTTATAGCCAAATGCGGCGACAGGCTGTTTACGGACCGTCTGTGCAATTCCGTCACTGCCACGGATGCATCCCGGCTTCAGGCAGTAGGCAACGCCGGAGCACAGCTGGGAGCGGATTCCGGGCTGGCCATGTACCAGTTTGGAGGTTCCTGGAAGGTGAATAATATCTATCAGTAAAGTTTCCGGAAGTTTCTGGCTGGATAGTCCGGCCCCCTGCCGCCGTTACCACAGAATCTGACCGCGGCAGAGGAAGTCAGGAAATCCAATGTATCCCTGGAAAATAGCGGAACAATGCCCTGGCCGTGATATCCTCTTCCGGGACAAAGGGGTCTGGCCATTCCCGGGCGTCACTGGAATGGTTCCGGTTATCTCCCAGCATCAGATAACAGCCTTCCGGCACTTCGAAGTGGTAGTCCTCTGATTCCATGGGCTCCGGCAGATAGGGTTCATTCAAGGGTGTTTCCGATTGGTTGATGTATATTTGGTTATCCCGGATATCCACGGTCTCTCCGGGCAGCCCAATAATCCGTTTGACCAGCCTGGTCTTGTCCCTGCCGGGTTCCGCCTTATGGTTGAAGAGGACGATATCCCCTCTTTGGGGTTGGGCGCCGAACGCGTATGAAAGTCTGGAGCCGATGATTCGGTCCCCTGTCATGATGGTATTTTCCATGGAACCGGATGGTATATAGCTGTTGGCAATGACAAAGGTGTTGAGGACAAAGGCAATGGCAATGGCGGCCAGCAGTATCCTGACCCATTCCAGCAACTCTTTTTTTAGGCCGGAGCTCCCGGATGATTTATTATTAAGTGATTTGTTCATGAAATTCTCCTTTAGGATGCAAATTGAATTTGGAAAAGAACGTATGCTGTGTATCAGTTTAGCATTTACAACTTATAAAGTCTTTATTATTTGTTAATATGTAAGAATAATTAATAGTTTATTTATTAAAAAATTCTTCCCGTGATGTTATTCTATGAATAAGAATGAAGCAAGGGAGTGGAATATGAAACGAATCATACGTACAATAAGCATCATACTGGCTATTCTGTTAGCCGCAGCCGGCGGCTACTATGGGGGAAGAAGGAGCGTCAGACCCATGGTTGGAATCACATTTTACGCTGTCATAGAAGAGATAAGGGAGAACCGTATCCTGGTTCAGGGATTGGAGATAAATGATATCAACGGGCGGGGCGCCTTTGAGCTGACCGTGGGGGATAAAACAGAATTTATTTGGAGAGGGGTGCCCATTACAGCGGAAGATTTGAAGGTTGGAAATACCATATCAGTCACATACACAGGGGAAGTGCTGGAGTCGTATCCGGCCCAGGTCAGGGATGTGCTCCGGATTCAGTTGCTGGACGATGAGACACCCTACTAGGTAATGCCTGACGGACAAAGTAAAATGACCAGTCGGGGAACTGGTCATTTTAGGAGAAGGTATTTCGTTTTTTATGGGGTGTAGCAAAAACTATATAATGTAATGGGGGGTTACGTCTATTATAGTATCACCTGATGCGGAAAAAGTGTGCACAAACTTTTTTAGGGATAAAAGTTTGTTTTGTATACTTTTTTTAGAAGTAATCATGTTTCACATCTGATGGGGGACAATGGGCCTCCGGGTTGGGCAGTATGTTGCGGGAGGAGGATGAAAACGCTGTTCCGGTACCGTGTTTCGATGTAAGAGGATATGATATGCATGAAAGGAGATTTATATGAGTGAAAAAAGATTTTCCATACCAGTCATGTTAGCTGCCGTTATATTGACGGCTTTCTTCACTGCAATTGCCTCCCGATGGTATTTTATCAATCAGAAGGCAGACGGATACAAATCACAGCTTACGGTATGTGTCCCCTCATACTGAATGGAGGGATTTATTTGCATTGGAAGAAAGCCAGAACATACCCGATGTATTGGCAATTGCCAGGCTTGAGGACGGCGAGTCCGGAAAACCCATTGATTTTTTCGACCCCAGCCTTACGGCAACTCCATAAGATAGGCTAAGGGGCTTAATAACTGAATAAGATAATTCAGGCTGGAGCGTGCATTGTATTGGATTCTCCGGCCTTTTTATGTATACTATTTTGTATTTTTCCAAATTTTCATAAAATCCTATTTTGTTACCTGGTTGTAACCAAAATTTGATAGACTGGAACCAGTTGGTAATTCACTTAGTCCGTTAATATGGGCTATGGAGGTAATGAGAGGAGTGACTGTATGAGCAGCAAAAAAGGTTTGGTATAAGAAAGAAAAAATTATATGATTTACAGAAACGTTGGATTGCAATTTTGCTGGCGGCAGCTATGGTACTAACCAATGCAGGTGCTGGGATGACTACTGTTTATGCAGCAGATTCAGCAGATACTGTTGTATTTACAATGGACGGTATTCAGTTGCTGGAGTCAATCCAAGAATCCATTGCCAGCAACAACGAAGTGACAATTGGTGACCTTGATTTTACAAATGGTAAAGTTACGGACTTTGAACGTCTGTTTTTTGGAGAAGGAAAACTAATGGAAGTATTCCCGGAACCAGAAGGCGGAAGTGTGGACGCGGAGTTAAGAGTGTTCATACGATTGCCGGAAGATGCCGATGATATGTATATGGTAACTGGTGATGAAGAGATTATTTTCTTATATGTGAATAACGGGGACGATACCATTAGCTGTACCACGAATATCATAAAGATGGATGACGGAGAAGAGAAGGTCAAAAAAACCAAACGGATTAACGTTAAAAACTTTGATGCAGCATATGGGGATGAAGAGGTAAATTATATTTCAAAGCCAGTTGAAGAGACTGCGGAATTCATACCGGACGATGGAAAAGGAACAGATAATAAGGAAACCGCGGCACCGGAAACATTGGCTCCAACGGAAGAAGGGACTATTGAGGAAGCAACCTCGGTTAACCCGGACAAGGATGATGCAGCCAATGATTCTACAGAAGTATCAATAGAAACTTCTGTAGAAAACCAGAAGGATGCTGAGGATACAGAGAAGGAAAAAACAGAGACAGCAGAGACGGAGAAAGAAGCAGAGACAGAGCAGGAAGCCCAGCCGGAGAAAGAAACGGAGCAGGAAGCCCAGCCGGAAAAGGCAGCAGAGCCGGAGCAGGAAGTCCAGCCGGAAAATACAGCAGAGCCCGATAGAGGAGCCGATGGCCAGGTGGCATCTATTATCCGTCATTACGCGCCGGTGGTTGGTGACATGGAAGACAGGGATGTTCCGGAACTGCCGAAGGCAGAATCAGTAAGAGAACCGGAGACAGAGCCTGCAATAGATAAGGAAACAGAATCTGTTGACAAAATAGAAGAAACCGCAGATAAAGCAGAGGAACCGGTTATCAAGGAAGAAACTGGACATACAACAGAAGAAACAACAAATGGGACACCGGATGAGACACCGGCAGTCCAGGATGAAACTACAGATGAAGCCGCTGATACCACAGAAGAAACAACGGCGGTTCCTGAAGAAAGTGGCGGCAGTGAAACGGAAGAAGAAATTACCAGGGAAACAGAAGCACCGGAAAAACTGCCGGTCGCATCGCCATCCAATGGCACTGAAAATGAGATAAAAAATGATGCAGGAAAAACAGGTTCCAGTGGTTTGGTAGGCATTGGAAACTGCGCTACGGCAAAAGCATATATTACAACGCTCAGTAAACTGAATATTATGGAAGAAAGAGTAATGGTTTCCACGACGGCAGACGACGGAGCTGTTATAGCGGTATCTGGTTCTGAAAAGGCTATGAAGAATATTGTGGATGTCAAAGCGGAAGCCATGAGCGATATAGACAGCTTTGTGGAAAGGCTAAACACTGAATTGGCCGGCAACGGTGAAAAGGTTGACCGAATTGCTGTGTATGATGTAACTGTAATAGATAACGATGGAAATGAAACGCAGCCAAATGCCGAGGTTAAAATTTCTATTGAAGCGCCTGAGATAGTAGACAATGAAAGCGAGGTCAGTGCATTCCACGTAAAAGAATTTAAAGAGGGCAGCCAGGAATATGAGATTGAGATAAAGGATGCGGTTGTAAACGAGTCACAGGGAATGGTCGTGATGGGGACGGACAGCTTCTCTCCTGTAGGCGCTTTCTCTGTGGTGCCGGCTGCAGATACAGGCTCTGCCTATAAATCATGGGAAGACGGCAGCTGGAAGACCGAACCGATTATACTTGGGCCCACATCAGACGGAATTGATTTCTCCTATGAAATATTAAATTCAAATTATAAGAACTTTGAGGCAGTCATAGAGGTCACTATAGGGGAAGATGTGGATGCCGATGAACTGAATATTAATCTAGATGATTACATTATGGAAGAAATCATACCTAATATAGATGATTACATGTGGAATCAGACACAGGGCGGTGATAAGTACCAATTTAATGTAAAAATCATAAATAAGTCCCAGGTTGATTATCAGTATAAAGATAACAGCTTTGTTTATACGATTCTCAATAATGGTGAGAACACTGGCTTCTATTCATATACTGGTCAGGCCATTCCAAAAGGTACTGTGATATGGAATATGGGGAATACGGCCATGGCATCTCTGTTTAACTGTATGGTAGACAGGGTTCCTTCCTACAGCAAATGGAACCTGAATGAATTCCGTTTTACGGATTCAAAAGGAATGACCCATGATTATAATGGAACTGGTGATTTGGTTCAGTATTACCTTGACTTTTACAATGACAGGTATGATTTGCAGGCAAAACAGCTTGACCAGTTTCCGGATTATGTCATAGCTGAGATTATAGGATTCAATCCGAATCCTAACTGGGATACAGGGTTTCAGGGCCAGACATTGGGTGGACGCGCATCGGATTTTGAATTAGCTGAAGCGGCATATAACTTTTTCTATAATTCATGTCTGCGGTTATTTGTCAATACAGACAGCTATAACAGGGACGGATTGGACCAGTATTATAAAGACAGCGTGGATTCTGCAACCTATTCTCTTGGAAGCCATATGCGCAGCTACAATGAGAATGGCACAACGGTTATGGAGCCATACTTTTCAAGTGCATTTTCCACCATTAAATCCGGGTCTTCCAATGCACTGGAGAATAATATAGTCATGGCTTTGGATGGCGACTATACGACTGATGCATATCAGGTCAGCTTTTTTGGATTTACATTTGGTTTCCAATTGCAAAAACCAGCGCCGGCAACAGGAACCGTTCTATTTAATGGTGAGAAAGTATTATCCGGCCGTGAGTTTACGGCGGAGGATGAATTTACCTTTTCCTTGAAAAAGAATGGTTCTGAGGTTGACAGAATTACCATTAAGCCGTTAGAAAGCGCCAGGTTTAGATTGACGGATAACCTTGCAGCGGACGAATTGGGAACACAAGCAGTGTACTCTATCTCAGAAGTGGGCGGCGGTACCACGGTCAAAGAGGTTTCTTACGATAATACGGTTTACCAGGGGACGTATGATATTACTCTGGATGAATCAAATAACAGATTGATTGCCGTGCATGTTGGCGGAAGTAATCTGGACCAGGGAGTGGTTTTTACAAATGTTTACAGCCATAATTCCACGCCGGACACCCCTGGGGGAGGCGGAAGCAGCGGCGGCGGAGGCGGCGGCAACTCAGGCGGTCACCGTACCACTCCGGAAACCGGCGGCCCGGGAATAACCATTAATCCGGAGGAAGTGCCGCTGGCATCCCTTCCAGATACACCTGTTTTCATTGACGAAGAAGAAGTGCCGCTGGCTCCATTGCCGAAAACCGGTCAGGGTTCTGCGGTAACCACATTTACCATGTTGTTGTCTGGTTTGCTCCTGGTTCTGACAGCTTTAGGTAAGAAAAGAAAAGAAGAATCGGTCTGATGTCTTGGCAAAGGCGGTGGAGTAGGTGGTTTCAAGCCAGGAGCGGTACTAAGTGCGTAAAGAAATGTCTGTAAATGCGAATCTTTTAAGATAATAACTGGGCTGAAAGTTCCTTTTTGGGCTTTCAGCCCTTGCTTTATATATAACACCAACTACAGTTGCATGTTAAGGGACAATAGACGGGCTTTCCTTTGCCAGCTCCATCATATTATCTGTAATACGCTCCATCAAAGTATAGCGTTCAAATTCGGCAACCACTGCAAATAAATGACCTAAAAGAAATATTTCCGACGTGGAAATAATATTGAAAACTTCAGACCTAAATTGAGGTTCATGATTGCATATGATATACTGAGCGTAACATGTGTAATGGATTTTGCTGCAACAAAAGAGAGAAGATATGCCTTACGTTTGGGTGCACAATAGACGATATTATGGAAATCACACCAAGCATAGAAGATAGATGAAATTTTTATTGAGCTGTAACGACATAAATTTCAGGAGATACAAGGAATGGAATTAGGATGGATTGATTTTTCAAAAACAGAGTGAAGTAAAGTTTTTGATTATGTGAAATCCACTCCATATCTTATGTCATTTATGCGTGATTATCAGTTAAAACGCTATATTGAAAAATACTTTGCTTAACATCCTGATGAAATCAACAAAGTTAATAAAGATACTTTTTGGCTTAAGAGAAGAACACTTGACCGATATGATAAAGTATCGAATAACAATGCCCGGCTTGAAAGAGTTATGTCACATATATTTAAAGATAATGCAGAGCTTCTTTTGTGGGTTCCTCCGGCACGTCCGTATTATCAGCCGCAGGGTGTATTTAATGGGGGACCCTTAAAGGCCCCTCATTTATTAACTTTTTGTTAGATTTCATATTGTGGTTCGTGTTGTGCCTTATCATAAAAACGCACATTTTTCATTAGATTTGCAACATAATATATGTGATTAAATAAATGAAAAAAGTACGTATTTACGTTGTTTTCCGCAAATACGTACTTCTCAAAAAATGGAGCTGAGGGGAATCGAACCCCTGTCCGAAAATCAATTCCCTGTTCTTCTACTATCATAGTCCTTTATTTGACATTCCCTCTGCCATCAGAGAAAGGACACCCGGATGGTTTCAGTAGCTTCATGATACGCCCATATGCTCAAAGCTTTGCATACGTCGTTTCCCACATAGTCGATGCCAGGGTCTTAAAGTGCGGGTGCTCTAAGTCTGACAGCTGCCATTAGGCAGCGATTGCTAATTCGTCGTTAGCGTTTATATTTATTTTTGCCATTTAACCCATCGCATGGGGATAGCTTCACCAGCTGCATGACCCCCGTCGAAACCAGTACAACCCCTGAATACTCAGTGCTGCGCTTACCTGGTATGCTAACGAAATCCTGCGCTCACTCTATATTAGCAGTTTCCGGCGCCGCTGTCAAGGGCAGTGATGAAATATGATAGATATGGACAGTCTGGATAACAATGGCTGCCTCAGGACAGATATGGCCGGAGCTCCGGATGGGGCCGGACATAAATTCGTATAAACTTTGTAATGAAACATACCCCTATAATTAAGAGAAAAGAAATACCAGAATCCCCTCTTTCTGGTAATATAAGGATAGGGCATATTTGTATGCTCCGCATCATATGAATAGATTCCGGTGATAACGGAAAAGAGGGAGGCAATCATGAAACATAATATGAAGAAGACAGTATACGCAGCAGGACTCAGTGCGGCAGTGGCGGCCGCAGCCTTAGGGCTTGGCGGCTGTGCGGCCGGGACACAGATTCCGGACACCCTGAAGGTGCAGAATATTGGCGCGGCGGAGAATGTAATTACAGTAACAGGCCGCGAGGAGGTAAAGGTGGTGCCGGATATGGCACAGATTGAGTACGCTGTCTATACCAGGGAAGATACGGCTGCTGCATGCCAGGAGAAGAACGCCCAGGACCTGAACGCAGCCATTGAGACATTGAAGGGACTTGGGGTTGAGGAGACTTCCATACAGACATCCTCCTATGGTCTGAGCCCCATCCGTAACTGGAATTCCGATAGACAGGAGATAACCGGCTATGAGATGACCACCAGCCTGACTGTGTCCGACATTCCCATTGACAATGCAGGTACCATTATCACAAAATCAGTGGCAGCAGGCGTCAATGGCATTAATTCCGTCAGCTATTTTTCCAGCAGCTATGATGCCAGCTACCAGGAGGCGCTGAAGGGAGCCATGGCTGTTGCCCAGGCCAAAGCACAGGCCCTGGCAGAGGCCAGCGGGAAGACACTGGCAGGCGTGGTTCACGCAGAGGAATTTGGCTATCGGCCGGAGACACGATATGCCTCCTATAATTCAGGCGGCTCTGCCAAAATGGCGGCGGCAGTGGAAGATGCAGCTGCTCCTGTTATGCCGGGCCAGGTCAGCGTGGAAGCCCAGGTAACGGTTTCCTATGAGCTGAACGAATAGATTATATTGAATCTGCCGGATGAAAAATAAATAAAGTGTTGCAGCGGATATACCCCGGAATCAGTATCATATAACATGATGCGGTACTGTTTCCGGGGATATTTGTCATTGATATTTAGGCATAAATATATTATTATTATTTTATAGTCTAATGAAGACAGGGGTACTATGAGATGACAACTGCAGATTGCAGAGGAAATGGCCGCAGGGATACGCTGCTTCCTATCATACTGTGTTTATGTTTTATTGCCAGCAGTATTATTTTTCTTGTACAGATGATTCTGAAAAGCCAGAAGGAGAACGTGGCATACCTGTATGATGCCGCGAATCAGACAAGGACATCCATTATAAAACAGATTGAGGGAGACTGGCAGACACTGGAGGGACTGGCTGTAAGTCTGAGGGATTTGGTAATCCTGGATGAGAACCAGATTATGACCATATTAAAGGATATAAATGAGGAGAATGCTTTTATCCGGATGGGCTACGCGGATGTCCGCGGCAATGCGCGCATGGTGGACATGAACGGCAATGTCCAGGAGGTTAATCTCAGCGGAATGGAGTTCTTTGAGAAGGCTCTGCAGGGGGAAAAGAGCATATCCGATACATTTGCGGACCCGCAGGATGCCAGTGGATATATCAATTACTTTGGTGTCAGGATTAATGACAGTAAAGGTAATGTCAGAGGCATACTCTGTGCGGTCCATTCAGCTGTCATACTGAGGGAGATTATCGACGCGCCGGTTCTTAAGGGGGCTGGTTATTCCAATATCCTGGATGACGATGGTAATTATGTGCTTAAGACCATTAAGACATATGAGGGAGACATCCTTCCTGAAAATAGAACAAAGATTGCAGAAGTCATAAAGAAAGAGGGCAGCGGTGATTTTATTCTTACAGACAGGCAGGGAATCAGGCAGATGCTGGTTATCCTTCCCATTATTGAGGGGCAGTGGTACCAGGTAAGCATGGTGCCTGTGGATGTGCTGCGTTCCAGCTACATCCAGACAGCAGGAGGTATCATGACCATTATCGTGGTGGCCTGCGGCCTGTTTATATGGCTGATGAGCAGACAGCAGAGGATGGCTGTGAATAACCAGAAGATGCTGATGAAGCTGGCTTACAGCGATTCCCTTACAGGTCTGCGCAATTTTGCGGGCTTTAAGCGGGAGGCGGAGATACTCCTTAACCGTCCTGAACTGGCCCGTTCTGAGCTGCCCGCCTATGTGCTCTGGTATGGTGACCTGAGGAATTTCAAACTGATTAATGATGTGCTTGGGTATGAGGAAGGGGACCGGCTGCTCAGGCTGGTGGCGGAATTCCTCAGAACAGTGGAAAGCCCCGACCGTATCAGCTGCCGCATAGCAGCTGATAACTTTGCCGGCATAACCCGGTGCGTGGATATGGAAGCGCTGGACAGAGGGCTTTGTCAGCTTAAGGAGTATATGAGAAATTCGGGTATGGACGAGCAGCCCTTCATGGAGATTCCCGTGGGCGTCTACCGCTTCCGTCCGGGAGATGAGAAACAGTCCCTGGATGTGCTGGTGAATTATGCCAACATGGCCCATAAGATAGCAAAGGAAAGACCGGGAACCTCCTATGTGTTCTATGATGACGGCATCCGCAGGCGCATGCTGGAGGATTCCGCCCTGGAGTCTGAGGCTGAGGCAGCTATGGAGAACCAGGAATTCATGCTCTATATGCAGCCCAAGATTGATATACAGAACGGGAACCGGATTACCGGTGCAGAAGTGCTGGTCCGCTGGCTCAGTCCAAGACGGGGGCTGATACCGCCCGGTGATTTCATCCCATTGTTTGAAAAAAGTGAGCTTATTGTAAAACTGGACCGCTATATGTTCGAACATGCATGCCGCTGGTACCGGATTTATCTGGAACAGGGCAAAAGGCCAGTGAGCCTGGCAATTAATGTATCAAAGGCCGGTCTGTTCCAGAACGACTTTGTGGATTACTACACGGGCATCAAGGACAAATATTCTATACCGGATGGTTTTCTGGAACTGGAGTTTACGGAAAGTATCCTGGCTGCTGACACGGAATTATTTGCGGAACTGGTGGTTAACCTGAATGCGCACGGTTTCATCTGCTCGCTGGATGATTTTGGCTCGGGATACAGTTCCCTTAACCTGCTGAAGAACCTGCCTATCGACGTGCTGAAGCTGGACATCCTGTTTTTCCACAAGAGCCGGGATATCAGGCGGGAGCGTATTGTTGTGTCCAATGTCATTAACATGGCCAGAGAATTGAATATAAAGACCATTGCAGAGGGCGTGGAGGATATGGACACCGTGGAATTCCTCAGGGATGCAGGCTGCAATGTGATTCAGGGGTATGTTTTTGCAAAGCCCATGCCGCAGGAGGATTTTGAACACCTGCTGACGAAATACCAGGACGGGCCTTTTGGAGGCATGGATGATAAATAGATAGGATAAATCAAATGAAAAACGGACCATCCCGCCAGGGGACAGTCCGTTTTTCATTTATACCATTACAATAGCAGGATTAATTCTTTTTTACTTTACCGGTATCCTTCGGAAGGGTGACATTCAACAGGATAGCCACCAGCGTAGCGATGACAACCGGAGATTTTCCGAAGATTGTGGTAACCCATGTGGGGAATGCGGACAGGGATGCGGATGCCTGTGACACGCCCATTCCCAGGGCAGCTGCAAGACCTACAATGGAGGTATTGCGGTAGTTCATATCTTCCGTCATAACCAGCTTCATACCGGTCATGGCAATGGAAGCGAATACAGATACAGTCGCGCCGCCTAAGACCGCATAGGGAATCGTGGTCAGCAGGGCGGAGAATTTGGGGAACAGTCCGGCAACCAGTATAATCAGTGCGGAAAGCCCTAAGGTCACGCGGTTAACAACCTTGGTGGTAGCCACGATACCTACGTTCTGGCTGTAGGTGGCGGTTGGCAGACATCCCAGGAATGCACCTATGATGTTTGAGAAGCCATAGCCCAGGATAGCGCCGTGAAGCTCATTTGTGGTGGGCTCCCGGTCCAGACCTCCTGCCGTGGTGGCGGAGAAGTCACCGATGGCCTGCACGGAGTTGATGACAAACAGCAGTCCCAGGGCCACGCAGGCAGACGCCTCAAAGCTGATGCCGAAATGCATGACCTGAGGGAGCTGGAACATGCCGGATTCAGCCACATTGCCAAAGCTTACCATGCCAAAGAACATGGAAAAGATATAACCTGCAATCATGCCCATAAGGATGGACGCCAGTTTCAGGAATCCCTTGGCAAAATGGTTCAGCACAGTAACTACCACCAGAGTGAAGATGGCAACCACCCAGTTCTGCCATGCGCCGTAGGTGGGCTGGCCCGCGCCGCCTGCCATGTAGTTGATGGCAGTGGGGTAGAGGGACAGACCGATGGTGAACACAACCGTGCCTGCAATCAGAGGCGGGAAGAACTTTCGTATCTTCTTGATGGTAAGGCCTACGAGAATGGCGCAGACACCGCCTACAATCTGGGCTCCCAATATGGCCGGGATGCCGGACTGCTCCGCAATGGCCTGCATACTGGGAACATAGGCAAAGCTTACGCCCAGGATAACAGGAAGGCCGGCGCCCAGATGGAAACTGTTCTTATTGCCTATGGGAAAGAGCTGCAGCAGGGTGGCAAGGGCGGATACAACCAGGGAAGCCTGAATCAACAGAACCCTGTCTGCCGTGTCAATGCCTGCTGCGCCGGAAATTATGATGGCCGGCGTTACACAGCCCACAATCATGGCTACTACGTGCTGCAGGGCCAGGGGAATTGCCTGGCTCATTTTTGGCACACCATCCAAATCAAACAGGGATGCGTGCTGTTTCACTGTATTGTCTGTATTCATATATCATTGCCTCCTTTACGCTAAATGGATATGAGTACCGGTTTTTCCCTGGATACCGTCTTTTGCTTTTTCCAACAGCGTAATGAGGGCAGTGCGTCCTGGTTTTGATTCAGCAAATTTAACAGCAGCCTGAACTTTGGGAAGCATGGAACCAGGGGCAAAATGTCCCTCTTTGATATATTCTCTTGCTTCTTCTGTGTCCAGGTCATCCAGCCACTTTTCTTCCGGCTTTCCGAAGTTAATAGCAACCTTTTCAACTGCAGTGAGAATAATCAGGAAATCAGCATTCAGATTCTCAGCTAACAGTTCACTGGCGAAGTCCTTGTCGATAACAGCGCTTGCGCCCTTTAAGTGGTTTCCCTGACGGGTAACCGGGATACCGCCGCCGCCGCAGGCAATTACCAGCTGTCCTGAGTCTACCAGGGAGCGGATAGCGCCGATTTCAACGATTTCAGCAGGCTTTGGAGATGCCACCACACGGCGGTAGCCGCGTCCGGAATCTTCCTTCATAATGTATCCGTACTTTTCCTCTGCAATCCTGGCCTGTTCTTCTGTCATGAAGTGGCCGATTGGTTTGGAAGGAGCCTCAAAGGCAGGGTCGTCTGCATCCACGCGGACCTGGGTAATCATGGTTGCAACCGGAATATCATACATTTCGCGGTTATAGAGTTCCTCTCTCAAGGCATTCTGCAGGTCGTAGCCAATATAGGCCTGGCTCATAGCCACACAGACGGAGAGAGGGGTGTTTGGCTGGTTTGCGTCCTCGCGGCTCAGTGCAGCCATTGCATTGTTAATCATACCCACCTGAGGGCCGTTGCCATGGGCAACGATGACCTCGCAGCCTTCTTCAATAAGGTCTACGATGGCCTTGGCCGTAATCTTGACTGCTTTCATCTGCTCAGGAAGGGTATTGCCCAGTGCATTGCCGCCAAGGGCGATGACAATACGTTTTTTCTTGTTTTCCATAGTGATTTTCCCCTTTATAGGACGGGATATGAGGGTATCCCGCCGAGTTTTTGCATAATTTGAGACAAAAAGGGCTGCAGGACTCAGTCCGGCAGCCCTTACATTGTATTACATGGTAAGATGAATGGTTTATTTGAATACTCTGGGTGTTCCTTTTTCTTCCAGCTTCTTTAAGATATCAGCCGGGTCAGCGAACTTAGCCAGCATAATCATAGCAGCAATTACGTATGGCTTGTAGCTTGCTTCTTTGTACAGAGGGTCACGGTAGCGGTCAAATACAGTTGCCTCAACCTCGCCGTCCTTGCAGCTTACATCGTTGATGTCAGCCGGTAAGCAGTGCAGGTACAGAGCCTTGCCGTCCTTGGTGGTCTTCATCAGTTCCTCTGTACAGCACCAGTCTTTGTGCTCTGCGTTCTGAGCCAGCAGTTCTTTCTCCAGAGCCTTGATGCCCTCGGAATCGCCTTCTGCGTACAGGTTGGTTCTCTTTTCCATAGCTGCAAATGGAGCCCAGCTCTTTGGATATACAATGTCGGCATCCTTGAATGCGTCTGCCATGTCATGGGATACGCGGAAGGAACCGCCGGTCTTCTCAGCGTTCTTTCTGGCAACTTCCTCAACCTCAGGCATGATTTCGTAGCCTTCCGGATGAGCCAGGACAACTTCCATACCCATACGTGTCATCAGGCCAACAACGCCCTGGGGAACGGAGAGAGGCTTGCCGTAGGAAGGAGAGTAAGCCCATGTCATGGCTAACTTCTTGCCCTTTAAATTCTCTACGCCGCCGAACTCATGGATGATGTGCAGCATATCAGCCATACACTGGGTTGGGTGGTCGATGTCGCACTGTAAGTTAACCAGGGTTGGCTTCTGCTCCAGGATGCCGTCCTTGTGGCCCTGTGTAACAGCGTCAACAACTTCGTGCATGTAAGCATTGCCCTTGCCGATGTACATGTCATCGCGGATACCGATAACGTCAGCCATGAAGGAAATCATGTTAGCTGTCTCACGAACAGTCTCGCCGTGAGCAACCTGGCTCTTGCCCTCGTCCAAATCCTGAACTTCCAGACCTAACAGGTTGCAGGCAGAAGCAAAGGAGAAACGGGTACGGGTGGAGTTGTCGCGGAATAAGGAGATGCCAAGGCCGCTCTCAAATACCTTTGTGGAGATGTTGTTCTCTCTCATGTAGCGGAGAGCATCAGCCATGGTCCAGACTGCTTCCAGTTCTTCGTCTGTTTTCTCCCAGGTCAGGAAGAAATCGTTCTCGTACATTTCCTTGAAGTTGAGGCTGTTTAACTTATCAATGTAATCCTGTAATGTTTTCATTTGATTGACTCCTTTAATATATTTAATTTTTAATTTGGGTATCGTTGTTAGAAGTTACAAAATAATAGGGACATCCATTCCACCAGTACCTTGGGCCTGAGCCGTTCCGGCGGCCTTCAGCATAGACCGCCGGAACCAAACAGGTCACTTAGGACTTCATGGAAAATGGTTTACGAATGAGCAGTGCGAAAATAAAATGTAAGTGCAGCTGTAAAGAGTTTTCTCTTATAAGGATGCAGTTATATTTTATTTTTCATAGGGCGTATGCCCTATGTTTCCTGGCCGCCCCCCAGGCCAAGAAGACGGCACTGCGGGCCAGCGGGCCGCGGCCACAACTGTATGGCAGCCAAGAAATCACCCCGCGGACAATAAACGAATTAAAACAAACACCTGCTGCAAAATTACTTACAGTACACGCTAGGCAGAGCAGCATAAACAGCCGCACAGGTAACCAAATCCTGCTTCCATGTAATCTCATTGGGAGCATGGGCCTGAGCTTCAGCGCCAGGACCAAATCCGATACAAGGAATGCCGTTGCGTCCCATGATGGAAACGCCGTTGGTTGAGAAGGTCCACTTATCGGTGAGAGGACGTGCCTTTCTCATCTCTGCTGTGGCATCAACGCCGATACGCTCGTCGCCGAACAGGTTCTTATAAGCTTCCTCCAGGGACTTGGTAACTTTGTGGTCCTCCGGGATAACCCAGGTTGGGAAGTAGCACTCGATTGGATATGTAAGGCCCTTATAGGAAGGACGGGAATACTCATAC
>ULWX01051154.1_pt1 | contig 17805 bp, 14 predicted proteins | sample 1960851 | NCBI WGS metagenome assembly ULWX01 (sample SAMEA4835826, study PRJEB28245) | human gut metagenome | biome: gut microbiome; material: fecal sample | place: Denmark | collected 2008 | reverse complement strand
CGATCGAAGCGGGCACCGCGCCGCGCACGCCGCAGGAGCACGCCAGGGCGACCTACACCCGGCCGCTGGATAAGAGCCTGTGCCCCATCGACTGGAACCGTACGCCGCGCGAGATCGTCAAGCACGTCTGCGGCCTGTGCCCGTGGCCGGTCGCCACGGCGGAGCTCAACGGGACGAATTTCAAGATTTTCCGCGTGGAATATGCCGAGCGGAAAACGGCGCGTGCCCCCGGCAGCATCGTCGCCGCCGGGAAGGACGGCATTACGGTCGCCTGCACGGGCGGGGAGACAGTCCGCATCACCGAGCTGCAGGCGCCGGGAAAGAAACGGATGCGCGCGGCGGACTATCTGCTCGGCCATCCGATGCAAATTGAGGAATGACGATGGCAGCAACTGCCCGCGAAGCGGCACTGACCGCTCTGGAAAAGTGGAGAAAAAACGGCGCGTGGTCGGACGCGGCGCTCGCAAGCGTGATCGCCAAGGCGCAGCTCGACGCGCGCGACGCGGCGCTGGCGTCCCGCATCTGCTACGGAACGCTGCAAAATCTCGCGCTGCTGGATTTTTATATTGCGGCGTTTTCCACAACGCCGCCGCAGAAGCTGGAGCCGAAGGTGCTCGATCTTCTGCGCATATCGGCGTATCAGATTCTGTTGATGGACAAGGTCCCGCCCAGCGCGGCGGTAAACGAGGCGGTTGCGCTCTGCAAGCGCAGCGGCTGCGTGCGGGCGTCCGGTTTGGTGAACGCCGTGCTGCGGCGCATCACCGAGCGCAGGGACAGCCTGCCCGAAATCCCCAGAAAGGGGACGGCGGAGTATCTCGCCACAAAATACAGCCATCCGCTCTGGCTTGTGCAGGAGTGGGCCGCGGCGCATGGATACGCCTTTGCCGAGGCGGCCCTGCGCGCCGACAATGCGCCGGCGCCGGTCTGTATCCAGACCAACACCCTGAAAACGGATGTGAAAACGCTGCAAAGCAGTCTGCAAGGTCAGGGCTTTGCCGTGCGGACGCAGGATCGCCTGCCGGACGCGCTGGTGTGCGGCGGCGGAAATCTTGCCGCGAGCGACGCCTTCCGGGACGGGTGGTTTTATATACAGGACGCGGCGGCGAAGCTTGCCGTCCTGGCAGCCGATCCGCAGCCGGGGATGCGCGTGCTTGACGCCTGCGCCGCCCCCGGCGGGAAGAGTTTCAGCGCCGCCGTTCAAATGCAGGGGCGGGGAAGCATCCTCTCCTGCGACATTCACGAAAACAAGCTCAAGCGCGTGCGCGAGAGCGCGCAGCGCTTGGGAATCTCAATTCTGGAAACTGCCGCGATGGACGCGCGAACGCCGCTCGGAAGCCTGCGTGAAAGCGCAGACGTCGTGCTGGCGGACGTGCCGTGCTCCGGGCTGGGCGTGATCCGCAAAAAGCCTGAGATCCGCTACAAAGACCCAGTGGAGCTGGAGAACCTGCCGGAAATCCAGAGCGCGATCCTGAGCGGATTGGCCGGCTGCGTAAAGCCCGGCGGTGTGCTTCTGTACTCCACGTGCACGGTTCGAAAGCGGGAAAACGAGGACGTGGTCCGTGCGTTTCTGTCCGGACGTCCGGAATTCGCGCCGGAGCCGTTTTCGGCTGCGGGCGTGGACGCGCCGGACGGCATGTGTACGCTTTGGCCGCATCTGCATGACACGGACGGATTTTTCATCTGTAAGCTGAGGAAACGGGTATGAGAGACATCAAAGCGATGCTCCCCGACGAGATCGCAGCCGCGCTAGCGGAGCTGGGGGAGCCGAAGTACCGCGCAAAGCAGATTTTTCAGTGGCTTGCGCGCGGCGTGGAGTCGTTCGACGAGATGACGGATGTATCCAAAAAACTGCGCGAAACGCTGAAGCGGGAATTTTTTATCACAAAGCTCAAAATGCTCCGTAAACAGGTCTCCAGCATTGACGGCACGATCAAATATCTCTGGGAGCTGCCGGACGGCAACGCGGTGGAGACCGTTGTGATGCAGTACCGCCACGGCAATACCATCTGCATCTCCTCGCAGGTCGGCTGCCGGCAGGGGTGCGCGTTCTGCGCCTCGACCATCGGCGGACTGATTCGGGGACTGGAAAGCTCGGAAATGCTCGACGAGGTGCTGTATTCCGAGCGAGAATCTGGCCTGAAGATCTCCAACATCGTGCTCATGGGCATTGGCGAGCCGCTGGACAATTTCGACAACGTGATCCGCTTTCTGCGTTTGGTCAACCATCCGGATGGTGAGAATATCGGTATGCGGCATATTTCGCTCTCTACCTGCGGCCTGACCGAGCGGTTTGACGACCTGGCAGACTTGAATCTGCAGCTGACCCTGTCGGTCTCGCTGCACGCGCCGGACGATGAGACGCGCTCCAGGATCATGCCCGCCAACCGCGGGCGCGGCGTAGAGCAGCTCATTTCCGCGTGCAGCCGGTATTACGAAAAGACCGGGCGGCGCATCTCGTTTGAATACGCGATGATCGACGGCGTGAACGATACGCCGTACCACGCAAAGCTGCTTGCGCAGCATGCGAAGCGCGTGTGCGCACACGTCAATCTGATCCCGCTCAATCACGTGGAGGAGCGGCAGTTTGCCCCGTCCACGCCGGAGCATATGAAAGCGTTTATCCGCGTTCTGGAGGAGGCGGGCGTAAATGTGACGGTGCGCCGCCGGCTTGGCAGCGACGTGGACGCTTCGTGCGGCCAGCTCCGGAAGAAAGTGGCCGAAAACCGGGCGTAACGCCGGGGGAGTTGAGGAAAAGCATGAAAAGCTATGCGCTGACGGACAAAGGGAACGTCCGGAAGGAAAATCAGGACTGCGTTTTGGTGACGGAGATCCGCTCCAAGGGCTGTCTTGCCGCCGTGGTGTGCGACGGCATGGGCGGCATTCACGGCGGCAGGCTGGCGAGCGAGCTGGCGGTGTCGGCGTTTATGGCGGATTTTCGCAAAAGCCTGCTGCGCAGCACGGAACGCCGGCCGGATCTTGCGGCGCTGCTGCAAAACGCCTGTGCGGAAGCCAACCGCGTGGTGTATCAGTACTCATGCTCGAACACAGAGTGCGCGGGCATGGGCACGACGATCGTGGCCGCGGCGGTTCGCGGCGGCGTGGCGCAGATTCTCAGCGTCGGCGACAGCCGCGCGTATCGGATCACGCGACGGGGCATCGTGCAGATCACCAAGGACCACTCATTGGTTGAGGATATGGTCGACCGCGGAGAGCTTACCCGCGCGCAGGCGCGAAACCACCCGAAGAAGAACTTCATCACCCGCGCCTTGGGTGTGGATGCGCAGGTGCGTGCGGATGGGTTTACCGTCCGGCTCCGCCCCGGCGAGCGGCTGCTGCTCTGCTCGGACGGGCTGTCGAACGCGCTGACGGACGAGACACTGTACCGGCTCTGCCGCTCCGGCCGCAGTCCGGAAAAGGTGTGCCGCCGCCTGATTCAGCATGCGCTCTGCGGCGGTGCGCGCGACAATGTGACGGCGGCGCTCATTATGCGCTGGTAATGCTGCTGTGCTGAGATACGGCCTCTTGGGAGGATGCATATGGATCAATCAAAGAACAAATACATTGGGCAAATGCTCGACAACCGCTACGAGATTCTCGAAGTCATCGGCAGCGGCGGCATGTCCGTTGTCTATAAAGCGCTGTGCCACCGGCTGAACCGCTATGTCGCCATTAAAATTCTGCGGGAGAACATGGCGCAGGATGCGGAGCTCAAGAGCCGGTTTCAGACGGAGGCGCAGGCCGTCGCTATGCTGTCGCACCCGAATATCGTTGCGGTGTACGACGTCAGCCATTCCGATGATCTGGAGTATATTGTCATGGAGCTGCTGGAAGGCGTTACGCTCAAGCAATATATGGCCGAGAAGGGGCCGATGGGCTGGCAGGAGACGCTGTTTTTCGCAACGCAGATCTGCAAGGCGCTGCAGCACGCGCATGAGCACGGCATCGTCCACCGCGACATCAAGCCGCAGAACATCATGATCGACAAGGACGGCGTGGTCAAGGTTGCCGATTTCGGCATCGCCGCGCTGGAGAACATCAAAGAGGACAGAACGGGGACAGCCATCGGCTCGGTGCACTACATCGCGCCGGAGCAGGCCAAGGGGCTGGACGCCGACGCCCGCAGCGATCTCTATTCGCTGGGTGTCGTGATGTACGAGATGCTCACCGGCCGCCTGCCGTATGACGCGGACACGCCGGAGGAGATCGCGCTGAAGCACATTTCCGGCACTGCGCCCATGCCGCGCGAAAGCAACGACGCCATTCCGGAGGAGCTGGAACGCATCACGATGAAGGCGATGAACGCCGACCTTGCCAAGCGCTATCAGTCAGCTGCCGAGATGCTGGCCGATCTGGATGCATTCAAGAAAGAGCAGAATCAGCGCCGCATCGATGCAGAGCGTGCCGAGCGCCGCGCGCGCCATCAGGAGCGTGAACCGTTCTTCGGCGTTTCGAAGGAACTGACGGACGAGCAGTATGCCCGCCGCCGGAAGCGAGCAAAGCGCGTCAGCTTCTTCACGGGGCTGTTTGCGGTCAGCGTGGTCGTGATCGGGCTGTGCGTTTTTCTGTGGGAGTATATGCTGCGCGATCTGTTCAGCGTGGCGGAGCGGATCGACGTTCCGAACTTTACAGGCCAATCCTATGAGGATGTCGTCAACAGCAAGGAATATGACAAGTTCCATTTCACAGTCGTGTATACGGTAGACCCGAAAGTGAAGGAGGGCGTCGTCATCCGCCAGGACCCGGAGGCAGGCAAGAGCATGATGGTTGTCTCCGAGGGCATCGACGTGCAGCTCACGGTCAGCACCGGCGTGGTCATGACGGAAATCCCTTATGTCATCAACTGGGACTACCGTGAAGCGACGCAGGAGCTGCGGGAGGCGGGCTTCTTTGTCCAGACGGAGATTCAGGCATCCACCAGCGTGACGAAGGACTACGTCATCAGCGTCGATCCCGCACCGGGCGAGAGTCTGGCCGCCGGTTCGACGGTGTATCTCGTCGTCAGCGGCGGTCCGGAGCTGCGCACCGTGACGATGCCGGACCTTACGAATCTCACGGAATCCGCTGCGATCGCACGCATCGAGAGCAACGGTCTCACCTTCGGCGGCGCGTATAAGGAGGCCAACGACGCGCCCGCCGGAACGGTGTTCAAGCAGAGTGCGACAGCATATTCTGACATTGCGGAATTTTCGAAAATCTATATTTGGGTCTCCACCGGTCCGGCGGACACGGCGGAGCCGTAAAACAGGAGCGGCACAGTTATGGCACAAGGCGTCATCATCAAATCCCTGAGCGGGTTTTATACCGTCAGCGTCGGCGATTCCATCGTGGAATGCAAGGCCAGAGGCCGGTTCCGGCACGACGGCTTCAGCCCGCTGGTGGGCGACCGCGTGGAGGTGACGGTGGACGCGCAGGGGAAAGGGCGCATCGACGCCGTGCTGGAGCGGCGCAACTATTTCATCCGTCCCGCTGTGGCGAACGTCGATCAGATCGTGATGTTTGCCGCCGCGGTCAACCCGGTGACCGATCCGTTTTTGATCGACCGCGTCGCAGCCATCGCGGAAAATGCCGGATGCGAGGCGATGATCTGCCTGAACAAATGCGACCTGGATCCGGCCGAGCGGCTGTATGAGATTTACCGCACCGTGGGCTGCCGTGTGATCCGCACGAGCGCCGCGACCGGCCTTGGCATAGACGCGCTGCGCGACGCGATCCGCGGCAAGACCAGTGCATTCACTGGCAACTCCGGCGTGGGCAAGTCCAGTATTCTCAACCGGCTGATGCCGGAGCTGCAGATTCAGACAGGCGCCGTGAGTGAAAAGCTCGGCCGCGGCAAGCATACGACCCGTCATGTGGAGCTTTATGCACTCGGCGAGGAGACCTATGTGGCCGATACGCCCGGCTTTGCGTCGTTCGAGGTCGATATGATCGAGCCGATCTCCTGTGAAAACCTCCAGTATGCGTTCCGGGAATTCCGCCCGTACATCGGGCAGTGCCGGTTTTCCGACTGCGCGCACCTGCACGAGCCCGGCTGCGCCGTGCTGGAGGCGCTGGCGGCGGGGAAGATCGCGCCGGAGCGCCACCAGAGCTATGCAAAGCTCTATGGGATCGCACAAAATACCCATGAATGGGAGAAAAAGAAGACCTGAAGCGGAACATAGAAGCCGCCCTTCGCATAAGATGTAAGGAGTATCTGGATGCGAAGGGCGGTTTTTGTATGTATAAACGGCGGCGGATTCGATGTCTGCTCGGCATCTTCTGCATCGTTGTCGGCATCCTCATTATTCTGAGTATGATTTTACCGGCCGGATTCTGGTGGTTCATTCTGGGCGTTGCGCTCATTGCCGCCGGGGTCTGGTGCGTCCGATGTTGAAGAAGGAGTGACGAAATGAGAATCGTAGTGTGGAAAATGCCCGCGTTCCTCTCCAAGTGCTTCCGAAAGCTGTTCGTGCGCGAATAAGCGCGGCACGTCCGGCATAAGAATGTACAAAAATGACAAGGAGCGTCTGGTATGGAATTGCAACTGGAAAAGCAGAAACGGATGGTGTATGAAAAGGTGTTGGATCGGACTGCAGAGGAAACCTGCAGCGCCGATTTCGTGGTTCCGGATGCGCTGGCGGACGTCGGCGCCCTGCTGATGACAGAGGGCTCCTTTTCCCTGTGGAAGCTGGACTTTTCGGAAAAGAACGCGGACATTGAAGGGCGCATCCATGCCAGCGTGTGCTACACGGAGGAGCAGACCGGCGCGATCTGCAGCTTCCCGGTGGAGCTGCCCGTGAAAATGAGCGTCAGCGCCGAAACGCTCGCGCCCGATGTGCGTCCGTTTGCTGTGTGCACGGTATCGGAGCTGGAATCACAGATCGTCAACTCCCGCAAGGTGCGCACGCGGGCGCGGCTTAGCGTGCATCTGCGCGCTTACCGTGCCGGAACGATGGAGTTGGCCGGCGGCGTGGCGTGCGGGAAGCAGAAGATTTTTACCAACTGCGTCCCGCACCGGTTTCACGCGCCGGTCGCGGTAGAGGAGAAGACGTTCACCATTTCCGAGGAACACCCCTTCCGTCTTTCGCGCCCGGAAAACGATCAGCTTCTGAGCCACGCGGAGACGGTGCAGCTTGACGAGCAGAAGATCGTCGGCAGTAAGGTGATTTTGCAGGGAAAGGTTGTCACCACGGTGCTCTACCGGCAGACGGATCGGGCCATACCGGTGACGGAAGTGTTTGAAACGCCGTTCTCGCAGATGATCGAGTCCGGCGCGGACGGCGAGCTGAGCCATGTGCGCACGCGCGTGCAGCTCACAGCGGCGTATCAGGAGGTTTCCGGTTCGCTCGGCGCACACGGCGGGCTGCAGGTGGAGTACCATCTGGTGGCGCAGACGGTGTGTCTGGCGGAGGTAGAGGCGACCTGTGTCTCCGACGCTTACAGCAATGCGGTGCAGCTCCGGCTCGCCATGCAGGAGCAGCCGGTCATCCAGGTTTCGCTGCTAGAGCCGGTGCGCGCGGTGGCGGAGGACGTCGTCGAGGTCACCGGAGAAGGCTTTTCGGTCTGCGGCAGCCGGTGCGCGCTGCAGTCGGCTGCGGCGGAGGACGGCGCCGTTTCCGGGAGTCTCTCGGTCACAGTGCTGCTCGCATCGGCGGACGGGGCAATTTCGGCAGTCCATAAGGAAGTTCGCTTTTCGCAGCCGATTGTCACAGATGGCCGGGTCGAAATTGCCGCGGTGCGTCCGGAGGAGCCGTATCTTGCCATGACGGCGGGCGCGGTTTCCGTGCGCATACCGGTGACGATCGAGACGTTTGCGGTGCAGGAGCAAAAACTGCGGCAGGTTTCGGAAATTACCTGCGGCGAGGAGCCGACCGCATTCGACAGTCTCCCGTCGCTGACCGTCGTCCGGCCTGACGCGGCGTGTTCGCTCTGGGAGCTGGCAAAACGCTATTGCTCAAGCGTCGAGACCATCCGGGCCGTCAACGGATTGGGCGACGGCGCGGAGGGCTGTGAAATGCCGCAATTTTTGCTGATTCCCAAGACCAGGGCATAGATTCCCGGCAAATCTGTTGAATTTTTCTTGCCACGCGGAAAAGAGTGTGCTACACTATGTAGAGCATTTTTGACAAGAGGAGTTGGAACCATGTCCGGACATTCCAAGTGGCATAATATACAGAAAACCAAGGGCGCGCAGGACGCCAAGCGTGCGCAGGCGTTCACCAAGATCGCCCGTGAAATGATTGTTGCCGTCAAAGAGGGCGGAAGCGGAGACCCCGCGAACAATTCCCGTCTGGCCGCCGTCATCACGAAGGCGAAGGCCGCCAACATGCCGAACGACAACATTAAGCGCACGATCGAAAAGGCGCTCGGCGCCGGCAACACGGACAATTTCGAGTCGATCACATATGAAGGCTACGGCCCCTGCGGCGTTGCCATCATTGTGGAGACCATGACGGATAACCGCAACCGTACCGCATCCGAGGTGCGCCATTATTTCGATAAGTACGGTGGAAATATGGGTGCAACCGGCTGCGTCTCCTGGTCGTTCGATAAGAAGGGCGTCATCGTCATCAACAACGAGGACGAGGAGCTGGACGAGGACAAAGTCATGGAAGACGCGCTGGAAGGCGGCGCGGACGATTTCGTGCCCGACGAGGATGTGTTCACGGTCTATACCGACCCGGACGCTGTCACCGAGGTGGCGGAATATCTGACGCAGCATGGCTACGAGCTGCTCTCTGCACAGGTGGAGATGGTGCCGCAGAACACCGTGCAGGTCACCGGCGAGGATAATCTCAAGAATCTGCAGAAGATGCTGGATATGTTCGAGGACAATGACGACGTCCAGAACGTCTGGCACAACTGGGAAGAGTAAGTTTTTCTGACACAATAAAAAGGCTTCCGTCGTGGATTTGATCCGGGACGGAAGCCTTTTTATATGATACGAGCAGGTCTGTAAGCCGGGTTCTGTCTTAAGCAGCCATCTATCTAGACGCACCGTTGCCGGTGCGTTCCAGCCACCTCCATGGGACGGCCGGGCCGGCCTGATGTCCCTCCGCGGTGTTGCTCCGGATAGAGTTTACAGCATCGAACTGTCTCCAGCCGACGAGTGAGCTCTTACCTCACTTTTCCACCCTTACCGCGTCGATGCAAGCTCCATATCGTTCGCTCTGCCGCAAGCGGCGGAGCTTACGCATTTCGCTGCATCTCCTCCTCCGACTGCAGCGGGCTGCAGTCGGATTTGTGACGCGGCGGTATCTCTCTGTTGCACTTGTCCGAGGGTCGCCCCTGGCGGGTGTTACCCGTTATCCTTGCCCTGTGGAGCCCGGACTTTCCTCACGCACAGCCTTTCGGCTTGTGCCCGCGGCTGCTCGGCCTGCTCGCCCGACTATTTTACCCATCCGGCCCGTGATAGTCAAGCGGAAGAAAATATATTTTCGGAAAGGGAAGACATTTTTTGTCTCCTCTTTCCGATTTATGCAGTCCATGTTTCATGGACTGCATAAAAAGATTGAAATTACTGGGAGGGAATAACCAATCCCCGCCCAGACCCTCCCCATGCAGGTCTGAGCGTATCCACAGATTTCGAAATATATTTTCTTGTATTCAATGAAAATGGGAAGTATAATCAGGTGGGTAAGGGAGTGATTCCGATGAATTTTAACGACTATATCGACAGCCTGAAAGGAAAGCGCATCGGCGTGATCGGGCTGGGCGTGAGCAATACGCCGCTGGTGCGTCTGCTTTTGGCAAACGGCTGTGATGTGACCGTGTGCGACAAGCGCAGCAGCGATGCGCTGGGCGAGATCGGCAATGAGGTCAAAGGGACGGGCGGCAAATTCATTCTTGGCGACGACTATTTGGAGCATTTGGATTTTGACGTAATTTTCCGCACGCCGGGCGTGCTGCCGAATGTGGCGCAGCTTGCAGCGGCGGCTGCGCGCGGCGCTGTGCTCACGTCGGAGATGGAGGCGTTTTGCGCGCTCTGCCCCTGCAGAATCATTGCCATTACAGGCAGTGACGGTAAGACGACGACCTCCACCGTCACAGCGGAGCTGCTCCGGGCTGCGGGATACACCGTCCACCTCGGCGGCAATATCGGCACGCCGCTGTTTTGCCGCGTGCCGGACATCCGGCCGGACGATATCGCTGTGCTGGAGCTGAGCTCGTTCCAGCTCCACAGTATGATGTGTGCGCCGGATATTGCGATTATTACGAACATCTCTCCGAACCATTTGGACGTTCATCCGAATCTGGAGGACTACGTCTCTGCAAAGCAGAATATTTATCTCCATCAGCGCCCGGATGCAGTGCTGGTGCTGAATGCGAAGGACGCACACACGCCGGAGTTTGCCGCCGGTGCGCCGGGGAAAGTCCGCCTGTTCAGCAGCATTGGGCCGGTGGAGAACGGCGTTTTCCTGCAGGACGGCGTCATCTACCGCAAGCACAACGGCGCGGCGGAGAAGATCATGGACGCCGTCGGCATCCGCATCCCCGGCGCGCACAATGTGGAGAATTATATGGCGGCTTTCGCTGCGCTCGACGGGATGATCTCGCGTGACGATTGCGTTTCCGTTGCAAAAACGTTTCCCGGTGTGCCGCACCGGATGGAGTTCATCCGCGAGCTGCATGGCGTCCGGTTCATCAACGACTCGATCGCGTCGAGTCCGACGCGCGCCATCGCGGGGCTGCACGCGCTGCCGAAGCCGCCGGTCATGCTGCTGGGCGGCCACGATAAGCACATCCCGTTTGACACGCTGGGCGACGAGATCTGCCTGCACGCCAAGGCCGCGGTGCTCTGCGGCGAGACGGCGGAGCGCATTGCTGCCGCCATCCGCGCAAGCGCGCATTACGACGCGCAGAAGCTGCCGGTCGTGATCGAGGACGATTTCCGCACGGCGGTGGTGACCGCATACCGGCTGGCAGAGCCGGGGGATATTGTGACGCTTTCGCCCGCGTGTTCGTCGTTCGACCGATTCAAAAATTTCGAGGAGCGCGGCAACACCTTCCGCGCGATTGTCGAATCGCTGGAATAACGGCATAATTCTGTCTCTCTGTGCATACCGTGGCAGAGGGGGATGCCTATGTACTGCACACGGCGGCCATGGAGACGTGCGCCCCGTCGCCCCCGGCAGCGCAGCGCAAAGCTGCTGATCGTTGGGATCTTACTGCTGGCGGGGTTTTGCGGCGCGGTACATTTTGTATCGAAGACGCTGTCGTTTATCACGGAGCTGGCGGTCAATCAGGCCTCCGATCTGGTGCAGGAGCGGGTCAATACGACGGTGCATCAGGTCATGGAGCGGGTCGCCGGCGGCGAGTATTATACCTTTCAGACCGACGCATCCGGCCGCATTACCGCGCTGAGCGTCAATGTGGATCAGATCAGCCAGATCACGACGGAAATTCTGGACGTCACAATGAAGACGGACGACGGCCAGCCGTTGGAGCTGGACATTCCGCTGGAGACCCTGCTGGGCATCAATCTGATTCCGGAGTTTGAAATGCCGCTGCCGGTTCGGATTTTAATGCTGACGACGCCGCAGGTGGATTACCACAACGAGCTGGCGTCGGCGGCAATCAACCAGAGTAAATATCAGCTGTATCTGCACGTGGGCGTCGAGATCGACGTGCTGATCCCGTGGCAGAAAAGCACGGTCGAGGTGGAGACGGACGTTCTTCTGGCTGAGACTGTGATTGTGGGCGACGTGCCCGGAACGTATATTGAAGTGGAGCAATCATAATGGATGTACAAAACGAAATCGCGGCCCTGCGCAAGGAAATTGAAAAGCACAACCTGCTGTACTATGTCAAGGACGCGCCGGAGATCTCGGACTTTGAATATGACGCGCTGATGCGCCGTCTGACGGAGTTGGAGCAGGCGCACCCGGAGTATCAGTCACCGGATTCGCCGACGCAGCGCGTGGGCGGATATGCGCTCAACACGTTTGCGCAGGTGCGCCATCCGGTGCCGCTGGAGAGTTTGCAGGACGTGTTTTCCTTTGACGAGCTGCGCGCCTTTGGCAAACGCATGGATGCGTCGATTCCGGAGACACACGACTATGTTGTGGAGCCGAAGATCGACGGGCTGTCCATGTCGCTGGAATATGAAAACGGTGTGTTCGTCCGCGGCGCGACGCGCGGCGACGGGCTTGTCGGCGAGGACGTGACGGAAAATCTCCGCACGCTGCGAAACCTGCCGATGACACTCACCGATGCGCCGGAGCGCCTGATCGTGCGCGGCGAGGTCTATATGTCGCACGAGGTGTTCCAGGAGATCAACGCGCTGCGCGAGGTGTGCGGCGAGGCGCTGCTGGCCAATCCCCGCAACGCCGCTGCCGGCTCCGTCCGCCAGCAGGACCCGAAGATCGCCGCTGCACGCAAGCTCGACATCATCATTTTTAACCTCCAGCTTGTCAGCGGCCGCTCTTTCGAGACACACGCCGAAACGCTGGATTACCTGCAGTCGCTCGGCTTTCCGACCGTGCCGTACCAGCGCTGCGCCGCGCTGGATGACTGCTGTAAGCGCATTGAGTGGATCGGCGACAACCGCGAGACCTATCCCTTTGACATCGACGGCGCGGTCATCAAGATCAACCGTCTGGCGCAGCGCGAAGCGCTCGGCAGCACGGCGAAGTTCCCGCGCTGGGCGGTGGCCTATAAGTACCCGCCGGAGAAAAAGGAGAGCCGTGTGCGCGATATTGTGGTGCAGGTGGGCCGCACCGGCGTGCTGACGCCGAAGGCCGTCATTGACCCCGTGCGTCTGGCCGGGACGACGGTGACGAACGCCACGCTGCACAATCAGGATTTCATCGACAAGCTCGATCTGCGCATCGGCGACACGGTGCTGGTGCAGAAGGCGGGCGAGATCATTCCGGAGGTGCTCTCCGTCGTGCGGGACAAGCGCCCGGCGGATGCCGTGCCGTTTCATATGCCGGAGCGTTGCCCGGAGTGCGGCGCGCCGATCGTCCGCGACGAGGACGGCGTGGCGCTGCGCTGCACGGGCGCGGAATGTCCGGCGCAGCGGCTGCGGAACATTGCGCATTTTGCTTCCCGCGACGCTATGGACATCGACGGCCTCGGCGTGTCGCTGTGCGAATCGCTCATCAACGCGGGACTGGTCAGCTCCCCGGCGGAGCTTTACTACCTCGAACCGCAGTCGGTCGCGGCGCTTGACCGGATGGGCGAAAAATCGGCGGAGAATCTGATGCAGGCACTGGAAAAGAGCAAGGAAAACGGTCTGGCGCGGCTGCTGTGCGCGTTCGGTATCCGTCAGGTGGGGCAGAAGGCGGCCAAGGTGCTGGCTGCGCATTTTGAAACGCTTGACGCGCTCATGGCTGCAACGGAGGAGCAGCTCACCGCCATTCCGGATATCGGCCCGACGACGGCGCGGTTTTTGCGGGAGTGGTTTGCCGATCCGCAGTCGCAGCACCAGATTTCGCTCCTGCGCGCGGCGGGCGTCAGCTTCCGGTCCAAGGAACAGGTGGTCGATCACCGCTTTGCGGGCAAGACCTTCGTCCTTACCGGCGCGCTCGAACGCTTTACCCGCGACGAAGCAAGCGCTATCATTGAGCAATTCGGCGGTAAAACTGCATCTTCCGTCTCAAAAAAGACGTCTTACCTTCTGGCTGGGGAAAACACCGGTTCGAAGTACCAGAAAGCGCTCGACCTTGGCGTCGAGATCATCAGCGAGGAGACCTTCCTCCAAATGATCGAATAAGGGAGATCGCCATGTATTTTGACACGCACGCACATTATGACAGCTCCAAATTCGATGCTGACCGCGACGCGGTGCTCCGTGCCCTTCCGGAAAGCGGCGTGACGCTCGTCGTCGATCCCGGCGACAATGCCGAGCGTTCCAGACGCGCGGTTGAATTGGCGCAGCAGTATCCGCATGTCTACGCCGCTGTCGGCTGGCATCCGGAGGAAGCGGAAAACTGGGACGAGAACAGCCTCCCGGCCATCCGGGAGCTGGCAAAGCAGCCGAAGGTCTGCGCCATCGGGGAAGTTGGGCTGGATTATTACTGGGACACCACGTACCGCGAGCGGCAAAAGGAGATGTTCCGCGCGCAGATCGAACTTGCGCTGGAGCTGGACTTGCCCGTGATCGTTCACGACCGCGAGGCGCACGGCGACTCGCTGGAGATCGTGCGGGATTACCCCGCGCTGCGGGGCGTGTTCCACTGCTTTTCCGGCAGCGTGGAGATGGCGCAGGAGCTGCTGCGCCGCGGCTGGTATCTCGGCTTTGACGGGCCGATCACGTACAAAAACGCTGCGCGGGCGCCGGAGGTCATCCGAATCTGCCCGATGGAGCGCATTCTGCTGGAGACGGATTCGCCCTATCTCGCCCCGGTGCCGAACCGCGGCCAACGCAATGACTCCCGCAACCTGCCCTATATTGCGGCCACGGTCGCGCGCATCAAGGACATGCCTGTGGAGGCGGTTGCGGCGCAGACGATGGAAAACGGAAAAAAACTATTTGGAATACGGTGAGAGACGAATGAATCTGAATTTACAAGGCGCGCCGAACGCTAGGGACCTCGGCGGTCTGCGGACTGCGGACGGACGGACCGTCCGTCCGGGACTGCTGCTGCGCAGCGGGGAGTTGTCCCGGCTGACGGCGACGGACGCGGAAGCGCTGCAGCGTCTGAACCTGAAAACGGTGGTCGATTTTCGCACGGAGCGCGAGCGCGCGCAAAAGCCGGATGTGAAGCTTCCGGGTGTGCAGTACATTGTTTGCCCGATCATCCGGGAGCTTGCCGTCGGCATTACGCGCGAGGAGGAAGCGAACGCTGTGCCGCCGATGGTGCGCGCCGCGATCGCCTGCGGCAAGCGTGCGGAGGATTATATGGCTTCGCTGTATCCGCCTCTCGTAGAGGATGATTACAGCGTCGGGCAATACCGCAGCTTTCTGGATCTGGTGCTGCACCATGCGGATGGCGCGCTGCTTTATCACTGTACGGCAGGGAAGGATCGCGTCGGCGTGGGGACGCTCCTGCTCCTTTCTGCACTGGGCGTTGACCGAAAGACCATTTTGGAGGACTATTTGCTGACGAATATCCGCATTGTGCCGGATACGGAGCGGATGCTTGCCGAGGCGCGGCGCTATACGAGCGACCCTGACGCGCTCAACGCTCTGCGCACATTTGACGGCGCGAAGGAAACGTACATCAATCTGATTTGGGATTCCGTCGAATCCCGCTATGGCTCCGTCGATGCGTTTTTGGCAGAGCGGCTTGGGATTGGGCCGGACGCGCGCGCGACGCTCCGGCGGAAGTATCTGACCGAAACGGGAGCGGCGGTATGAAGTTTTTGCACATATCGGATCTGCATCTGGGTAAGCGCCTGAACGAATTTTCCCTGCTGGAGGATCAGACGTTTATTCTGACGCAGATTCTGCGCATTACGGACGATGAGCAGCCAAACGGCGTGCTCATCGCCGGGGACGTCTATGACAAGGCAGCGCCATCGGCTGAGGCGGTGGCGCTGTTTGATGATTTTCTGGCGCAGCTTGCGGCGCGGGACGTGTCCGTGTTCGTCATCAGCGGCAACCACGATTCGCCGGAGCGGATCGCGTTCGGGGCGCAGCTCGTCCGCCGCAGCAAGGTGTATCTTTCACCGGTCTATGACGGACAGATTCGACCTGTCACGCTCGAAGATGAGCATGGCCCGGTAGATGTGTTTCTGCTGCCGTTTTTGAAGCCGATGCACGTGCGGCGCTGGTTTCCGGAGGCGGAGATCGAATCGTATACGGATGCGATCGCCTGCGCCGTGGCGCACATGCCCATTGACCCCACGCGCCGGAACGTGCTGGTGACGCACCAGTTTGTCACCGGCGCGGCGCGCTGCGAGTCCGAGGAGCTCACCATCGGCGGGAGCGACAATGTGGACGCTGCGGTGTTCGAGCCGTTTGACTATGTCGCGCTGGGGCATATCCACAGCCCGCAGAACGTGAACGGCAGCCGGGTGCGCTACTGCGGCACGCCGCTGAAGTATTCGTTCTCCGAGGCGCGGCAGCAAAAGTCCGTCACGGTGGCGGAGCTGCCGGAGAAGGGCGTACTTACGGTGCGCACCGTCCCGCTGCAGCCGCAGCGCGACCTTGTCGAGCTGCGCGGCAGCTTTCAGGCAGTCGTGGCGCGCGAAATGGATGGGGCGCCCGATCCAAACGCCTATGTCCATATTACGTTGACGGATGAGGAGGATGTTCCAGAGGCGGCCGGCAAACTCCGTGCGGTGTATCCGAATCTCATGCGGTTGGATTACGACAACAGCCGCACGCGCGGCAGCGCGGAAATTCTGGGCGCGGCGGAGGTGGAGCGCCGCTCGCCGCTGGAGCTGTTTGACGAGTTCTATGCGCTGCAGAACAATCAGCCGCTGCGCGACGTGCAGCGCGCCTATCTGCAAGGATTGATCGAACAGATCTGGGGAGGCGAAGCATGAGACCGATCACATTGACGATGTCGGCCTTCGGTCCCTATTCCGGCAAGACGGTTCTGGCCCTGGACAAGCTGGGCGGGGAAGGCCTGTATCTCATCACCGGCGACACCGGCGCAGGCAAGACCACCATCTTCGACGCGCTCACCTATGCGCTTTACGGCGAAGCCAGCGGCAGTAGCCGGGACGCGGCGATGTTCCGCAGCAAATACGCCGCGCCGGAAACGCCCACATACGTGGAGCTGACCTTTCTCTGCCGTGGCGAGACCTATACGGTCCGGCGCAGTCCGGAGTATGAGCGCCCCGCAAAGCGCGGCGGCGGCACCACAACGCAGAAAGCGGATGCGGTGCTGACGTATCCGGACGGGCGCGTCGTCACGAAGACCCGCGACGTGACGAACGCGGTGTGCGGGATCATCGGCATCGACCGCGACCAGTTCACGCAGGTGGCCATGATCGCGCAGGGTGATTTTCTGAAGCTTCTGCTTGCGCCGACCGAGCAGCGCATTGCAATTTTCCGGCAGATTTTCCACACAGGTCTGTACCGCACGCTCCAAAACCGGCTCAAGGAAGACGCCGCTGCACTGAGCCAGAGCTGTGATGCGCTGCGCGCCAGCATCCGCCAGTACATCAGCGGTGCAGTCTGCGCGCCGGATGACGCGCTCGCTCCGGAGCTGGAAGCAATCCAGGCAGCGCCGCTCCCGCCGGCAGAAACAGAAACATTGCTGACGAAACTAATCGAACAGGACAAAGCGGCGCAGGCGGTGTGTGAGACGCAGCAAAGCGAACAGGCGCAGGCGCTCACCGCCGTGACTGCCCGGATCGCCATCGGCAGGGAGACGCAAAAACGCCGCACGGAATTACAGAGCACGCAGGAAGCGCTGGAAGAATTGATTCCTCAGATCGCGGCGGTCGAGCAGACGCTTATGACCGCGCAGGCACGGCAGCCAGAGATCGAGCGGCTGCAAACGGAATTTGCGGCACTGGAAGCGCTTTTGCCGCAGTATGACCGGCTTATACAGCTCCAAAAGGAGCAAGCAGATGCGAAAGCGGCGCTGGAAACGCTGCAAACGGAGGGAGAGCAGATCGCGCGGGCGCTCACAGAAACAGCGCAGCAGCTTCAAAAGCAGAAGGACGCATTGGAAGACCTCTCATCCGCGGCTGCGGAGGCGGCACGCGCGGCTGGAACGCTGCAAACGCTGACCGAGCGGGAAAAACAGCTCTCCGGCCTGCAAGCGGATCTGCAGCGGATGGAGACCTTGCAGCAGCAGACGGAGCAGGCAAAGCTGGAATATGCTTCCGCGGTGCAGGAAGCGGATGCGATGCAAGCGCGTTATCGGCGTAAAAATCGGGCGTTTTTGGACGCACAAGCCGGGGTGCTTGCAAGCACGCTGACCG
>ULWX01029236.1_pt1 | contig 18162 bp, 12 predicted proteins | sample 1960851 | NCBI WGS metagenome assembly ULWX01 (sample SAMEA4835826, study PRJEB28245) | human gut metagenome | biome: gut microbiome; material: fecal sample | place: Denmark | collected 2008 | reverse complement strand
GCCGGTGGTCACCCCGCGGTACAGGCCGCTCATGATCAGCGGGTCGTCCGTCTCCGAGCGGTGCGTGGTCAGATCGGAGGAGCCGGGCGCGCGGCGGCGCATCTGGATGCGCACTGCGTCGAGGTCGATCGCCTCGCCCGCGGGCAAACCGTCCACCACCACGCCAATGCCGGGGCCGTGCGACTCACCGAAAATGGTGACCTTCAAATATTCTCCGTATGTGTTCATGAAAGCTCCTCACTATTTCTATATTGTCAAGGGCTTTGAAGCGTCATGGGCGTTTTTCTGCCCGTCAAAACCGTGCATGCTCTTGTCAAGCGATGCTAATATCATAGAATACAACAAAACCGCGCGATTGTAAATCTTTTTGCGCGTGCGCTGCGCTTTACAACTGTGCGCCGGGAGATTATAATAAAAAGGAAGAAGTATGAACTGCGGATTTACAGATTTTTAACGCAAATCGGTCTGAACGTGTCCTATAATATTGGACAACCAAGAGACCCGGCGGGCGCAGCCCGCCGTTTGAGGAGGAACTGCCATGAGCCAGAAGGTACTGGTCGTTGAGGACGACATCAACATCGCAGAGCTGCTGCGGTTATATCTGGAGAAGGACGGTTTTGAAGTCAAGATCGCGCACGACGGCGGAGAGGGGCTGAAGCTCGCAGAGAGTGAACAGCCGGACCTGGTTTTGCTTGACATCATGCTGCCCGTGCTCGACGGATGGCAGGTCTGCCGCCGCCTGCGCAAAACCACCAAGACCCCGATCATCATGCTCACCGCCAAGGGCGAGACGGAGGACAAGGTCTCCGGTCTGGAGATGGGCGCGGACGACTACATCGTCAAGCCCTTCGAGGTCAAAGAGCTGCTCGCGCGCGTGCACGCCGTGCTGCGCCGCACCGGCGAGGAGGCCCCTGCGCAGGGCAAAAAGCTCACGTTCGACAAGCTGGTCATCAATCTCGATTCCTACGAGCTGATCGTGGACGGCAAAAAGATTGACACGCCGCCCAAGGAGATGGAGCTGCTGTACCACCTTGCGGCGACGCCGAACCGCGTCTACACCCGCAACCAGCTCCTAGACGAGGTGTGGGGCTTCGACTATTTCGGCGACTCCCGCACGGTGGATGTGCACATCAAGCGCCTGCGCGAAAAGCTGGAGGGCGTTTCGGACAAGTGGTCGCTCAAGACGGTCTGGGGCGTGGGCTACAAATTTGAAGCGGAAGAGACGTAAGTGAAAAGCATCTATTTCAAAAATTTCACCGCGACCGCCGCGATGGTTATGGTGAGTTTCCTGATCCTCGGCATCGCGTTCGTGTTCCTCGGCCGCAGCTATGTCATCAACGACGCGCGCGACAAGATGGAGGCCAACGCCGAAGAGGTCAGCCGCAGCGCGCAGGCGCTCACGCGCGAGGGCGAGCTCAACGGCTGGGATCTGCGCATGACGATCAGCGCGGTCTCGAAAATCACAGGCAACCAGATCTTCATCAGCGACCCCGCAGGGGTCATCATCTCCTGCTCGGACATGAACATCGCCTGCGATCATCTGGGCCGCCAGATCGACCCGGCCGTGTTTATTCAGCTTCGCAGCAGCGAGACGTTCAACCAGATGACGAACCTCTACGGGTTTTATGATACGCCGCACTATGTCGTGGCGCAGGCGATCCAAACGGTGGACGGCGCCGGGGTGATGGGCTATGTGTTCATTACGTCGGACAGTGCGTCGATCGTGGAGAGCTGGTATACCTTTGTATGGGTCTTTATCGCCGCGTCGATCGCCGTCATGCTGCTGGCGCTGCTGCTGTCGCTGATGACGGCCAAGCGCATGGCGCAGCCGCTCGACGAGATGGCGCGCGCCAGCCGGAAATTCGCGCACGGCGATTTTTCCGTCCGCGTGAAGGAGGACGGCCGCACCGACGAGGTCGGCGCGCTCGTCTCGGCGTTCAATTCCATGGCCGACTCGCTGGAGGCCTCGGAGCAGCGCCGCAACGAATTTATTGCCAATGTCTCGCACGAGCTGAAGACGCCCATGACCACCATCGCCGGCTTTGCCGACGGCATTCTGGACGGTACGATTCCCAAGGAGGAAGAGGACAAATACCTCGCCACGATCGCGGAGGAGACGCGGCGCCTGTCGCGCCTGGTGCGCAGCATGCTCGACCTTTCCAAGATGGAGAGCAGCGGCATCGACCTCGCCCGCCGGCGGGAGTTCGACGTGTCCGAGACGATCATCAGCACGCTGCTGAGCTTTGAAAGCCGCGCCAACGCCAAACATCTGGACGTGGACCTGCAGCTTCCGGAAAACCACATCAACGTCGTGGCCGACCCGGACGCGATCACCCGCGTGCTCTACAATCTCATGGACAACGCGGTGAAATTCGCTTCCCCCGGCAGCACGCTGTGCATCTCCCTCTGGAAGACGGACGGGAAGGCCTATGTCTCCGTCCGCGACACGGGCGAGACGATTCCGGAGAGCGATCTGCAGTTCATCTTCGACCGGTTCCACAAGTCCGACCGCAGCCGCAGTCTGGACCGCGACGGCGTGGGACTGGGGCTGTATCTGGTCAAGAGCATCCTTGACGCGCACGGCGAGGACATTGCCGTGACGAGCCGGGACGGTGTGACGGAGTTTGTTTTCACGCTCACGCTGGCCAAGCCCGCGCCCAGAGCGTCGGTCAAAACGGGGGCAAAAGCCGGGAAAAATTGACCGGCTCCTGTCCGCCGGATTCATAAAATGTTCGCATTCTATTCATAGGGAGCACAAAAACCCGTGTTATCCTGAATTCGTTCCCAGGAGGTACGACTTATGTACGACGACGACCGCAGCGGCTGGTATCAGACCGGCAGCACAGGCGGGGAACAGCGCCGCACCGAGCCGAACGACCGGCCGGATTACACCGACCCGTTCTGGACGCCGGAGGCGGAGCAGAAAAAGAAAAAGCACTCGAAAATGAAGATCACCATGCTCATCCTTGGCGTGATCGTGCTGATTATCGCTTCGGCCTACGTGTTCGCGGGCAGCGGCAAGGTGCATTTCTACATTTTCGGCCCCGGCTACACGTCCGAGGATTCGGGTACGCTTGAGATTCCGAAGCGGGACGAGACGGAGGACACCGTCTCCGGCAAAAACAGCATTCCCGCTGCCGAAACCGGCACCGGCGTCACCATGACGATCAGCCCGGTTCCCGGCGGTTCAGAGCTGACGCTGCAGGAGATCTACACCAAGTGCCTGCCCTCTGTCGTCGGCATCCGCACGGAGCTGAGCACGAGCCAGTACAGCATGGGCACCGGCATTATCATGACGGCGGACGGCTATATTGTCACGAATACGCACGTGCTCGACGGCGGCTATGCCGTCACCGTGACACTCTCGGACGGGACGGAGCATGAGGCCAAACTCGTCGGCGCCGACACGATCAGCGATCTCGCGGTGCTGAAGATCGAGGTCACGGGGCTGAGCCCGGCGCAGTTCGGCGATTCTTCCGGCCTGCAGGTGGGCGACAGCGTCGTCACCATCGGCAACCCGCTGGGCGAGGATCTGCGCGGCACGATGACCAACGGCATCATCTCTGCCATCAACCGCGACATCACGTATGACGGGCATCTGATGACGCTCATTCAGACGAACGCCGCCATTAACGAGGGCAACTCCGGCGGCCCGCTCATCAACATGTATGGGCAGGTCATCGGTATCACCAACATGAAGGCCGTCTCCACCAACGGCGTAGAAGGGATCGGCTTTGCCATCCCGACCGCATCCGTACACACGGTGGTGGACGCGCTCATCGCCGAAGGCCGCGTTTCCGGACGACCGTCCATCGGCATCACCATCGCCCCGGTTTCTTCCTCCGCGCTGGATTATTACGATCTGCCCGACGGGCTGTATATCGAAAGCGTGGCGAAGGGCTCCGACGCGGAAAAGCAGGGCGTGCAGTCCGGCGACATTCTCGTCGCGGTCAACGGCGAGTCCGTTGCGACGACTTACGACGTCAACGCCATTAAGGACGGTCTGCAGGTGGGCGACAGCATGACGCTGACGCTCTACCGCGACGGAAAAACGTTCGATGTCACCGTGACTCTGGTGGACACGAACGATATCTATTGATTGCTTCACTCCTCTTTATATTCTCCTCTCTATTGAACGAGCCCCGGACGGCAACGTCCGGGGTTTGTTCTGTCTCACACCAGATACCTATTAAAATAATAAGACGCCCGCTCACTGTCGGGTGCCCGAAAAACAGGAAATCCGACCTATGACACAATCACAGGTCGGATTTTTGTATGGCTCCCTTTGCACAAGGGATGCTTTGGGGCTGGCGTGTCCGCATCCCCCAGACGCAGGCTTGACCTGCGGCTGGGAAAGGAAGAACGAAACGAGCCCGTTCTGACGCGCGTAGCTCAGTCGAGCGCGAAGATGCTTTCTGCTCCTTCGGAGACGTCCCAGTGCGGGATCTTGTTGAGCATCTCCAGAACCTTAAATGACACCATCAGGCGCAGCCGGATGTCCGGATCGTCGAGATTCAGAGCCAGAATGTCCTGAATCTTCTGGATGCGGTAGATGACGCTGTTGCGGTGCATGTGAACGTTTTTCGCGGTGAGCGAAATGTTGCGCTCGGAGCACAGGTAATAATACAGCAGCTTGATGTTGCTGCAGGTGCTGCTGTTGTCGTCCATCAGGCGGTCGAGATAGCGAATATAGACGTCCTCGAGCGGAACTTCCTGCGCATAATTCTGCAGCATATCCTCCAGATAGAATCTGGAATACGGAAACGACGTTTTCTCAGGGGATTGGCGGACGCCGCAACTGAGCGCTGCGAGCGCCTGCTTGTACGCGATGTGCAGCTTGGTGACGTCCGGAAACATGGGGCTGACGCCCATGCGCGCCTGATTTTTCGAAAGGGTGTTGTTCAGGGTGTTCCAGTCGTCGTCAAAGGTCGAAGCGTCCTTCACATCGGAGGCGTTCCAGTCGCGCAGGAGTATGAGCACCTCGGTGCCGTGCTGAAAGACGCCGTAGCTGGGCAGCGGGCAGTTTGCCCGGAGCTGGTTTGCAAGGTGGGAGACCTTGGCGCTGCTGTCAATGTCGCACTGGACGAGTCCAAGGCGGAACCGCCCCTGAAACGGGATGTGCAACTGCGCGCAGCGGTCCCGGAAGTATTCCACACTGTCCTGCTTGGGATGGATGAGGTCGCCCACAAACTGCTGCTGCGTGGCCAGAAACTCCGAACCGAACAGGCCGTTGAGCTTATAATAGGTCTCCAGCTCGTTGGAGAGACAGGTAAAGAGCGCGATTGTCTCCAGCGAGGGAGTGCTTTCGAGAAAATAGCAGCCGAGAAAGGAGAATGAGGCACCGTTGCTCCGATAGGACCGGACCAGAAACGGAACGCCGCTGATGGTAGTTGCCGCTCCATACAAAATGGGCCGGAAATATTTCCGCTCATCCTCATAGTAGCCGTGCTGCGCCATCAGATTCAAATCGTTCTGACTGTAGTATCCGCGCGTGACGATGTCGTTCAGATAGTCGCAGCAGTCCACCGATTTCCGGGTGGCGCAGACGATGTTGTAGGCCGAATCGGTTACCAGCAGCAGACAACCCGGGAACATTTCGCTTGCGATCTGCAGCAGCGCATTGTACCCGCCGTGACTCAGGGTGGCGGCCTTGACACGGAACTCAAACTGGTTGAATTTTGAGAACAGGTTGATCAGATGGTTGGTAACATCGTTCAGCACGGTGCTTTCGCCGAGCCGAATCCCGTTGAGCGGATGCTTGCATTGGACTTGCGATGGTTTTGCTTTGAAAATGAAACAGTGGTCGTGAAACAGGGAGCGCTTGAGCCGCGGCAGAACCTTCGGCTCGCAAATGTAAAGCACGTCTTCTTCCAGCGTGTCGGTCGGAAGGGTCAGGATCTGAACACTGGAGAATTCAAATTCCCGGTCGGTAGAAAGAATAACCTGGGAATCGAAACCGGACAGGCTTTCTGCAATCAGATTCAGTGATAATTTCATAAACATCATACCTCACAGTTTGTTATCACACATGGAACAGGAATCCTGGATTCCTGCGAATCTTGTGTCCGTATTGTTTCAATGAAATCTCTCTTTCACCGTTTCCTTTGCAGTTTTTCGAACTCCTACTCTTTGCAGTGTTTCGATGAGCGGCGTGTCTGGCGGGGCACGCCACCCATCCGTATTGTTTCCGGCTGGACTGGTTTATTCCGGGCATTCCCGGAACAGCGTTGCCTGTTGGACTACAAAAAGGCCTTCAAGTGGGTTTGTCATCTATCGACCTCCTACATACAGAATGGGGCTGGACGGTCAAAATGGAACGATAAACGATCAAAAATAATAATGATCTGATTTTTTGACGGCCAGAACTGTGCACATTATACAATGACTACGTTTTAACTATATCTCAGGGGGCAATTCTGAGAAAGGGCATTTGATACGAAAATGACATTCGACATACTTCGAGGAGTTGTGCAAGAATGACAATATCAAAAAACGAGCTCCGGTTCAAGGGGGATCTGTGCAAAAAATCAGTGTATTTTGACACAAATTGCAGAAACTTCGCACAAAAATGTGATTGGAATTAATGCTACAATCTGTGCGGAACTTCTGAGAACGTTTTTGGAGAGAATGACGGTGCCACCTGCGGCCAAAAACGTTAAAGTTAAAAATGTAACGTTAAAACAGAAGCAACGGCGCGTGCTACGCTGCCGATGTCGATGCGCGCCGGATCCCAAATACAACAAACGGAGGAGTCAAACAATGGATTTTGAGGCATTTGACCGCTATACCTGCTTTGGCCAAATCGTGGACGACCCGATCGGACGCTGCCCGGACCGGGAGGCAATTATTTTTGGAGACTGGCGAATCACATATGGCCAGTTTGGCCGGATGATCTGCCAGACGGCGCATTATCTGGAGAGCCTGGGTATCAAAAAGGGCGATCCTGTGGCGATCATTTCCCGCAACTGCCCGGAATGCCTGATTGCCGAGTTTGCCATTTACAAAATGGGCGCCGTCACGGTAAAGATCAACTGGCGCTTGACGCCGGAAGAGATGGCTTATATGCTGGATTTGAATGGCGTGCTGTGCGCGTTCTACAAGCCGGAGAAGCCGGAATGGGATCAGGAGCTCCGGGAGCGCTATGCTGGGAAAATCCAATTTATTGAGATCGACGCGACCGACGACGCGCCGGCCATGCGCGATGTGATCGCCGCCATGCCGGACGGGCCTGTGATCGCCGACGTGCGTCTCGAAGACGAGGCCTGCCATCTGCATACCAGCGGCACGACGGGACATCCCAAGTGCGTGGTGCAGACGCACGGCGCCATGCTGGGCGAGCTGCGCAGCGCACTGAGCGTGTATTCCTACCCGGACGGACAGCGCTATCAGTATATTTCCCAGCTGTTCCACACCGCGGCGATTGGCGCGCACCTGTCGCTGTCGACCGGCGGTTCCATGGTGCTGATGCCGCAGTTTGTGCTCGAGACCTACATGCGCAGCCTTGTGGAGGAGAAGATCAACGCCATCAGCGTCGTCCCGACGATCCTGAAATGGATCCTGGACGAAATGGACAGAAACCACTATGATCTGTCCAACCTGCACACGGTCAACTATTCCACCTGCCCGATCCCACCGGTGCTGCTGGATCGCGCCATCGAGAAGCTGGATTGCCGCTTCTATCAATCTTACGGCATGACGGAAATGGACAGCATCGTCACCCTGCTCGCGCCGGACGACCATTTCTCGGACGGCGGCGCGCACCGCGATTCGGTCGGCCGTCCGATTCCGGGCGCGGCGGTGAAGATTATCGGCGAGGACGGCAAGGAATGCGAGACCGGCGTTCCCGGCGAGATCTACGTCAAGGGTCCCGGCCGCATGAAGGGGTATTACAAGCAGCCGGAGCTGACGGAGGCCTGCTTCAAGGACGGCTGGTACCGGACCAAGGACATGGGCTATCTGGACAAGGACGGTTTCCTCACGCTGTGCGGCCGGCAGGATGATCTCATTATTTCCGGCGGCGAAAACATTTATCCGGGCGAGGTCTGCAACGTCATCATGCGCCTGTGCGACGATATCGCGGAGGTTGCGGTTTACGGCGTGCCGGACGAGACGTGGGGCGAGCATGTCAAGGCCAGCGTTGTGCTCATGCCTGGCAGCCAGTTGACGCCGGAGGCGCTGAAGCAGTATTGCCGTGCGAACATGCCGAGTTTCCGCGCGCCGAAGGAGATCGAATTTTTGAGCGAGCTGCCGAAAAACGCGACCGGTAAGGTCGTGATCAGCGAGCTGAAGAACCGCTCGAAGCAGCAGGCCTGAGCGCGAAGACACCAGGAGGAAAAACCATGCTATATTCCTTTGCGGGCAAAAGCCCGGTCATTGACGAGACGGCTTTCGTGAGCGAGCAGGCCGTGATTATTGGTGATGTGGAAATCGGGGCGCGCTGCTACATCGGCCCCGGCGCCATCATCCGCGGCGACGCCGCCAAAATTCGCATCGAAGAAGAGGTCGCCATCGAAGAGGGCGTCATCATCCACGCCGGGAGCGGCGGCTGCACCGAGAGCGTGATTGGCCGCAGAGTGACGATCGGCCACGGCGCCATTGTCCATTCCCGCAGCATTGCGCCGTCGGCCAGCATTGGCATGGGCGCGATCATCAGCCTCAACGCGGAAATCGGCGAATATGCCGTGATCGCAGAGGGCGCGGTCGTCAAACAAAAGCAGATGATCCCCGCGCGCATCATTGCCGGCGGCATGCCGGCCAAGGAGCTGCGCGCGCTGGAGGAGCGGGATATCCGCGTCTGGGAAGGCACCAAAGACTGGTACGTGAAGCTTGCGGCTGCGTACCGCGATCCGAAAAACTATCTTGCGGTGCCCTGAATGCGGGCCCATCCGGAAGATCATTCTCAAAAATACAGAACAGGAGGAAGAAAACATGCAGGAAAAGTATGCGGAGCTCTTTACGCCGTTTTCCATCGGGAAAGTTCAGATCCCGAACCGGTATTACATGGCGGCAATGGGCACCACGACGCACAACGACGAGGACGGCGCCTATATGCCGGAAGCGGTTGAGCACTATGTCCGCCGCGCGGCTGGCGGCGTCGGCCTGATTATCACGGGCGCGAACTGGGTTGACAACAACATCGAGCAGCACAGCGCGGGGAGCTTCCCCTGCCCGACGATCTGCCCGGGTAAATACATCAAGGCGGCCAGAGAGCTGACCGACCGCGTGCACCCCTTTGGCACCAAAATTTTTGTCCAACTTACTGCTGGTCTCGGTCGCAGCGCGATGCCGGCCATGATCCACAACCGCGCATTTGTCGCTCCGTCGCCCGTATCCAACCGCTGGAACCCGAAAATCCAGTGCCGCGAGCTGACCACCGAAGAGGTGGAGAAGATCGTGAACCAGTTCGGCGTTTCGGCTGTCATTGCGAAAAAATGCGGTTATGACGGCGTGGAGGTCCACGCGGTGCACGAGGGCTACCTGCTTGACTGCTTTGCCATGTCGCTGTTCAACCAGAGAACCGACAAGTACGGCGGCGACCTGCGCGGCCGTTTGACCTTCGCCATTGAGATCGTCCAGCGCATCAAGGAATACTGCGGCAAGGACTTCCCGGTCATCCTGCGCTTCTCGCTCAAGAGCTTCATCAAGGGCATCCGCCAGGGCGGCCTGCCGGGCGAGGACTTCAAAGAACTCGGCCGTGACTATGAAGAAGGTCTGGAAGCGGCAAAGATTCTGGTCGAAGCGGGCTACGACGGCCTCGACGTGGACGCCGGCACCTACGACAGCTGGTACTGGCCGCATCCGCCGATGTATTTCGACAAGGGTGTGTATCTGCCGTTTGCCGAGATGGTCAAAAAGGTCGTGGACGTGCCCGTGCTGACCGCCGGCAGAATGGACGACCCGGATCTGGCGGTGGAAGCCCTCCGCACCGGAAAGTGCGACATGATCGGCCTTGCCAGACCGCTTCTGACCGATCCGGAATACGTCAACAAGGTGCGCAACGACCGGCAGGCGGAGATCCGCCCGTGCCTGTGCTGCCATGAGGGCTGCTTTGGCCGCGCATTTGCCGGCGCTGTCGGCTCCTGCGTCGTCAATCCGGAGGCATGCCGCGAAACGCTCGTCAGCATCACCCGTGCGGAGCAGCCGAAGCGCGTCGCCGTAGTCGGCGGCGGCCCCGCCGGTCTGGAAGCCGCCCGAGTCAGCGCGCTGCGCGGCCATACCGTCGTTCTGTTTGAAGCTTCGGACAGTCTCGGTGGCATGCTCAAGTATGCAGGCGTCCCGGACTTCAAGAAGGCGGACCGCGCACTGGTCGCATGGTATGAAAATCAGCTCCGTATGCTGGGCGTCGAGGTGCGTCTGAACACCAAGGCGGACAAAGCGGCGCTGGACGCGTTCGCGCCGGACAATGTGTTTGTCGCCACCGGCAGCAACCCGGTGAAGCTGGAGGTTCCCGGTGCGGACAAGGCAATCGTGACCGACGCGCTGTCTGTTCTGGGCGGCAAGACTGCGGTCGGCGACCGCGCCGTGGTCATCGGCGGCGGTCTGGTCGGCTGCGAGCTGGCGCTGCATCTGGCGATGCAGGGCAAGCAGGTGACGGTCGTTGCCCGCCGGCAGATTCTCCGCTCCGCCAATCTGCCCGCCATGAACGACGCCATGCTGCGCGATCTGTTGGCCTTCCACAAGGTCGCGATCCTGGAGAAGACCGGCGTCGAGTCCGTTGCCGACAACGGCATTGCGCTCGTGCAGGACGGCGCGCCGCTGTTCGTCGAGGCGGACACGATTATCGAATCCATCGGCTTCCGTTCGGAGCACACGCTGTTTGATGAGATCAAGAACGACTACGAGCACGTCTTTGTCCTCGGTGACGGACGCAAGGTGCATAACATCCACTCTGCGATCTGGGACGGCTTTGAAGCGGCCAGAATGATGTAATCCTCCACTCCATATATCAAGAAGCGCCCCGCAAACCGGTTGGTTTGGGGGGCGTTTTTTGCCGTGCTGAAGGGCGAAACAACAAGAGCGTGACAGCCATAAGACTGCCACGCTCCCGTTTTGTGAGGTATGAAAAAAGCGGAGGATGTAATAGAAAGGGAAGAATGCAGTGGGATTAGAATGCGCGCTTGATGGAGTCGATGGTCTCTTCGGCTTCCTTGACCATGCGGTCAAGCAACACCTTGACGGGAACGACGTCGTGCACCAGGCCCATGCCCATGCCGGCGCAGAAAATCGCGCTGTCGACGTTGCCGTCGAGGAAGGCGAGGCGGGTCTTCTGACCGGTGATGACGGGCATCTGCTCCTTGAGGATCTCCATCGGAGCCTTGCCGGTGCGCAGGCCGCGGTTTTCAATCTCGTTGGCGAGCAGAGCGGCGTTGTTCTTGGAAACGCGCATCATGCTGCCAATGGTCTGCTGGCAGAGGACGGTGTCCTTTTCGGTGTGGTTGATGACCCACTGACGATGGTTCTCGGAAATCGGGCACTCGTCCACACAGACAAAGCGGGTGCCCATCGCAACGCCGGAAGCGCCCAGCGCGAGCGCAGCGGCGAGACCCTGGCCGTCCGCAATGCCGCCGGCGGCGATGACGGGGATCTTCATGTCGACCGCGCAGCGGTGCGCGATGACGAAGGTGCCGACGCCGTCCGCGGAGGGATGGCCGCCCACTTCGTAGCCGGCGATGATGACGCCGTCGAGACCCTTGCGCTCCATGCTCAGGGAAACCTTGTAGTTCGGGCACTTGTGGAAGTGACGCATACCGGCGGCCTTGATGTCGTCGATGAACTCGCGCGGATCTTCCGCGGAGGTCTCGATGGCGGCGACGTGCTTCTCACCGCACAGGCGGATGGTCTTGCGGATCTCTTCGTTGTCCAGACGCTGGGTCGGAGCCAGAGAAATGTTGACGATGTAGGGCTTGCTGGTCAGGCTGTTCATTTCGTCGAGCGCGTCGGCGAACTCGTCGAGGGTGGGCCAGCAGGTGACGTTGATGGTGCCGATGCCGCCTGCGTTGCAGACCGCAGAGGCCAGCTGCGGGACGGCAAGCCACTGCATGCCGCTCTGCACGATCGGATATTCGATGCCAAGCAGTTCTGTGAGTTTCGTTTTCATAATCAGAATTCCTCCTATTTCGGGTTCAATTTTGTCGCTGAAAACATGGTGTTTTTCTGACTTTAACAAAAAGATATCAAAGTCAAACGGCACTTTCAACATCATCCGTACCGAATATCGAATCTGCAGCGGAAAGCAATTTTGGATGAAATACACAATGGAAAGGAGAAACATTCCGGCGCGGCGCGCGGCTGCCGGGCGACTGCTTTGGGCGCTTCCTTTTGATATAGGAAACACAGGAACACAATTAAACAAACTGCGCGGTTGGCCGCTGATTTGCCGAAAGAAAGGCGTATTTTTTTATGCAAAACAACGGGGAAAAACCACAGATTTCCCGTTGTTGTTCACAAAATACAAAAAGGATTATTTTTTAACAAAAGAATTTCGTATTCTTTGTTGGTGAAAATTTCGAAAACCTGTAGTAACCTAAACCCAGTCGATTTGGACAATAATTTCACAAAAGCAAACGAAAACCACGAAGAAAAAGGAGAAGATTGTATGAGTATGAGTAAGCAAACAAAAACAACAATCTTTGGAATCCTCGGCGGACTTGTTGTGATGCTGCTGATCGCCTACCTGCCTCCCGTGACGGAAATGATGAGCCGCGCGGCATGGCAGTATCTGGGGTGCTTTGCATTCATGCTGGTCTGCCTGATTTCCAAAGCGCTGCCGGACTGGGCTGCGATTCTGGCGACGATGGTTCTGCTGCTGACATTCAAAATCGGAACGGTTGCAGAAATCACCGCACAGTTCCACGGCACGACCGTCTGGCTTTGCCTGGGCGTGTTCGTTATGTCGATCGGCATCAACAACAGCGGCGTTATGAAGCGTCTGGCACTGTGGGTTCTGACGAAGTTCCCCGGCACCTACGGCGGACAGGTGACGGCTATGCTGTTGGCCGGCATCATCACGACCCCCATGATCCCCAGCTCCTATGCGAAGACCTCCATTATGGCGCCCCTGATCGGTCAGGTGTGCCAGGCTGTCGGCGCTGAGCCGAACACCAAGGCTGCACGCGGCCTGTGGTTCGCAAACTTCATTGGTACCTATACCCTCGGTGTTGCATTCATGTCCGGCTCCGCGTTTGTCGCGCTGATGATCGGCTTCATGGGTGGACTCACCTTCACCTGGGGCTCCTGGCTGAAGTGCACCATCGTGTGGTACATCGCCATGATCATTCTGGTCTATATTTACTGCGCGATCATTTGCAAGCCGAAAGAGAAGCTCGCCGGCGACGTGTCCTTCCTGAAGGAACAGTATAAGGCGCTTGGCCCTGTCAGCAGCAATGAAAAGAAGGGCATGGTCATCATTATTGTTGCTGTTATCCTCTGGATCACGCAGAAGCTCCACGGCGTGGATGCCGGTTTCATTGCGCTCGCGGCTGACGTTGCGTTCATCGCCTGCGGCCTGATGACCGCGCCGGAAGTGAATGCGAAGGGTCAGTGGACACTGCTTCTGTTCATCGGCGGCGTTCTCGGCATTGCGGGCTTCATGTCCACCACCGGCGTGAGCGCTTGGCTCTCCGCCATTCTCGGCCCCATCTTTGCGCCGATCATGAGCAGCCCGTACATCTTCGTTCCTGCTCTGTGCGTCATTACGTTCGCACTCCGTTATGTGATCGTATCCCAGACCTGCGGCCTGACCATTATGATTGCGATTTTTGGACCTTTGATGGAGGCGCACGGAATGAGCATGTTCATTCTGGTGTTCGTCTACTGGATGATGAGCAGCGCGTGGAACACCAACTACATGAGCCCCCCGGTGCTCGGCTTCGTCAAGATGGCCGGCTGCATGGACTACCCCTGCGCACAGAAGGCTTCTTATGCATACACCGTTATGACGCTCATCGCGATGACCGTCAGCGTCCCCCTGTGGCAGGTAATCGGCCTCTGCTGATTTCCTCCGGTTTCATACAAGCACAAAAAACAGACAGGCTCCGGCCTGTCTGTTTTTGTGCAGAAAAACCGTGCATTTTATCAGCAGTCGTGATAAGATGCTGTTATTTCACGAAAAGGAAGAATTACGGAACCATGGCATCTGTCACAACACAAATTACGGAGAATTTATTTACCTTTCAGATTCCTTTGCCCAACAACCCGCTGAAATGGCTGAACTGCTATGTCATCAAAGATACCAGCGGGCGCAATCTCCTGATTGATACGGGCTTTCGCTGCAAGCCCTGTCAGGACGCCCTGTTCGCCGGGATCCGGGAGCTTTCACTTGATTTGGAGCAGACCGACGTCCTGCTGACCCATCTGCATTCCGACCACAGCGGCAACGCCGACGTCCTTCAGAAGCTCGGCTGCCGGATCCTGATGTCGGAAAAGGACTATGACGTGATCAGACACGGCGGTTGGACCGATACCGAGACGCTTTTCCACCGGGCGGGTATGACGGCGGAGATCCTGAAAAACGTGCAGGCACGCAATCCAGCCGTTTTGTACGCGCCTGAGCGCTTTTCCGCAGAGATCGTCGAGGACGGCGATGTGCTTTCCTATGGCGGCTACCGGCTGGAGTGCCTGGAGGTGCCCGGCCACAGCCCCGGAAACCTCTGCCTGTACTGCCGGGATCGGCGCATCATGTTCACCGGAGACCATGTGCTGTTTGACATTACGCCGAACATCACAGCGTGGGGCGGCGTGCCGGACATTCTGTTTCACTATCTGGAGAATCTGGACCGGGTCGCAAACTATGATGTGGAGCTGGCGCTGCCCGCGCACCGCAGCACCGGCAATATTCCGATGCGCACCCGAATCGAGCAGATCAAAGCGCACCATGCGGCGCGGCTCGCGGAGATCCGGCAGGCGGTGCAGGAGCAGCCGGGCAAAACCGCCTATGAGATTGCCGGCAGCATTACATGGAAGATTCGCGCAAAGAACTGGGACGATTTCCCCATCGGGCAGAAGTGGTTTGCCGTCGGCGAGACAGTCGCGCATCTGGACTATCTGGTGAATCGAAATGAGCTCACCGTGCAGCAGGGAAGCGACGGTATGGACCGCTACACGGTATAACGGCGTCGCGTCAGAATGAACGCGCTGCACTTCATTTCCGCGTAAACGCGAAAACTTCGTATGGTCCAGACCACCCGCTCTTGCCGCTGCGCGTCAATTCACCTTGTCCGCTTCTTCATTCTTCCTTTCAAATCCGAAACGTTGTTTCGGATTTGCTGAAAAAAACGGGAAAACAGCATAAAGCGCCCCGTCTGCGCAGCAAAAACGCTGCGCAGACGGGGCGCTTTTTCGCGGCGTTACCGCCGGTTCCATTTCTCCTCGCAGGCCTCTGCTTCTGCCGGACTCAGCCCGCAGCGGGTGAGGATCTCAAGGCTGTGCTCACCCAGATCCGGCGCGCGGTCAAACCGGATTTCGGCGTCCGAATAATCGGCAAAGCCGTAGATCGCAGGGCAGGCGTCGGCGGTGGTGACGCTTGGAGGCAGGGGAAGGTCGCGCAGCCAGCCCTGCTCAATGGCGTGCTGGTCATGCAGAATGTCCTCCACGGTATATGCTTTGATGTTGGGGACACCGTGCTCCGTTAAAATGCTTGCCGCGGTTTCGACACTGCCGCAGGTATTCAGCCAGCCTTCGATAAGGGCGGTGATATCGTCCATGTGCCGGCACCGGGCATCGTTCGTCTCGTATTCCGGGTCGTGCGCCAACTCCGGCCGTCCCATGGCGGCACACAGCTTCTCCCACAGCGTGACGCTCAGTGCGGCGATGATGATGGAATCCCCATTCGGGCCGTTAAAGATGCCGTAAGGGCAGAGATGGGAGTCATGATTCCCGGCTTTGCGCCGCGGAATGCCGGTGATGACGTCTGAAATGCACATGTTCATCATCAGAAGGCCGCGGGCAAGCGCAACGTCGAGATACTGGCCTTTCCCGGTGCGTTCCCGGTGATAAAGCGCTGTCATAATGGTACCGTACGCATTGTAGGCGCAGACAAAATCGCCGATGGCAAAGTAATTCTTGACGGGGCCGCTGTCGGCTTCTCCGGTATAATACATCATGCTGGAATAGGCCTGTGCGATGATATCGTAGCCGGCCTTTTCCGCGTAAGGGCCGTGCTGGCCAAAAGCTGAGATGCTGCAGTAGATGAGTCTGGGGTTGATGGCGTGCAGCACATCATAGCCCAGCCCAAGCCGGTCCATGACGCCGGGGCGATTGCTCTCAATCAGAATATCTGCCGTTTCCGCCAACTTTTTGATTACACGTGCACCGGCGGGATCTTTCAGATCCAGAACCACGGATTTTTTGTTGCGGTTGGCGTAAAAATGGGATGCGCTGTCTTTCCCGATCGTGGGGAAAAAATGACGGCAGTCATCTCCGAAAATCGGCTTTTCCACGTGGATGACCTCGGCGCCGTGGTCGGCGAGCATCGCCGCGCAGCCCGGCCCGGCAATGTTGTTGGTAATATCAATTACAGTCAGGTTTTCTAACATACCGCGCATGGTCGGTTCCTCCGTCTGATATGGTTATCAGTCGAATCGAGCTTAAAAGGACAATTACAACCAATTATATTATGGAACTGATCGGTATGGAAAACAATAGTCATCCTGCACGAAGGGGTACGGCCAATTGCCCAAACACTTTCGTATGCTATGACCTGTCATGGAGAAAGGCCAATTGTTATAATATAAACAGAATTTAAGCTGCGCTTTCAGAACGCGGCAAAAGCAAAAAAAACATTATAAATTGGAGGAATTATCATGATTAAAACCAGACTGACTGAGCTTGTCGGCATCAAGTACCCCATCATTCAGGCGGGCATGGGCCCCTATCCGGTCACCAGCCTTTGCATTGCGGCTGCAAACGCCGGCTGCCTTGGCCTGTGCAGCACCTTTGCTACCACGTCCCGCGAGTCCAACCCCATCGTGTTTGAAGACTTCTGCAAGCAGGCGCACGCCGAGACCACGGACGACGACGTGACGATCTTCAAGAAGATGTTCACCCGCGTGTTCGAAGAGACCAAGGAATCTGACGGCATCTTCGGCGCGAACGTCATGGTTTCCGCGGAAGTCAAGGATAACGCCATGAAGGTCATGCAGGCGATCAAAGAGCTGCGCGATGCCGATCCGGAGATGCAGCGCCGCTTCCGCGTGCTCGTCACCACCGCTGGCGACCCGATGCCTTGGGCGAACTTCGTCAAGGAGCAGGGCATGATCTGGATGCACGTGTTCCCGGGCGTGCGCACTGCGAAGCGCTGCAAGAAGGCTGGCGTTCAGGTCCTGATCGCCTCCGGCCACGAGGGCGGCATGCACACCGCGTGGCAGCCGGTGCACAGCATGACGCTGCTGCCCGACATCGTGGAGCAGTTCTCCGACGAAAACACCATCGTGTGCGGCGCCGGTGGCTTCTGCGACAGCAAGAGCCTTGCGGCTGCGCTTGCAATGGGCGCTGACGGCGTGCAGATGGGTACCCGTTTCCTGGCGACCGAAGAGAGCGACTTCTGCGACCTGTGGAAGAAGATGGTCGTCGATTGCGTCGATGGCGGCACGATCATCGCCCGCGGCTTTGTCGGCCCGGCTCGCTGGCTCCGTTCCCCGGTTTCCACGCAGCATGCCTACAACACCGCAAAGGACGCGCCCGGCTCCTACGTCGGCGTGCCGGATGACTTCTCCCAGATCCCGATGGACCTGCTGACCTTCGAGCGCACGGGCATTGCCGCCACCTATCGGGGCGACGTGGATCACGCCATGGCTGGCGCCGGCGAGTGCGCACAGCGTATCAACGACCTGCCGAAGACCGCCGATATGGTGCAGCAGATCATGGCGGAGACCGAAGAGATCCTCAAGGGTCTGGCCGCGAAGTACGTCGTCGAGTAATCCCAGCAGCCCCAAACGCCGTCCGGCCGGCGTTTTGGAAGATGTGCGCCGGCTCCTGACAGAGGCGCGTCTTCACCGTCGCTGCGCATCCGGAGCGTCCGGAGCGTGCAGTGGAATTTCCGCGATAGTTCCCTTTTTCCCTTTCCATACAGAGCTTTGCGGTCATGGCTGTCCGGTCATGACCGCAAAGCGGACGATTCAACCATGAAACTGTTTCAAAAAGGAGAACCAGAGATGTCTGACTTCA
>ULWX01037471.1_pt1 | contig 18286 bp, 19 predicted proteins | sample 1960851 | NCBI WGS metagenome assembly ULWX01 (sample SAMEA4835826, study PRJEB28245) | human gut metagenome | biome: gut microbiome; material: fecal sample | place: Denmark | collected 2008 | reverse complement strand
GAGCACACGCTGGATGTCGTCATTCGTTCTCGCCAATTTATTCGAAGCCATTTGTAACTCCTTTTCCCCGCTTTCGTTTGAAAGCCTTACAAAGTGCCCGCACTTTTTGAAGAACGTTATGGATTGATCTGCTCCATCACGAACACTTCGACGATATCGCCGATCTTCACGTCGTTGAACTTCTCGATTTGCAGGCCGCATTCGTAACCGGCGGCCACTTCCTTCACGTCGTCCTTAAACCGGCGCAGCGAAGCCAGCGCGCCCTCGAACACCACGATGCCGTCGCGCACGACGCGCACCTGGCTGTTGCGGACGATCTTGCCGTCCTGCACATAGCCGCCGCAGACCGTGCCGACCTTGGAGACCTTGAAGGTCTGGCGGATCTCGACATGGCCGATGACCGACTCCTGGAACTTCGGCGCGAGCATGCCCTTCATGGCTGCCTCGATCTCGTTGATGCAGTCATAAATGACGCGGTACATGCGCATTTCGACGTTGGAGCGGGCCGCATTGTCGCGCGCGGCAGCGTCCGGACGGACGTTGAAGCCGACGATCAGCGCGCCGCTGGTGGCCGCCAGCATGACGTCAGACTCGTTGATGGCGCCGACGCCGGAATGGATGACCTTTACGCGCACCTCGTCGTTCGAGAGCTTTTCGAGCGAGGTCTTGACCGCCTCTGCGCTGCCCTGCACGTCTGCCTTGACGATGATGTTGAAATCCTTGATCTCGCCCTGCTGAATGCGGGCAAAGAGGTCGTCGAGAGATACCTTCTTGTTGCCGGCGTTGGCAGCGTCCTTCTTCTGCTGCTTGCGCTCCTCAACCAGCTCGCGCGCCATGCGCTCGTCGGCAACGGCGTTGAAGATATCGCCCGCGCTCGGCACCTCGGACATGCCGGCGATCTCCACCGGGATGGAGGGACCCGCCTCGGTGACGCGCTGCCCCTTGTCGTTCGTCATGGTGCGGACGCGGCCGACGGACGTGCCGGCAATGATGATGTCGCCCTGCTTGAGCGTACCGTTTTGCACCAGCACGGTCATGATCGGGCCGCGGCCCTTATCCAGCCGCGCTTCGATGACGGTGCCCTTCGCCGCGCGGTTCGGGTTCGCCTTCAGCTCCTGCACCTCGGCCAGAAGCACGACGTTTTCCAGCAGGTTCTCCACGCCCTCGCCGGTCTTGGCCGAAATCGGGCAGACGATCGTATCGCCACCCCATTCCTCCGGCACCAGCTCATACTCGGTGAGCTGCTGCTTGATGCGCTCCGGGTTCGCGCCGTGTACGTCCATCTTGTTGATGGCAACGACCAGAGGAATACCGGCGGCCTTCGCATGGTTGATGGACTCGATCGTCTGCGGCATGATGCCGTCATCCGCTGCAACGACGAGGATGGCAATATCCGTGACCATCGCGCCGCGGGCGCGCATGGAGGTGAACGCTTCGTGACCCGGCGTATCGAGGAAGGTGATGGGCTTGCCGCCGACCATGACGCGATATGCGCCGATGTGCTGCGTGATGCCGCCGGCCTCGCCTGCGGCGACGTTCGTGCGGCGGATGCGGTCGAGCAGGCTGGTCTTACCGTGGTCTACGTGTCCCATGACCACCACGACCGGGGCGCGCGGGACGAGTTCGTCCTCCGTATCCTCGCGGTCGTCGATCAGGCGCTCCTCCACAGTAACGATGACCTCGCGCTCAACCTTGCAGCCAAGCTCCATGGCGACGAGCGCCGCGGTATCGTAATCAATCACGTCCGAGAGCGACGCCATAACGCCCATCTTGATGAGCCGGCGCACGACCTCGGCGCCGGTCTTCTTCATGCGGGAGGCCAACTCGCCGACGGAGATCGCGTCCGGAATCTGCACCTTAAGCTGCTGTTTTTTCGCAATCTCAAGCTGCAGCTTCTGCATCTTGTCGCGCTCCTCCTGACGGCGCTTGGCACCGGCTGCCGGGTTTTGCGGGCGCTGGCGGTTCTTGCTCTGAATTTTCTGCTTGCCGCGCTTCATATTCTGCGCGCGCTCCGGCACAAGATCGTCCAGGTGCTGATCGTACTTGGACAGGTTCGTCGTCGCGCCGCGCGTATCGACCACACGCTTTTCCGCCACCTGACGCGGAACGTGCGGCTTGTTTTCCTTCTCTTTTTTCGGCTGTGCGCTCTGCCCGGCCTGCTGTGCGGGCTGCGGCGCGCTGCTCTTTGCCGCGGGAGCGTCCGCCGCCGGCGCCTTTTCCGGCTTGGCGGCCGGCTTCGCGGGCACCTTATAGACGTCCTCCAGACTTGCAATCTGGTGATGCTGGGTGAGGTATTCGAAGATAACGTCCAGCTCGCCGTCCTCCAGAACCTGCATGTGGTTCTTGGGTGTGGTGGCATAATCCGTCAGGATCTTGGTGACCTCCTTCGAGGTCATGTTGAAATCCTTTGCCACCTCATGGACTCTGTATTTGATCATTCCGCTCATACGATCTTCCTCCTCTTGCCGATTCTCACGTTGCGCACGTGCGCAGCCGATTCCTGCTTCCGCGTATCTGCTTTTTCTTTTTGTTCGTTCAGCCGCGCCGCAAGCGCGCCATAGGCTTCCGGATCTTCCCCCGCCAGCGCGGACGCAAACGCCGCCGCAAGGCCGAGATCCGTCACCGCGGCCATCGCGCAGCCGGACTTGCCGACCCACCCGGAGATCACTTCCTTCGGATAGGGCAGCCGGGTCATCGGGGTGCCTCTGCCATAGACAAAGGTCTCCGCCCGGCGGCGCGCATTGTCAGACGCGTCCTGCGCCAGAAACAGCAGCTTCGCCTTTCCGGCCTTCACCGCCGCGCCGGCGTCCGTTTCACCGATTTCCAGCTTCCCCGCCTTGCGCATGATGCCGAGGTACTGCGCCGCTTTATCCATCGCCGCCCACCTCCATCTGCGCTTCCAGGCTCGCATAAATCTCCGGCGGGATGGCCGCGCTGAACGCGCGCTCCAGCGCCCGGCTCCTCACAGCCTTCTTCAGGCAGGCCGGATTCGGGCACAGATACGCGCCGCGCCCCGGCGCTTTTCCCCGGAAATCCAGCGAGATCTGCTCGCCGTCGGGCGCGCGCACCACGCGGATCAGCTCATGTTTCGGTTTCATTTCACGGCAGCCGAGACACTGCCGCATCGGTATTTTCTTAGGCATTCCCGCTGCCTCCCTTCTGCCTGAAGATCAGGCCTCGCTCTCCGGCTTGATGTCGATCTTATAACCCGTGAGCTTCGCCGCCAGACGGACGTTCTGCCCCTCCTTGCCGATGGCGAGGGAAAGCTGGCTGTCCGGCACGATGACACGGCAGCTTTTGCCCTCGTCGAGCATCGTGACGCTCACGACCTCGGACGGCGCCAGCGCCGCTGCAATAAACTCCTCCGGAACTTCGCTGTACTTCACGATGTCGATCTTCTCGCCGCCCAGCTCGCTCACGATGCTGGCGACACGGCCGCCCTTCGGGCCAACGCACGCGCCGATCGGATCAATATCCGGGTCCTCAGACCAAACGGCCATCTTCGTGCGGCTGCCGGCCTCGCGGGCAATGGACTTGATCTCCACGGAGCCGTCGAAAATTTCGGGCACCTCCAGCTCGAACAGGCGCTTGACCAGCCCTGGATGCGTCCGGCTGATGAGCACCTGCGGGCCGCGGGTGGATTTGCGCACCTCTACGACGTAGACCTTGATGCGGTCGCCCTCGCGCAGCACTTCGCCGCGGATGCACTCGCCGGGAGCGAGCATGGCTTCCGTAAAATCGGCGTTGGAGCTGATCTTGATGAACACGCTGCCCGTGCGCGGGTCGATCTTGTTGACGATGCCGGTGAGGATCTCGTGCTCCTTGGAGTTGAATTCCTCATAGATCATGCCGCGCTCCGCCTCGCGGATACCCTGAATGATGACCTGCTTTGCCGCCTGCGCGGCGATGCGGCCGAACTTCTTGGTCTCCACCGGGATGCTGAGGACGTCGCCCAGCTTCGCGCGCTTGGAGACCTTCTTTGCCGCTTCGAGATTGATTTCAAAATAGGGGTCGGCGACGTGCTCCACCACGGTCTTTTTGACGACCATTTCGATCTTGCGTTTCTCCTCGTCGAGCAGAACCTCAATGTTGTCGCCGCAGTCGGGCGTATCCTTGCGGTAGGCCGTCAGCATCGCCTGCTGAATCTTGTTGTACATATATTCGCGCGGGATCCCTTTTTCTTTTTCGATGTCTTCGATCGCTTCAAAAAATTCTGCATTCATGGTTTCAGTTTCCCCTTTTTTCAAATCGTCATGTGCAGGCGCACCTGCGCAACGGTGGATTTTGCAAAAACCTTCTCTTCGCTGCCGGCCGCAACCGTCACGTCGCCGTTTTCATACGCTTTCAGCGTGCCGACGAACGTCTTGCTGCCGTTTTGCGGCTGGTAGAGCCGCACCTCGACCTGCTCGCCCAGAAACCGCGCAAAGTCGCCCGGCCGCTTGAGCACCCGCTCCGCCCCAGCGGAGGAGACCTCAAAAATGTAGCTGTCCGGAATCGGGTCGGCCTCGTCCAGGATCGGGTCCAGCGCGCGGCTGAACTGCTCACAGTCCTGAATGGAAACGCCGTCCGCCTTGTCGATATACACGCGCAGGTAGCGGCTGCCGGCCTCCTTGACGTATTCCACGTCCCAAATCTCACAATTCTGCGCCTCGGCCACCGGCTGCGCCAGCGCCCGGACGACATCTGTAATTTTACTCATACATCACCGAATCCACTTTCTGACAGATTAAAGAACTTCAAGAAAAAGAGTGGGCGGCGCGCCCACTCTGTCAAATGCTACATACATCGTACATTGAGATTATAGCATTCTATATGCTGCAATGCAAGCATTTTTTACCGCGCGGCGCGAAAATTGTTCCGTCCGTGCCGGCTAGCGGTACAGTGCCACGAATTCCTCCATGCACAGGCCGTTTTCCATCATGAACTGCGCGGCCTCCGGCCCGACATAGCGCACGTGCCACGGCTCGTTCCGGCCGGTCACGTCCGCCTTCTCCTCCGGATAGCGCAGGATGAAGCCGTATTCCGCGCAATGCTCGCGCAGCCACTGCATAAACGAAGCGTCCACACGATCCACGCTCAGCGACTCGTAGTACTGATCGACCACGTCGGCGCTCAGGCCGGTCTGGTGCTCGCTCGTGCCCGGCTCGGCCACAACGAGCGCGGCGGCCTTTTGCGCATCGCTTTCGGAATACCCCTGCCTGACGTACTTGGCCACCTCATTGGAAAACTGGCTCTCCTGCGTGGCATAGGGCCGGTATGCGCAATAGATGTGCGGCGCAAAGCCCGCGTCGCGCGCGCCCTGCAGCAGCGCACGGAATGCCTCTACGGCGCGGGTGTCGAAATAAGCGTTCCCCTCGCCGACGGCGGTGACCTCCGGCGCGTACTGCCCGATGGAGTGGGACTGGTTGACAAACAGGTATTCCCACGACGTGATATCAATGTCCGGCAGGTTTTCATATGCAGGCGTCTGCACCGCGTCCGACGCCTGCGGCGGCAGTATGAGATCAACGTCCGCATGTCCCGAACCGGCAGACTCCTCCGACGCTTCCCCGGCACGGGAGAACACCAGCATGGCGCACAGGATCAGCAGCACCATAAAAATTGCGGTCATCCAGATCTGCTTTTTCTTCACGCTGCACTCCCCCTTCCGGCAATTTCACAGCAGCATGATACCACACATTCCCCGGTCCGGCAAGTCATTGATTCCCTGCGGTTCGATTCGTTCAGCGGAGGCTTGCCAAAAAGCCTCCGCTGTTTTTCATGCTTCCTTCTTCATTTGTTCCAGGATCGTTTTGGCAAAGTCCCGCGCACGCTGCTCTTTTTTCTCATTCATAAACACGTTTGTTGTTACAAATCGACTTTCTCAAACCGCGCAGCGGCGGTGCGGAAGGCTGCCCACGTAAGCAGCGCATACAGCACGGCTCCACCGGCCAGCACCGGGAGCTGTGCAAGCTGCGCAGCGGCGCCCGTACCGTCCAGATACGCGCCCAGCCCCGGCACATGCACCAGCACCTCCGCCGCCACGATGTACAGCGTCACGGGGATCATGGACACCAGATACGACCGTCCGACATTCACGCCCGTCCGGTAAAACCGCGGCAGAAACACCACGTTGAAGATGCCGAACAGCAGCAGCGACAGGCCGAAAAACGCCACGTTCGGGTCGATGCCCACAGGGTTGCCGCCGTTGGGATTGATGCGCACACTCACGATGGCGAACGGCACGGCCAGCGCAAGCTGCGCCAGCTCCAGCACGGCCACGAACAGCGCCCGCCCGCGCACCATGGCGCGCTTCGACGCCGGCAGCACGGCGGAATAGTACACGTCCCGGTTCTCGCGCGCGTTCATAAAGCAGAAAAACACGCCCAGCGTGCCATAGAAAATGGCGACGTAATACGGATAGCTCGGGATCAGCAGCATTGCGCCGAAGAGCACGAACAGCAGCGCCGCCGGGTGCAGTACGAGGCGAAGCTCCTTATACAAAATCTGCGCTGTCATAGCTTCTCCTTTCCAGCGATACAAACACATCCTCCAATGTCGCGCCAATCTCATGATACCGGGCAAGAAAGCCCGCTTTTGTGTCGCTGCAGAGGATTTGGCCGTTTTGGATCATCGTGATATGCGAGGCACACTTCTCCAGATCGGAGGTGATGTGTGTGGAAAACAGGATGCTCCGCTCCCCATCGGCGACCACGCCGCGAAACAGCGCCGTCAGCTCGTCGCGCGAGACGGGGTCGAGCCCGCTCGTCGGCTCGTCGAGGATCAGCAGCTTCGCGTTGTGCGACAGCGCCAGCGCCAGCATGTACTTCACCCGCATCCCCGCCGAGAGCTGCGAGATCTTCTTCTCCTCATCCAGCTCAAACAGCTTCAGATAGTGCCGGTATTTTTCTTCCTCCCACTGCGGATAAAACCGCCGTGTCACATCCGTGACGGTGCGCGCCTTTTTGTTCGCATAAAAGTCCACGCCGCCGAGCACCACGCCAAGCGCCTGCTTGCACGCCAGCTCGTTTTCATAAAAATCCATACCGAACATGCGCACCGTGCCGCTGTCGGGATGCACCAGATTCAGCATCGCCTTGAGCGTGGTGCTCTTTCCCGCGCCGTTGCGGCCGATGAAGCCCATGATTGCGCCCGGCTCCACGGAAAAGGATATATCCTGCAGCCGGAACGCCGGATAGGTCTTGCACAGACCCGCCACCTCCAGCGTGTTCAAGGCTCATCACCGCCTTCCAGCTCGGCTTTCAGGTTGCTCGCAAAAATCTGCGCTTCCTCCTCCGACTGTTCCGGGAGCACCTCGCCGGCCTTCCCGTCGAACACCGCGCGCACCATATGCTCATAGAAGCTGCTGCTCTGCAGCGCAATGCCGCGCGTTTTGTCCGCCAGCAGGATCAGCGAATCGCCCGGCTCCAGCCCGAACATTTCGCGAACCTCCTTGGGGATCACGATCTGCCCCTTCGGCCCGATCCGTACCGTACTCATAAATTTATCATCCAGTTTTTTCATGTCGCACCTCAAAGTAAGAATAGTAATACTTTTCTTATAAAGTAGCATAAGTAAAACCTTTTGTCAAGGCACTGATGGAACACGCCGCAAGTTTCTGTGCATGGGAACCGCAGCCTTAGACCGGCGCATCGTCCGGCTCGGCCTCATCCCGGCAGCTTCGGCAAGCCCGGAGTCTGACAGAAACCCACTGAAAACACAGTTATTCCCTCAGAAATGAGGCTGTCATTTCCACAAGGAACCGTGCCGTTTTGACCAATTGCGAATCTTTTTAAAATTTGCGCATATCCGGCAAAAATGATGTTGCTTTTTTTCTTTCAGTCAGTATAATAATTATTTAACAAGCTGCTTCCCGTTTATTTTAGCAGAAACTACACGGAAATTTGGTGACAGCATTGCAGAGCGCCCGACTGCCCTTTGGCAAAGCATCGGAGCTGTGAATGGCTGCCGTCTTACAGGAGGGATGAAATAAATGGAAAACAAGTATGTGTATCTTTTCTCCGAGGGCAATGGTAAGATGCGTGAGCTTCTGGGTGGCAAGGGCGCCAATCTGGCCGAAATGACCAATCTGGGTATGCCCGTACCGCAAGGCTTTACGATCACCACCGAGGCCTGCACTCAGTATTATAAAGACGGAGAACAAATCAACGACGAGATCCAGGCGCAGATCATGGAGTATGTCTCCAAGATAGAAGCGATCACCGGCAAGAAGTTCGGCGATCTGGAGAACCCCCTGCTGGTCTCTGTTCGTTCCGGTGCACGTGCCTCCATGCCTGGCATGATGGATACCATCCTGAACTTGGGTCTGAACGAAGATGTTGTAGAAGTCATCGCCAAGAAATCCAACAACCCCCGCTGGGCTTGGGACTGCTACCGTCGTTTTATCCAGATGTATTCCGACGTGGTTATGGAAGTCGGCAAGAAATATTTTGAGGAACTCATCGACGAGATGAAGGCCAAGCGTGGCGTCACGCAGGACGTGGAACTCACTGCCGGGGATCTGAAGGAGCTGGCCGGCCAGTTCAAGGCCGAGTACAAATCCAAGATCGGCGCCGACTTCCCCACCGATCCGAAGGAACAACTGATGGGCGCCATCAAGGCCGTGTTCCGCTCCTGGAACAACCCCCGCGCTATCGTGTACCGCCGTATGAACGACATCCCCGGCTCTTGGGGCACCGCCGTCAACGTGCAGTCCATGGCCTTCGGCAACATGGGCGACGACTGCGGCACCGGCGTTGCTTTCACCCGCAACCCCGCCACCGGCGAAAAGAAGCTGATGGGTGAGTTCCTGACCAATGCGCAGGGCGAGGACGTGGTCGCCGGCGTGCGCACCCCCATGCCCATCAGTCAGATGGCTGAGAAATTCCCAGAGGCTTTCCGGCAGTTCGAGCAGGTCTGCCAGACGCTGGAGAACCACTACCGCGATATGCAGGATATGGAGTTCACCGTGGAAAACGGCAAGCTGTATATGCTGCAGACCCGTAACGGCAAGCGCACCGCCGCCGCCGCTTTGAAGATCGCCTGCGATCTGGTGGACGAGGGCATGATCTCCGAGCAGGAAGCCGTAACGATGATCGACCCCCGTAACCTGGACACCATGCTCCATCCCCAGTTTGATCCCACCGCTCTGAAGGCAGCCACCCCCATCGCCACCGCTCTGGCCGCCTCCCCCGGCGCCGCTTGCGGCAAGATCGTGTTCACCGCCGAGGACGCCAAGGCGTGGGCCGCCCGGGGGGAGAAGGTCTGTTTGGTCCGTCTGGAGACCTCTCCCGAGGACATCGAGGGCATGGTAGCCGCTCAGGGTATTCTGACCGTCCGTGGCGGTATGACTTCTCATGCTGCCGTCGTGGCCCGCGGCATGGGCACCTGCTGCGTCTCCGGCTGCGGCGCCATCAAGATGGACGAGGCCAACAAGCAGTTTGAGCTGGCCGGCAAGGTCTATCACGAGGGTGACTGGATCAGTCTGGACGGCTCCACCGGCAACATTTATGGAGATGCCATCCCCACGGTAGACGCCTCCATCTCCGGCGAGTTTGGCCGCATCATGAGCTGGGCCGACAAGTATCGCGAGATGCAGGTCCGCACCAATGCCGATAACCCCCGTGATACCAGGCAAGCTGTGAAGTTCGGCGCCGAGGGCATCGGCCTGTGCCGCACCGAGCACATGTTCTTTAGCGACGACCGTATCCCCGCCATCCGCCAGATGATCTGCTCCGACACCGTGGAGCAGCGCGAGGCCGCCCTGGCCAAGCTGGAACCCATGCAGCAGAGCGACTTTGAGGAAATGTACGAGGCTCTGGAAGGCCGTCCCATGACCGTTCGCTTCCTGGATCCCCCGCTGCATGAGTTCCTCCCCACCGAGGAGGCCGACATCGAGCTGCTGGCCAAGGATATGGGCAAGTCCGTCGCCGACATCAAGGCGATCATCGCCGGTCTGCACGAGTTCAACCCCATGATGGGGCACCGCGGCTGCCGTCTGGCCGTCACCTATCCTGAGATCGCCGCCATGCAGACCCGCGCCGTCATCAAGGCCGCGCTGACCGTTCAGGCCAAGCACCCTGAATGGAACATGGTCCCTGAGCTTATGATCCCGCTGGTGGGCGAGGTCAAGGAGCTGGCATATGTCAAGAAGACCGTGGTGGCCACCGCTGATGAACTCATCCAGGCCGCCGGCTCTAACATGACCTATACTGTCGGTACCATGATCGAGATCCCCCGTGCCGCACTGACCGCCGACGAGATTGCCAAGGAGGCCGAGTTCTTCTCCTTCGGCACCAACGACCTGACTCAGATGACCTTCGGCTTCAGCCGCGATGACGCCGGCAAGTTCCTGGACGCTTACTACAACGCCAAGATTTATGAGAGTGATCCTTTCGCCCGGCTGGACCAGAACGGCGTAGGCCGTCTGGTGGAGATGGCTGCCAAGCTGGGCCGTCAGACCCGCCCCGACCTGCACCTGGGCATCTGCGGCGAGCACGGCGGCGACCCCTCCTCCGTGGAATTCTTCCATAATGTAGGCCTGGACTACGTATCCTGCTCTCCCTTCCGTGTGCCCATCGCCCGTCTGGCCGCCGCACAGGCCGCCATCAAGAATCCCCGGAAGTAAACCCGCCCCGCATTGGAACCTGTAACGCAAACACAATCGCAGTCCCCCGGCTCTGTTCGGAGCCGGGGGACTTGTATTGACGCTTGAGAGACACCCGCAAAAAAACTCCCGCCTCAAGGGCGGGAGTTAGTATGTTCTCAGCTTGATCAGAGCGCTTCGACTTCCTTGATGAAAGCCTGGATCGCATCTTCCGGAACCAGCTTCTTGCTGCGGACCAGATCAACGATGTCGCCAACGGACTTCTTATAGAAGAGCTTCAGGGGATACTTGGTCAGAGAGGGAACCGTCTTCTCCATGATCGCTTTGCCGTTCATGTCCTCAATGAACGTCTTAACATTCAGAGTTTTGTAATCCATTCTAGTGTCTCCTTTCAAATTGCAGGTGCGTTTCGCTGATGCAAGTCACACCTATTGTGTAAATCTTAACGCTTATTGGAAGATTTGTCAAGTAAAACACTGAATTTTATAGATTGTCCGGCAATTTCTCCATATCATGTACAGTGCAAAATTCCCAATTCAACTCACTGTTCAATAAATGGCCAATTGGAAAGTGTACTGGCAGGTGGCGAATAGAATCCAATATCATCGAACGGAGGTCTTACAGATGCTGTACAGTACACTTTTGCTGATGATGAGCAGCGCATTTCTGATGCTGCGGCTGTCGCCGGGCGGGTCGTTTCCGCGGCCGCTCTCGGCGCAGGAGGAGCGCAAATACATTGATGCATGGATGCAGGGCGACCTGGAAGCGCGCAATGTGCTGATCGAGCACAATCTCCGCCTCGTCGCGCACATTATCAAAAAATATTATACGCAGGCTGAGGACGCGGACGATCTCATTTCCATCGGCACGATCGGGCTCATCAAAGGGATCAACACCTACCGTCCCGACAAGGGCGTGCGGCTCGCGACCTATGCGAGCAAATGCACCGAAAATGAAATCCTGATGCACTTTCGCAGCGCGCGCAAGAACGCCGCTGAGCTTTCCCTGTCCGACGCCATCGACACGGACGGCGACGGGAACACGCTGTCGCTGATGGACATTCTGGCCGAGGAGGAGGATCTGGATGAACGCCTGCAGCATTCTGAAACCTGCCGCGCGCTGCGGCAATACATCGACACCTCGCTCGACCCGCGCGAGGCAGACATCATCCGCATGCGCTACGGGCTCAGCGGTGGGAAACCGCTGACGCAGCGGGAAGTCGCCGAAAGCTGCGGCATCAGCCGCTCCTATGTATCGCGCATTGAAAAGCGGGCGATTGAGAAGCTGCGGGAGGCGTTCGGGGAGGACACGTGAGCCGCGGCGGCGCGGGGCGCCCGGCGGGCGCTCCGCTTCCGGTCGCCGCACCCTGGATCTGAATATTGACAGGCTTCAAAAAAATGAGTAAAATTCTTGTCATAGGGGGCGAGAAGATGTCACAGCAGGAACACTGCCATGACCACGTGCACGAGCATACGCACACAGATGCAAACGGTCATGTTTACACGCATTCTCACGGCGAGGGCGATACCCATCCGCACACACACAGCCACACGCAGACCAAGGCAGTGCTCAACCGCCTGTCCCGCGCCATCGGCCATCTGGAATCGGTCAAGCGCATGGTTGAGGACGGGCGCGACTGCACAGAGGTGCTGGTGCAGCTTGCGGCGGTGCGCTCCGCGCTGAACAACACCGCCAAGGTCATCCTCAAAGACCACATTGAGCACTGCCTGGCCGACGCCGTCGAGACCGGCGACCAACAGTCGATTGAGGATCTGAACACGGCGATCGAAAAATTTATGTCCTGACGAAACGGAGGCATGTTACAGCATGGAAAAATCAAAGGTCTATTTTTCGGACCTGCGCACGGACGAGATCAGCACGCTGGATAAGCTCAAGCGCCTGATGAAAGCGTCCGGCCTTGAGCAGATCGACTTTCAGGGAAAATACGTCGCGGTGAAGGTCCACTTCGGCGAGCCCGGCAACATGGCCTATCTGCGCCCGAACTGGGCGCGGGTCGTGTGCGACTATATCAAGGAGCTTGGCGGCAAACCGTTTCTCACCGACTGCAACACCCTGTATGTCGGCGGTCGCGCCAACGCGCTCGATCATCTCGACAGCGCCATGCGCAACGGCTACACGCCCCTGCAGACCGGCGTGCAGTGCATCATTGCCGACGGACTCAAGGGTACGGACTATGATCTTGTGCCGATCCGTGGCGGCAAATACCTGCGCGCGGCAAAAATCGGCCGCGCCATCATGGATGCGGACATCATCGTGTCGCTCAGCCATGCAAAGGGTCACGTCAGCGCCGGCTTCGGCGGCGCGCTGAAAAACCTCGGCATGGGCTCCGGCTCGCGCGCCGGCAAAATGGACATGCACAGCTCCGGCAAGCCGGTCGTCAATCAGGCGCGCTGCATCGGCTGCGGCAAGTGCATCAAGAACTGCGCGCACGGCGCGCCGCGCATTGAAAACGGCAAATGCACCATCCTCAAGGCAAAATGCACCGGCTGCGGCCGCTGCGTGGGCGTATGTCCGGTTGAGGCGATCCACGCGGAGTTCGACACCGCAAACGACGTGCTCAACTGCAAGATCGCCGAGTATGCCAAGGCCGTATGCGACGGGCGGCCGAACTTCCACATTGCGCTGGCGGTTGACGTATCGCCCGAATGCGACTGCCATGCATACAACGACGTGCCGATCGTGCCCAACGTGGGCATGTTCGCCTCGTTCGACCCTGTGGCGCTCGACGCTGCCTGCGCCGACGCGATCAATGCGCAGCCTGCAAATCCGGGATGCGCCGTCCCCGGTTCCGCCCCGGCGCACGATCATTTTTCCGCGATGCACCCGGACACGAACTGGCGCGCCGCCGTCGAGCACGGCGAAGCCATCGGACTCGGCAGTGCGGAGTACGAGCTGGTCAAAATCTGAACTGAAAAACCGATATACAATAAATCACCCGCCAAGTTTGGCGGGTGATTGTTTTGCACGGGTTCGGGTCAATAGTCCTTGACGGCCGTGGCCAGATTGGTCGTATAGGTAGCGGATTCGCTGCCGGAGCTGTTGCCCGCCTTGAAATACACCACGGCATAGTACTGATTGCCGGGGAAGCCGGGATAGGAAACCGACGCCGTATAGGTCGAACAATTGTGTCCCAGCAGGTAGGCAAAGCCGTCGTCGGTATAGTTATACGTTTTGACCGTCGTGCCGGAATAGGTCTTGATGACGATCTTGGTCGCGCCGAGATCCGTCATCGTGCCGGTCGCCCTGATCGTGAACGTCACCGTGATGCCGTTGCCGCTGCTGGCCGTTGCGACCTTCGAATTAATGAAATTGCTGGCGCGCGTTTCCGCCGCAAATGCCGCGACGGAAAGGCAAAGCGCAAACACCAGAACCAATGCGATGATTTTTTTCATGTTTGCCTTCATGTTGCTTCCTCCATGGAATCGATCATTCGGATGAGCTCCTCTCTGGTCGGGACGCCAAAAATGGAACACTCATAGGACTCGGTTCTCCACACGGCCAGATAGTTTCCCATATTCGTCATAATGTAATACTGCGTGCCATTGCACTCATAGATCTCCGGATTTTCCGCATCCTTTTCAAATTCTCCCCCCGGAGTCTCGCAAAAGGAGATCATGATCTGCTTCTCCGCCGGATCCGGACGCGTCGCATACACAATCGTATAGGTTTTCTTGCCCTGCAGATCGTTTTTCGTAAACGTGGAGAACCGGTAGCCCTCCGGAATATAGGTCGGGGCCGTCACTTCCGTGACGCCGTCGCGATCCAGCGCAAGCTGCAGCTCGTTTTCCTCTCCCCCGCCCGCTTGTCCCATTTCCGGGGACATCGCGCTCGTCGTTACGAAGCCGAACGTCTCTTTTGTCCAGTTTGCCACCGCACTCCACAAATCGAAGCCCTTCGCATATGCAGTGAGCGACCCCACAAACAGAACCAGAACGACCACTGCGGCCGTGGTCGCGGCGCGGAAGAACATTCCGTGCTTCTTTCCGGCGCGCGGCTTGCGGCGTTCTGGCTTGTCCGCCGCAGAATCTTCCTCGTCCTCATACAGGGACACTCCGTCGGCGTCAGGCAGGTAGTGCTCCCGGAACGATGCCCATGCGGCGTCCACGTCCGGGCGATTCTCTTTCCGCTTGGCGAGCACGTCCGCAATGTATAAGATCGCGCTCACATCCGACGCTTCCTCCGGAAGCTGCGAATCCTGAAACAGGATTTCCTCGAGTTCTTCCGTCCGCATCGTATCAAATTTTGAGTAGTCCCGGTGCGTCTGCTTGTCTGGTTTGGACATCTTGACTCCCTCCTTTCACCCTATATATGTACGCACATCCCGTTTTTGGGACAAAAAATTTCTTAATTTTCTTCTTAATTTTCAATTTCCAGTGCTTTTTTCAGCTTCTTTTTGGCTCGCAGAAGGCGTTTTCGGCATGTTTCCACCGAAATCCCAAACTCGTTGGCCGTTTCCAGCATGGTATGGTGGTCGATCGCAACCATTTTCAGCAGCTTGTAATCGTCTTCCCCCAGCGCTTGCTTGCACGCGAGACCAAGCTCCACTCCGCCGGTCTGCGGCGGGATCGTAATCTGATCCACCGAGAGCGCAGTGACCACAAGCTTGTTCAACCGCGCACGGCGGCGGCGGATATTTTGGATCACATGCTTCAGCGCATTCATCATCCACCCGGCGGGATTGGCGCTGCGCATCAGCTCCTCTATCTTTGAACAGGCGATCCGGAAGGTGTCCTGTACCGCTTCCTCCGCCAGCGGGTCATCGTTCAGCGCGCACTGTGCGTAAGAGAGCAGGGATGAATATACCTCTTGATAAAGCTGCTCAACCCAGCTTTCCTGCTCCTGATTCAATGCCACGTGTTTCCCTCTCTTCCGCAGCGAGGCGATTTCCCGCAAATTGCATGCGTCCGTCAGCTCCGTGACGTCCCGTGCGTGTTCGCACTCCGCCGCTTCTTGTATTATAGACGATTCAAATTTGTATCACAAGCCCATTTTCGACAAAATTCGGCGTTTTCACCAGAAGGTTGCCGCTCTGGATGTAGGCTCGCACCTGCCGGAAGCCCGCGTCCGTCAAAAATCCAGCCAATGCCGCCATGGAGGGGATTCTGTTCTTCCCCGTGGGCGTAGCGCCCCGCAAAAGTGCGATATATTTCACGGTATCACCGCTTACTCTCCGAAAATTCGTAGGCCTCCCGCAGCCAGCCCATCAGCTCATCGTCAATCTGCCCTTCCCCGGATATCAGCACATGATGCGTCCAACGGTTGGGGTACGGTTCCACCGCCACAGCCACGCGGGGCGATTCCAGCCGGTAGGAAAGGCCAATGGTCACAACGATACAGTGCTCCGGCCAGTCCCGCTTTCTGCGCACCGGCAGCGACGCGGCGGCGAAAAGATGCCTGCCGTAAAAGCTGATCTGGCTCTTTTGCACCCGGACGGACGCCGCCGGCAAAGCTGCCTCCATGCACTGGAACAGCATCTCATACAGCGACAGCTCCAGCGGCTTGCCGTCAAAGAAAAACAACAGATCCGTCTCATAATGTTCCTGCGTTTTCATCATGCTTTCTCCTTTGCTCGCTCTCTCCCGCCGCACGGCTCTTTTGCCGACAAGGGAAACCGCCCGCACGAGCATCATGCGGGCGGCAAGCGGACCTTGTGTTCCGGGCAGAGATCAATCGTTCTTTTCCTGAATTTCAAAACAGGTTGTTTTCAGCCCATAGTGAAGATCGAATCCATTTCCAATTACATAAAAAGTCATATAAATGCCCCGGCTCCTTGTGGGGCTCTTCAATCAAATACATGATAAGGAGCCTCAGCCGCAGCCCTTGAACATACTTTTGATGAGGATGACGTCCACATCCCGGACTGCGTGCGTTTCACCCCAGAGATCCGTAATGGTGTCTGTTCCGCAGCTCAGCCGGAAGTCCTTGAAGTCCACCTGATGCAGCATCCCCTTGACATAGGGCAGGCGAATCTGGAACGAGGTGTGGATGTGATTTCCGCAAAACGCCCTGTCCAGCACAGGGAGCATATCCGAAAAAATACAAACGAATCATCCCACGAACCCCCAACGGCAGGCATCCATTCCGGAAGCCTGCCGCGATTCATTCTGAATGGGTGATTATTGAGCGCTTACGTTACGGTGCAAAGGTGTGCTGCGATTCGATGCGCTAAATGAAAATGAATGATCCTAACGGTATCTTATTTAGCCTCAGTCAAATAGCGCATAATAATCGTTGCAAATTGAGCACGAGTTGCAGGATCGATCGGTCTGAGGTAGCTGATGCCGTCATGTCCAACACCGGTAATCAGACCTACGGAGACCGCCCAAGACAGAGCCGGCTTGGCCCAATCCTGAAGCGTGTTATAATCGGGGAAGCTGGTCAAATTGGAACTGTCAACTGCCGGAGAGCCTTCCAGGCGGTACAGCATGGCTGCGACTTCCTGACGCTTAATCGGGTTATCGGGCAGGAAAGTGCCATCTGTATAACCGTTGACAACCTCATTCTCTGCGGCCCAGCAGACGGCTTTCACAAACCATTGGTCAGCGGATACATCAGAAAATCTGTCGGTTACTTCCACATCAGGAGAGCCCGCCTCTCGGTAAAGAATGGTGACCATCTGAGCGCGGGTCAGCTCGTTATCCGGCTGGAAGGTTCCGTCGGGGAAGCCCTCCATCAGCTTTTTGGAAATACAGAAGTCGATTCCATCGTGTGCCCAGTTTGAAGCATCCGGTGCGTCAGTATACGCAGCGCTGGGGCAGGAAGATGCGGTGACTTCCACCTGTTTGGTTTGAGTGGTAAACGGGCTCTTGGTAAATGTTGCTGTAAGGACTGCATATGCAGGCTTAGAGCAGGTCGGCACATCCTTTATCTGCCAGTCTACGGTGCCAACTTCCGTCATTGGATTGGAAGCAGGGTAATCAGGGCAATTCTCATTTGTACAGGCTACGCTGGCGGTGCAGGTATAGACACCGTTTTCAGTTTTCGTCCACACATACTCGGGCTGGCCGAAAGTGTGTCCGCCAGCAATAACGAGATCTTTTTCAGAGATCTCCTGGCTGCCATCTGCATCCAGGAAATACTTCTGGCAGACGGTGCAATGCCAGTATTCTCTTGTGCCAGTCTCACCGCAAGTGACAGAGTCTCCGTCATAATGCGTCATCGTATGACCGAGCGCAGGAAGTGTTTGCACCTCACCAAAGGTTGCGTCGCACCCCGCATCCTGGCATCTATAGACAACAGAGCCTTCCGTGGTGCAGGTAGCGGGCTTCAGCACCTGCTTAAAGACGTGCGGCTTCTCCGCCACGGTAACCTTGAAGCTGGCACTGCCGCAGCCGGTGGTAATATTCACTGTGTATGTGCCGGGTTTTTCTGCATTGTAATTGGTTTCGACGGTGTACGGCACAAGCTTGGCGGTGATATATTCGCTGCCGCGCTTGAGTGTTACGCCAAGTCCGTTCAGCGTCAGGGGTTCGCCATAAGCGTAATCGGTTTTGACCTCAGAGGTATTCAGCTCGATGCTCATGGGCTTTACCAGGCAAATGGGGTTGCCCGAACCGCTGGTGTTGGTCAGATAGCCCTCATAAATTCCAAGATTGCTGCAGGTAAAGTCGGATTTCAAATTGACATCGAGGGACCAGCCTGCTTCCAGATAACCAAGTTGCGGATAGCCCAAGTTGGTCG
>ULWX01054684.1_pt1 | contig 18487 bp, 17 predicted proteins | sample 1960851 | NCBI WGS metagenome assembly ULWX01 (sample SAMEA4835826, study PRJEB28245) | human gut metagenome | biome: gut microbiome; material: fecal sample | place: Denmark | collected 2008 | reverse complement strand
CGATAAACTGTTGCACTTGGCTTGACAATCTGGCGAGCCTTGGTGCAGTGCAATTTACAAGCAAAACGCCCCGACCGGTGGTCGGGGCGTTTTGCACTCTATTCAGCACTGCTGCATGAGCCTTATGAAGAACTCCACCGCGCGGTGGATGACCTCGAGGCGGATGCGCTCGTTGTTGCCGTGGATAGTCGCGCGCTCCTCAGCACTCAGGTCCATGGCCGAGAAGCGGTACACCTTGTCCGAAAGGTCGCGGTAATGGCGGCTGTCGGAGCACTGCACCATCAGATACGGGGAGACGATAGACCCGCGCCATGTGCCGGACACGGCGTTTACGACCCGCTGCCAGCCCTCGCAGTCGGTGCGGGATATGGGGCTCGGCTCCATGCAGGTGCCCTTGGTGAGCGTGATCTCGTCGTCCTTTATAGTTTTGCGCACATAGTCCATGGCGCTCGCGATAGAGTCGGCCGGGTTGAGGCGCAGGTTTGCGACCATTGTGGCCATGGGCGGGATGACATTGGGCGCTTTGCTGCCGCGCATCTGCGTGAAGGCCACCGTCGTGCGCACGAGGGCGTTCATCTCGCCGCCGTTTTTCTTGCACATATTGTTCAGGATGCCCTTGAACAGCCAGAGATTGGCAAAAATCATGCGGTAGAGAAAGGTCGAGTGCCGGCCGAGGGTGTCAAACATCTGTCCGGCGGGGCCCTCAAAATGCGCCTTGAAGGGCTTGGCCTCAAGCTTCGTGCAGGCGAGCGCGAGCCTCCCCACAGGGGTGTGGGGCTTTGGGGCGGAGGCGTGCCCGCCGTTGGAGGAGATGCCGAACTCCAGATTGATTGCGCCCTTTTCCGCGATGCCTATCAGCGCGCAGGGCTTCTTGACGCCGGGGAACACATCCTCCACAACGCCGCCGCCCTCGTCCACGACCATGGACGGGACAATGCCCCTGCTCTGGAAATACTCAACAATATTCGACGCGCCCGGGCCGTTTGTCTCCTCGCAGCCGGAGAAGGCAAAGTAGATATCATTTTCCGGGGTGAAGCCCTGCTTTATCAGGTTCTCCGCGGCGGACATGATGCCGTTGAGCGTGACCTTGGTGTCGAGCGTGCCGCGCCCCCACATGACGCCGTTTTCAACCACCGCGTCAAAGGGCGGCTTCTCCCAGTTTTCCTCCTCCACGGGGACGACATCATAATGCGCCATCAGCACTGCCGGGTCGCCGTCGCCCCTGCCCTTCCAGTGAAAGAGCAGGCCTCTGGCGTCAAAGCGCTGCATGGGGCAGGTTTTTACCACATTCGGGTACAGCTCCGGGAGCTTTCCGATGAGCTTTTCAAACTCCGCGTCGTCCTCATTGGCCGGGTCAAGGTCCGACACCGTGCGGCATTTCACCAGCTCCGCCAGCGCGTCCTCCGCCGCGTCCCTGTCAAAATTCACATCGCCAAACACCGCCGTCTCCTGCGCGGCGGGCTTGAACTTCGCCGTGCGCACCAGCACCAGCGCGATAAGCGCCGCCAGCAGCACCAGTACAACAATCAACACTACCATTTTTATTTAGTCTCCTTAAAGCAAGCCTTTTTTATACATGATTCTCGACACGCCCAGCGTGAACAGCACGCCCACCGGCACCATGATGCCGACCGTCGAGGAGTTGAGCGCGGGCACGAAGATGAAGAGAACCAGCATCAGTATCACCGGGGCAATGGAAATCTTCCAGTTGCGGGAGATGAACACCACGCCCAGCCCGCCGAAGAGCGCCGGCAGAATCTGCGCGAAGGCCGGGGCCAGCGCCGGGGAATTGAGCACAGGGGTCAGCGGTGTTATGAGAATAACGCCGACGATGATTATAAGCGTCGTCACAATGCTGGACACCGCGATTGCAATGGTGGAAATGACCTCCCCCTCCTCGGAGCTGGGCTTGACCTCCGCCTGCTCGAGGGCGTTGAGCGCCACAGGCAGCTTGAGGTTTGAGATGTTGCCCGTCACAAAGGACAGGTACGAGCCGCCCGCGCCCAGCATGGGCACGTAAGTGACCGTCTCGACAGCGCCCACCGCCCAGTACATCGGGGCCGTGGCGATAAGGCCCATGCCAAAGCCGCGCCAATCGGGCGCTGCGCCGAAGATAAGCGCGACCGCTATCGGGAAGGCTATCAGAATCACCATGACGCTCAGGTTCCAGATGCGCCCCGCTCTGTGGACGGAGTCTATATAAGAAAGTTTGTTTTTCATGCTTCTGCCTCCTCTCAGCCGAGCCACGCCGTGATTGGAATGGCGCTCGCCATGCCCAGAACAAGGCTTATCGGCAGCGCGTAGTCCGAAATCCAGCGCCATTTGAGCTTCTTCACCGCAAGACCGGCGACACCCATCACGAGCGCGGACACAAGCATAACCAGCGGCGGGATAAGCCCGGAGCTGTCGCCCTTGAACACCACGCCGAAATCGCAGAACACATAGCCCAGAAACGCGGAAATCATGCCGATAAAGAGCGAGGCGGAGAAAATGTCGCCCCACTTTTTGTCGCGGTTTTCAAGGCTGATAACACCGTTTAAGAGCTTCTTGCCGATAAGCGGCACGAGCCAGATGCCCAGCATAATGCTCACGGTCATCACCGCCGCAATGGTCACATACTGGCTCGCCGTCAGCGCGCTGACCTGCCCGAAGGTAAGGCCCATGGCGCTCTCGGCGTTTGTCGCGGCGATAGTCTCATACGAGAGCGAGCCGACCACGCTCAGCCGCAGCCAGGGCAGCGGCAGGCCAAGGTCCTTTGCAAGGGTGATTACGCTTATAACGATAGCCACCGCCGGGGCGATGGTGAAAACCCCCGCCGTGACCGCAACTCTCTTGAGCTTGTCCGCGCCCATGCCTATCTCCTTGCCGCGCCTCCACGCCTTCACAAGGAAAAACACCGACTGCGCCAGCACCACGGCGACAATTATCCCCGCCAGCACAAACAGTATCGGGCTGTTCACATTAAATTCCAATTAAAGTCTCCCCTCTCTTTGCCTTATTCTTCATTATAATACACTGCTTCGCTAAATAAGGCAAGTAGAAAAAGTGACTTTTCACACATATCGTTTATCATTTTCCTTATATCATTTATTTAAGATTTCTTTAGTGGTAATCCGCCATTATTTAGGTTAAGATGAAGAAAAAGGCAACAAATTGGAGTGACAAAATATGAAGCTTGCAAAAACTCTGCCGATGCTGGCGCTGTGCCTGCTGCTGTGCGCCTGCGGGACCGTCGCGCCCGAGCCTACGCCGACACCGACACCGACGCCTGCGTCTTCGCCCCTGATAATCTATGGCGCCGGCACCACTCCCGCGCCCGCCCCCGTGCCTGATGAGAGCGCTGACGAGGGCTGGAAGCAGGCCTACGCCGAATATCTCCCGGAGCACACAAGCTCCATCTCCCCCCGCCGCTTCCTGCTGATATATCTCGACGATGATGACATACCGGAGATTGCCGACATTGGCGGCGCTGAGGCCGAGGGCAGCCGTATCCTCAACTACTCCGACGGCGCGGTGCATGAAACGCAGCTAAGGCGCCTGAGCTTCAGCTACATTCCGCGCGGCAATCTCCTGCTCAATGACGAGGGCAACATGGGGCACTATACGGCGTCCGTGTACAGCATAGTTGACGGGCAAATGACCGTCATTGCGGGCGGCACGCGGGATCAGACCGAGGATCCTCCCGTGCGCGATGAAAACGGGGAGTTTCACTATAACTACACCTGGAACGGCGCTTCTGTCACGGCCGAGGAATATGAGGCGGAGCTTGCCGCCGTGTTCGACGCGTCCCATGCCGTGTATTCATACGACCTTTATACCCTTGCCTATGGCGAGGATGGTCATTATAACGATGGGCTCTACACCGCCGAGGAGATAATCGCGCAGCTCGGCGAGATGTAAATATAAACAAGGGGGGCACAAAATGAAAGCTCACGAAAAATCCAGTTCAAAGCACACGCGCGCCATATGCACGGCACTTATCCTGATTTTTCTTCTCTCACTCAGTGCCTGCGCCCAGGCGAACAGCGCCCCGCAGCCGAGCGCCAGCTTTTTGGAGGACGAGGTTCCCTACCCGCGGATGTATTATTCCGTTCTCTACTCCCACGGTGGGGAGAGCGGCGGCCTGTATTACATACCGCTCTGCGAGGATGATGTGGAGCTCTGCCGCGCCGCCTTCACGGCGGAAGAAAGGGAGCGCGTCGAGCCCGAGGATACTGTCAGCCTTTTCAAGGTGGAGCTCAACAGTGAGCAGCATTTTACCGCGTATGAAAGCATCTCCGGGGGATACTTTTTCACCTATGTCGGCTCCCCCGGCGTCAAGGCGGACGAGGCGGCGGAGAATCTGCTTGGCAAGATTGGCGAAGCCTCCGGGCAGGACGCAGGTATGACCCTCCCCGACTTCAAATCCGCCTGCGAAGTGGAGCTTATCAAGGACGGCGAAATCCTCTGGGCAACGGTTGACGAAGCCGTACTTACCGAAATTGGCACCCTGCTCGATGCCTATATCGGCAGCGGCCCGAGCAATTTTGATAACTATGACTATGAGCTGCGCTGCACCTTTGCTGACGGCGGCGAGCATACTCTTCTCCTGTCCTCGGACGATGGCTTCATCTTTCTCCCGCCGCTGCGGTATTATAAGCTTCCGAAGCTCTCCCCGCTCAGGGCCGACGGCTGGACGAATATATTCGGCATGGAAACATGGCCGGGATAAACTAACCGGGACTTTTGCAAAAGTCCCGGTTTTTTATATCACTTGGAAAATATAGAACTTCAGATAGTCCGTTTCCGGAACATTCCAGAGTATTGGGTGATCGGGAGCCTGCTGGCGGGCTTCGATCTGCTTGAGCTCCACCCCGGCGTCGGCAGCGGCGGAGCGGAGCATACGCTCAAAATTCGCGGCGGGCATAAAGTGGCTGCATGAGGCGGTGGCAAAATATCCGCCGCGCGGCAGGAGCCTCAGCGCCCGGTAGTTTATCTCCTTATACCCGCGCTCGGCACTGTCCATAGTCTTGCGGGACTTGGTGAAAGCAGGCGGGTCAAGGATAATGAAATCATATGGCTTGCCTCCCTGCCGCTCCAGCTCCGGCAGAAGCTTGAACACATCGGCGGCAATAAACTCCGTCCTGTCCTCAAGGCCATTTCGCCGGGCGTTGGCGCGCGCCATCTCCACCGCTGACTCCGACACATCCACGCCCGTCACCCGCTCCGCGCCGCCCATGGCCGCGTTGAGGGCAAAGGAGCCCGTGTGGGTAAAGCAGTCGAGCACGCGCTTGCCCTTTGCAAGGCGGGCAACGGCGAGGCGGTTATACTTCTGGTCGAGGAAAAAGCCGGTTTTCTGCCCGTTTTCCACATCCACATGATAATAAACGCCGTTTTCGCATATCTCGGTCAGGGGGCTCTCCGGCAGCGGCTCACCCTCAAGCGGGAACCAGCCCTTGCCCTGCTCCATGCCCTCGCGCTCACGCAGAGCCACGTCGTTTCTCTCGAATATGCCGCGTATCTCCTGCCCGTCCGCGCGCAGGGTCTCGACGATTATCGGAAAAAGCATGGGCTTTATCCGCTCCATGCCGACCGAGAGCGTCTGCGCGACCAAAAGGTCAGAAAACCTGTCCACGGTCAGCCCCGGAAAGCCGTCAGACTCCCCGAAGATTACCCGGCAGCAGCCGATGTCCCCGCCCATGACGGTCTTGCGGTAGTCCCAGGCGTATTTTACCCGCCGCCGCCAAAACGCCTCGTCAAAGCGGTCATTCGCGTTGCGCGAGACAAGACGCAGGCGAATCTTGCTGCTGGGGCTATAAAAGCCCGTGCCGATGTATTTGCCGTTTTCGCCCACGGCGTCGGCAAGGCAGCCGCTTTGAAGCGCCCCCTCCTCGCCCACGATGTCCGATTCATATATCCACGGATGCCCCTGCTTTGTCCAGCGCAAGCCCTTGCGGCTGACAATAACGCGGGGGTATTCTCTTTGAATTTTCATGCTTGTCCATCCTTTTCAGGGAATTTTTTATTTGTCAAAACGACAGAACGCCGGGCTGAGTCACCCTGCGCCGCTACCCGGTAAATGGGAAGGTGTAGGTCACTGCGCACTACCTTGCCTCCCTCTGACGGGGGAGGTGGGTTCGCCGCAAGGCGAAGACGGAGGGAGAGAATACTACCCCTCAGTCAGCCTATTCGGCTGACAGCTCCCCTGACAAGGGGAGCCAAAGCGCAGAACTAATAGTTAGTCAACTTCCTGTTTGTTGAACTGATTATAATGTATGCGGGCCTTCATTTCAACCCGCTTTTACAGAAATTGCCAGAGCGGCCCCACCATCGCGTGTAAAAAGCCGCCGCTGAAAATCAAGCCTTGCGCACAGGCGGGATTTGTTGTATAATACGCTCCGCAAGCAAAATCAATATCCGGGTATAGCGCAGTTGGTAGCGCGGGTGGTTTGGGAGCGTTGCTCCGTCTATCCACGATGTGAACAGCCAAAGCCCGGAACCCCTTGCGACACTGGCGTTTGCGGGATTTCCCCGTTTCATCAAACCGAGCACAAAATCCGCTTTGACCACAGGATTGACCACAGACAGCACAACTTAAAAAATCAATATCCGGGTGTAGCCCAGTTGGTAGGGCGCCACATTTGGGATGTGGAAGCCGGGCGTTCGAGTCGCCCCACTCGGACCAAAAGGAGCTGTAGCAAAACGAATAATTCTGCTACAGCTCCTATTTCTACGCGTAGGAGGAAAAATGTTGTGAAAAAGACATGCTTCTGATGAAAACAGAGAACGCCAAAGAAGACCCGCCAGAAAAATGTCGAGTCGAATAGGGCAAATATTCCGTTTTGTGGAAAACTAAGCCGTATCTTTTTCAAACAACTGCGTGCCGGTTCGATCATGCTGAATCTTGGCGTGCAGTTTGTTTATGTTGTATGCCATTGCGAGAATAAGTACCTCGGTTGAAACCTTTTTGTGACCACGCAAAAGGAACTGCCGAAATCCATAGTTCTGTTTGACCACGCCAAATGCACCTTCGGACTGGATTGAGCGATTCATACGCAGCAAGATTCCCCGTTCACTGGTAATGCGCTCCAGAGATGCGGCGCGTTGTTCAATGAATTTCTTGGAGACGTGGATCTGACGGTTGCCTTTCGCGCGGGTACAGGTTTTCTTGTGTGGACAGGCAGAGCAATCGTCACATTCGTAATAGGTAATCTCACTTTCAAATCCGCTCTTGCTTTTCCGTTTGCCTACATACTTTGCACGAAGCTTTTGACCGGCCTGACAGGTGTATTCATCGTTTTGGGCATCATACGCCATGTTCTCCCGCAGGGCCATGTTACTCTTGAATTTCTTCGTTTTGCTGCGCTCATAGTTCTGCGGCTTGATGTAGCAAGACTTCTGCTTCGCCTCAAACCAGCTGTAGTTCTCCTCACTCTCATAACCCGCGTCAGCAGTTACGTCCTTGTAATCTGCGCCATACCCCTGCATCTTCTCCATCAAAGGGATGAGCGTCAGCTGATCGCTTCGCTCCGATGAAACCAACACACCGGTGATGTATTCTCCTTCAACGCCGAACTGTACGTTGTAGCCCGGTTTGAGCTGCGCGTTGCGCATATGGTCTTCTTTCATGTGCATAAAGGTGGCATCCGGGTCTGTCTTGGAGAAGCTGTTGCGTCCCCGGAATGTTTCATTGTAGCCCTCGTACTTCTGCTTCCTGGCAAGAAACTCCCGGAGTTGTTCAATATCCCGCTGCAACGCGCTCTTCCTCTTGCCGCGTCCATGCACGAAAGGAAAGTCTGCCTTGTTCTCCAGGGCAGACAACAAGGTACTCGGGTCAGCTGCAACAACACCATACTTGCCGCACAGCTCTGGAAACAGCTTTTCCAGTTTCGCATCCAAACGAGCCTCATGTTTATTCGTGCTCTTTTTCCACACAAAGCTGTACTTGTTGGCGTTGGCTTCCATCTTTGTCCCGTCTACAAACAGGTGCTCAAATGTAATCTCACCAAGCCCATGCAGATGATGTACCAGCTGGCTGAATAGTTCGTCCGCACACTCCGCCAAACGCTTGCTCCGAAAACGCGCGATCTCAAAATGGCTTGGTGCCGGAGCGCCATTCAGCAGCCAGATGTAGTTCAGATCCCTCTGGCAGCTGCTCTTGATCTTCCTCGACGAATAGTTGTGTTCCATCGCGGCGTACAGCACGATCTTCAGCATGGTACGCGGTGGCGTTGCCGGTGGGCGTCCGTGCGAGTTATATGCTCTCATGAGTGCGCTCAGATCCATCCCCTCTACAATCTTGTCTAAGAGCCTCACACTGTCGTCTGCCGGTATTTCCTTTTCCGCGAAACTTTCATCAATTTTTAGTTGCACATTCCGCTCACATGTGCCATAATCTTTTTGCGGTAGATGTTGTTTCACACCTTCATTTTACCACAAACAAGGAACCGAGGCGACTGTTTTCAGCCGTCTCGGTTTCTCTTTTTTCGGGACTGTTTTGCTACAGCCCATTTTTTTGGAGCAGTCGATCAATTTGGAGGGCAGATAAATTTAGAAAAGCACCTGCGCTCCTAAGTATGCTCCCATAAAGGGGGGTTAGCATGCGACGTGTACGTTGCCGAGCTAAATCGAAGGGGGCGTGTGAAAAATCACACTACCTTGTCAAGGCATATCAACGCCAAGCCATAGAGCCGGATACACCCTCATGAATGCGGAATGTACCCAAGACTTTTTGAAATTTCTCCGGAGACAGACAAAAGGTCGTGAATGAGCGCCTGCTCCTGCTCCTCTTTCTCCTTACTATAGATATCTGAAAAAGAGATTGCTGCGATTACGCGGCCCGAAAAATCAAAAATCGGTGCGGAGCAGCAGGTCGTAATATCTTCAAGTTCGCCGCGTTCTTTCGCGTAGCCCCTTTGCTTTGTGATGAGCAGTTCTTCTTTAAACGAAGCGGGAGATGTGATCGTGTTTTTCGTAAATGCAATAAAATCTGTTTGTGATAAGATGGTGTCCTGCTCAGCTTCCGGCAAAAAAGCAATGATCGCTTTTCCAAGCGCTGTTGCATAAGCCGGTTTGGACGACCCGATAGCACAGGTAGCTAAAAGTGCATTTTGCGCTTTATATTTGTAAACATAGATTACATCCGGCCCATTCAGCACAGCAACAAAAGCTGTGCGATTATATTTTTCTGCGACCGCAGGCAGATAGGCGGCGCACTGCTTTACGAAGCTGAGCTCATTGAGATATTTCATGCCAAGTGTAAAAGTTTCAACGCCGAGGAAGTATTTCTTATCATTGTTTTCAGCTGTTTTTATATAGTTCAATTCCCGCAGCGTGTGCACGATCACGGATGCGCTGCTTTTTGCGATATCCATTTGTCGAGAAATTTCCTGCAATGTAATACCGTTTTCGCTATTTGCGATTAGCTGAAGTATCGCCATTGATCTTTCTGTTGTTCTGTTCATTCCAACCTCCGTGGTTTTCATTGCTGAAGAATCGATGAGTACTGGTTAAGAGTAGCAAAAAAACAAACCAAAAGCAAGTATAAACAAGTGCTTGAGAGTGACAGTTGAAATGATTATGTTAGATTGACAAAGCGCGAAATTGATGATATATTGAGTACACAATACAAAACGTAGTTCATAATTATGAACTACGTTACGTTTGGTATTGAATTTATCTGAAAAAGGAGATTGAAAATTATGCGGGCAGTTATTACCGGCGGAACAAAAGGAATTGGACTGAGCGTCGCTATCGCGCTTGGAAAGGCAGGTTACCATATTATCCTTACGGGCCGCAGTCAGGAACGCGGCGATAGCGCAATAAAGGTGCTTTCAGAACAGAGCGTCTCAGTTGAATTTATCCTTGCAAATTCCATGGTTGAGAAAGATATCAACCAGGCCTTTGATCAAATTTCAAAAAAATACGATTCCATTGATCTTCTTGTTAACAATATTGGCGGACTGGTCGGCAGACAGCGGTTTGAAAAAATGGAGACTTCCTTTATGAGGAATGTTATGGCCTTGAATTTTGACAGTGCGTTTTTTGCCAGTCGTGCAGCTATTCCTCTGCTCAAGAAGGGATTAAACCCCTCAATTATTAATTACAGCTCCATTGCGACCACATCCGGCGGCGGAATAGGCGCTGGGATTTATGCGGCATCAAAGGCCGCAATTGAAGGACTGACCCGTGCGCTGGCTAAGGATCTTGCAGAGTATGGCATTCGGGTTAACGCAGTCTCCCCAGGCACAATCGACACGGACTTCCATGCGGCAACCGATCGCACAATTATTGAATCCTGGAAAGACAGCATTCTCATGAAGCGGCTGGGACAGCCCGCCGAAGTGGCCTCGGTTATTGAGTTTCTGGCTTCTGAAAAGGCTTCCTTTCTGACTGGCGAGATCATCCAAGTCAATGGCGGACAGGCATTTATTTGAATTGGAATATGGAACTGTCAAGAAAGTGCCTCAAAAACGCAAAGACTTCAAAACCAATGTCTAGGGATACGACCCGGTCAAAGATAGTATAAAATAAACGGCTGTGCATTTTGCCGTTTCCTGACACAATGACAGTGCCGAAAGGTTGATTTTACAAAATCAACCTTTCGGCACTTGAATATTTACGTATTTTCTTAACGGGCAGCAGAGCAGAGACAATGGTCAGGCGAGAGAGGAGACTTGTTTGCATTTTTTCGCAGGGAAGATGTTGCTTCTGACGGAAGCTGGCTCTGTGCGAAAAAATCAATGTATTCACCAGTGTGCGCACTGGTTCAGGTAGTGTCAAGAGTTATGCGCAAATTTAATTTGCAGACTCCGGCCGAATGAGGTCAGCCGGCGGTAGTGTCAAGAGTTATCCTGGTTCATGCACAGCCCACCGGGCTGTGCGGACATGATTCAAGTCTCCCTGATACAAAAAAGGAGCTGTAGCAAAACGAATAAATCTGCTACAGCTCCCATTTCTATGTGAAGGGCGAAAAAACAGTGAAAAAGATATGCTTCTGTTGAAAACAGAGAACGCCAAAGAAGACCCGCCAGAAATATGTCGAGTCGAAAATGCCAGGATTTGAATAAGCCACGCAAATTAGAATGAGAACGCATCTGTTCATAAGAGCAGATGCGTTCTCATTCATTGTCTATTGCGGCGCAGGGGTACATTATCCCGCTGCCCTTACCCATTTCCATCATCCGCTTCGCCTCTGCGATCTCGGCTTTCATCTCTGCAATGAGCACCTTGAGCTTTTCCTCGCACTCCTCGCGGGTGTGGGCGTAGACATTGCGGGAGTGCTTTTTGCCGTCGGGCCACTTGGGAGAGTAGCGCCCTTCAAACAGATGGTCGTTGAGCTCGGAGACGCAGCCGGTGCCGGGTTTGCGCCTGAGCCCCATGTAGGGCTTGAAATCGGTCATACTCGGCGTCGTATCTGCTGCCGGTGCAGTTTTCTGCCCGATTGCCGAAGCGCCCTCCTGCGGCGCTGCTTTGCCGATACCGTGGTCAATGTTCGCGGCGGCCACGCGCTGCATGTCGTCGGTGATGTGGGTGTATATATCCAGCGTCGTCGCCGCCGACACATGGCCCAGTATGGCGGAGAGAGTCTTCACATCCATGCCGTTCTGCAAAGCCAGCGTTGAGAAGGTGTGGCGGAGGTCATGAAAGCGCACATGCTTGCACCCTGCATGTTCCAGAATGAGCTGGAGCCGCTTTCGCACCGCGCCGGGTGTCAGCGGTGTGTCCTCCTTCACTGGGGACGGAAACATCCAGCGGGAGTGGACGGTTTTCTTATACTCCCGCAGCACAATCACCACCGCGGGCGGCAGGACGAGCTTTCGGATGGAGTTCTTGGTTTTCGGCTCGCTGAACTGAAGCTTACCATTGACCGCGTAGACCTGCTTGTTCACATTCAACACGCCCGTTGCAAAGTCTAAGTCGTCCCACTGAAGCGCCATGAGTTCTCCCCGCCGCAGTCCGGTAGCCAAGTCCAGAAGGAACAGCTCATAGTACCCCTCCACCTGAGCTTGTATAAGAAAGCGCTGAAGCTCATCACGATCCAGCACCTGCATCTCCCGCGCCTTTTTTGGCGGCAGCTTGCAGCCGACAGCCGGGTTGGTGCGGATAAGCCCTTCCTGTACCGCTTTCTCCAGCGCAGTGCGGCAGGTGGCGTGACACATTCTTACCATCCGGTCGGACAGTCCCTCACCGTAGCACTCGATGCGTGCTTTTCGACCGTTTTTCTTGAGCCGCGCATAGAACTGCTGCAAATCATTCTGGGTCAGTTTGTTCAGTGGGATTTGACCGATTTCAGGAATAATATGCAGGCGGATGCGCCCTTCGTAGCCCGCCTGCGTGGTAGGGCGGCATACCTCTCCGAGAGCACACGGGGCGTTTCACAGGCGGTGAGCATGGCGCGCAGGTTCGCGCCCTTTTTGCCCCGCTTTTCGCCGTCGGATAAAGCGTCATACTGCGCCTTTATCTGCGCGTATCTGCCCTCAAAGCCGTGCTTTAATATGTATTCATAGTCCGGGATGAGGTGGCCGCTGGTAGAGCCGGAGTTGCCGTAGCCCCGGTAATAGAGCAGGAATGCGGACTCGCGGGCCTTTGCCGTCATCGCGTCCCGGCGGCGCTGCTCGCTTTTTGTAAGGCACATGGAGGAGAGCATATTGAAGTTTGCGCCGCACAGCAGGTCTCCGGGCAGAAGCTCTACCGGCGCGTGCTCCGTTATCGCGAGCTTATTAAACAGCGCCACCCGCTCGGGGATGGAGAGGTTGAAGAAGCTTTCGGGAAGCGCGACGCGCTTTGCCGCCTGCGCGCTGCTGCGCGTAAAGGTGTCAAAAAAGGTGTAGGTCTCGGGGACAATGAAATATGTCAGCTCGTTGAACTGCTTATCCCATGGCGTCCCGGTGGTGAAGCACAGATACTCATTATTCCACGAGCGCCCCGCGCCCTCAAAATACCATTCACGAAGGGCGCGCACCCGGGGAGAGAGCTCCCCGGGCTTTTTTATGCTTTCGGCATATTTACTTTCCATGCCGCACCTCACTCTGCCCACAAAAGCAGCGTCATATCCGAGAGCGGATAAGTGCTGCACGGGTGGATGTAGCCGTGGGCGGCATCGGCGGCGCGCCTGTGGTCAAAGGCCTCCGGGGCAAAGTATTCCCCGCTTATGAGCTTCGTCCGGCAGAAGCCGCACTCGCCCGCGCGGCATTTGGTGTTCGCCCGTATGCCGGAGCGCTCGATAGCCGCAAGCACGCTCTCCCCGCCCTTCATGGGCACGCGCCGCTCCTCACCATTAATGCGGAGCGTTAGCGTATATTCAGCGCTCACATCTCCCGTATACCCGCTCAGCCCCTCGGGTGATGCGGGGGCGGGCACAGCCTCACAGCGGACATGCTTTTTGTCAAGGCCGAGCTTTTCGCACTCTGCTTTAACAAAGCGGTACATGGCCTCCGGCCCGCACATAAAGACGCTGTACGGCGCCCTCGGCGCGTATTTTTCAATGAGCGCGGCGGTAATAAACCCATGCTCATAGCCGGGGCTCTCCTCGTCGGAGAGAATGTATACCACCTTCACCCGCTCTGTTGCCGCCGCGACTGCGTCCAGCTCATCGCGGAACATGATCTGCTCCTCCCTGCGGCAGCCGTAGAGTATCGTAAGGTCAAAATCCTCCGTCCCGGCGGCGATGGCGCGCGCCATAGAGAGCAGCGGCGTTATCCCGCTGCCGCCGGCGATACCGACGACCTGCGCCTCATCGCGCAGCGGCTCATAGTAGCACTGCCCCTCCGGCCCTGCGACTGTTATTTTATCGCCGACCTTCCAATTATCAAGAATCCACGCGGAGGCAAAGCCGTCCTCCGTGCGCTTGATGCCCAGCTCGTATCTGCCCTTTGCGGCATCGGATGGAGCGGAGCAAAGCGTGTACGCCCTGTGCAGGACGCCCCCGCCGATTTCAAGCTCCACCGGCAGATACTGTCCCGCGCGGAAGGGAGCGAGGCTTTCCCCCTCAAGGACATAGCCCCTTGCACCGGCGCCGGGATAGTCCCTGATTTCCTTTATAGTCAGCGTTTGACGCTTCGGGTGGAGGTATTCCGCCATTTTGTTTATGGGAAATGTGCCTGTCAGCGGGGTGTTTTCGCCTCCTGCCAGCTTCTCTCTGCGCAGCGGGACAATTTTCTTGAACTTCAGCATATCCATGAAGCCGAAGAGACTAACCTTAAAATTGAACTCTGCCATATCACTTGTCCTCCTTCATGTCCGCCATGGTGAGCTTGCCAATCAGCTCTCCGCACACGTAGGTGGAGGAGAAGCCGTAAAAACGTGGGCCATATGCACCGGCAAAGCGTATTCCGGGCACCTTAACATCCTCCGAGAGCATCATCAGCCGCGCGAGCAGGCTGTCCCACTCATTGCCGGCGTAGGCGTACATCACGCCCTTGGGGTTTAGGGTGTAGCGCGCGAGTGTGGCGGGCGTTGCGATCTCGATCTCCTCTATGTACGGGCGGATGTCCACGCCGGTCTGCTGTGCAAACACCTCAAACATATGCGCTGCCACGGCGCGCTTGGTCTTGACATAATCCTCGGGCTTCACGCTGTCCCACACATCGGAGTTAAAGAAGGTGGTAAAGCTCATGGTCGTTGTCCCCGCGGGCGAGCAGTGCGGATTTGCGATGTTGAGGCAGATGGTGGCCTGCACATCGTTTGTCTCAAATGCACGAACCCTGCGGCACTCGTCGGCGGTGTCCATGGAGTTATAGATGAAATAGCTGTAATCCTTGAGCCCCAGCTCCTCCGGGGAGCGGTTAAGCCCCACATAGGCCACAAAGCCACGCATACCGAACTCGCGGGCGTTGGTGTCGCGCCGCTGCGCCTCGGGCACATCGGCCGCGTCCATCATGTCGCCGAACACCGCGTGCGGTGAGCAGCAGCAGATAACATGCCGCGTCTCGATATCGCCCTTCGATGTGCGCACGGCGTATGGGTGCCCGTCCTTCATGAGTATCTTTTCCGCCCTCGTGCTGCACCAGATGTCCCCGCCGAGCTCCAGTATCCTGTCGGTGAGCGCGACGGATATGGAGTGGGAGCGCTGCGCCGGAACGCAGGCCCCGCCGATGAGGTATTTGTACACCATGATGGCGTAGAAGAAGAATGAGAGCCGCTCCAGGTCAACGCCGATGTAGCACCAGTACGAGCCGAGGATCTTCTGCGCGGCCTTGGGCATTTTCAGCGCGTCAAGCACAACGGACACCGGGTACGGCGCGCATTTGAGGAAGTTTGCGTGCTCGCGCTGCATGACCTTTGGGTCAACATTGCCGGAGGCGGCGCTCATATAGGCTATGGCGCGGTCCAAATCCTCGCACAGGGAGATAAATTTCTCCATGCTGGGGCGTGAACCGGGGACATATTCCTCCATCTTGTCCACAAAGGCCTTTGTGCCAAAGGGCATGGTGTAGTCCTTCAGATCCGGGTCATTGATGAGAATTGTGCGGAATGCGTCCGGCACCGGGCACCAGTCGAGCTTTACGCCAAGCTCATCAAAAAGCCGCCGCACATCGCCGGGGTGCTCCTCCGTGCCAAAATCGCACAGCTCGTGCAGGGAGGGTTCAAATTCAAATCTCCCCCGCACAAAGCTTGATGCGAAGCCGCCGGGAGTGTTGTGCTGCTCCAGCACCAGCACCCTTTTCCCGGCCTTTGCAAGCGTCGCCGCCGCAGTCAGGCCGCCGTTGCCCGCGCCGATGACCACGGCATCGTATTTTGCTGTCATGTCTACCATTCCTTTCCTTATTTATATACCAGTTACCAAACTGGGTATTTTATAAAAGACCAGAAAAAAGTACAGGGTGCTTTCACACCCTGTACTCAAGTATTTCCTTCATGCCCGCCGCCGCGGCGTTTTCATCCATGTCAAATATTGCCTCATATAGCCTTCGATGCATAGGAACAACCTCCCCGGCGGTAACCCCGCCGTCGTAGTATTGCCTGAGCAGTATTTTATATGTGGATTCCATTGAGCTTATGAATATGGGATAAATCGGGTTTCCTCCCGCAACGGCGATCTGCCGGTGAAATTGGAAGCTGGTTTCGGTCAGCTCCTGCGCGCTGTCCGCCCCAAACGTGAGTTCCCGGCGCAGTATCCCGTATAGCTGGAACAGATCCTCATCACTGCGCCGCCGCGCGGCAAGGCGGGCGGTTTCCACCTCAAGAAGCATGCGCGCTTCAAGAAAGCCCCGCATCAGCTCCCCGGACAAATTCCCGCCGGAGCTGAGAATAGCATTGAGAACTGACATGCTCGCGTTGTTTTGAAAATCCAGCACCACGCTTCCGCTGCGGTCCTTCGTCTCCACAAGGCCGCTGGCCGCAAGCTCTGCAAGCCCCACGCGCACAACCGTGCGTGAAACGCCGAACATCGCGCAAAGCTCCCGCTCGGACGGCAGGCTGTCGCCGACCTTATACTTGCCGGAAACAATATCCGCGGTCAACTGCTTTACCAGGCTGTCCTTCAGTGTCATATGTCCGAGATGTCAGCTCCTCGTCTTTTGGTATCACCAGATATTCAACTGGTATTCCCAGTTTAGCATGAACCCGCCGGCATGTCAACAGCGTTTTACCCGCAGGGCACAATTTTTCCGGATATGTATGAGTTTGAGCAAAACAAAAATCCGCTCTCATACGAGAACGGATTTTTGCTTTGGAGCGGATGATGGGAGTCGAACCCACCTTATCGGCTTGGGAAGCCGGAGTTCTACCGATAAACTACATCCGCATTTTCTATGGTAGTATACCATGCCCGGCGATTAAATTCAAGCCCCTGCAAGAAAAATTCTCGCAGGGGCTAAAGACGTCGGATTTTTCCGACACCGAAATATCATTGGGCGTGCTGCAAAATTTTTGTTTTGCAGCGCACCCATTTTTATATTACTTTTCCCCGGCGGTGAGCTGCTTTACAAGCTGGTCAGCGCCGGTTGCGGCAAGGCCGGAGGCTATGCCCACGGCGATGGCGCTGAGTATATCCCCGGCGGGAAACTCCGGCATGACATAGAGCCCGAGCGCGCCCAGCGCCCCGCCGAATATGCCGCAGGCAAGGGGGATGAACCTGTCCCCCAGGGGCGAGAGCTTCACGCCCAGCCCCACAAGATAGCAGATGACGCTTATCCCCGCCACGCCCGCAACTGCGGTAAATTCCATGCTTTCTCCTTTCCGCGCACTACATATGCGCTTTTTGGTTTATGTGTTTCTCGATTTTGGATATGGCCTCTGTAACAGGGCCGTTGCAGCCCTGCTCCTTCATGCCCTTGAGACAGGCCAGCAAGCCATATGTAAGCAGGGTCTGCTCGGCCTTGATGGCGGCAATGTCCTTATCCTGTGCCTGCTGGCGCTTATACCAGCCGTAGAGCTTGTTGTAATAGCCCAGCAGGGCGGCCAGTGCCCCGGCCACTGCGGCGAGGGTGATTATATTGCCCGCGCTTAGCGTCACGCTCTCACCTCCCACAGCGCCGCGAGGCTCTCGGCCCCCAGAACGCCGTCAAGCTCCAATCCACGGGCACTCTGAAAATCACTCAGAGCCCGCGCAGTGTTCGGCCCGAAGTCCCCGTCGGCCCCGTCAATGCCCACAGGAAAGCCCCGGAGAATGAGCAGTGCCTGCATGGCACGCACGTCCTCGCCGGTGTCCCCCTGCCGCAGATAGCGCAGAGCCTTGGGTGTAAAGCGGCTGACCGCCATGGCGGGAGCGCTCTCCCCGCCGCCTGCAAGCGCTGAGTAATCCGGCCTGCAAAAGCAGAGAATGCGCCCGTCGTCTTTCCGGATGTTCCTCTGCGCCACGCTGTCACCGAGATTGCCCTCCACGGTGCTCAGCGTGCCGCCGGAAACGCCGGTGATTATCCCCACGTGCGTAGGCTCATTCTCACCGTACATGACAATGTCCCCCGGCTCGAGCTGCGCACCCTTGTCGGCCCTGCGTCCGGCCTGAGCATATTTTTGCAGCATGGCCGGGCAGGAGCACTCCGGGTAAAGCGCCTTCTCCGCCCCGGCCTCCGCGCCGACAGCCGACACAAACGCCGCGCACCAGGGGTCGGTATAGCTCAGGGCGTATCCTCTGGGCAGGGGCCGGATTCGGTTGTAGCTGTCGATAATGGCCCGGTGGCTCCCGTCCGCCTCCCTGCGTCCGATGTGGCTCCTGGCAACTGCGCAAACTTTGTTTCTAAGCTCCTGCTCGTTCATATTCTTACAGACCTCTGCACCATGCTGTTTTTGCCCCCGGCGGAGGAGGCAATGCCGGAGCCCTTAGCGGAGCTTATGGCCTGTGCCCCGGGCTTGACGACGTTTTTCTTCTCCTCTTCCTTTTTCGATTTCTTTTTCTTCGCCCCGCCGGAGCGATAGCCTCCGCCGCCCCCGCCGCTGCCGGGCAGCAGCCCGTTTTCCATGAGATAGCGGTTGAGCAGCGCGTCTGCCTGCGCGCGGGTCATCCCGGAGCGGTTGAGCTCATCATCAGTGGGCGAATATCCAGCGCCGGAGATGAGCTTTACAA
>ULWX01018860.1_pt1 | contig 18764 bp, 20 predicted proteins | sample 1960851 | NCBI WGS metagenome assembly ULWX01 (sample SAMEA4835826, study PRJEB28245) | human gut metagenome | biome: gut microbiome; material: fecal sample | place: Denmark | collected 2008 | reverse complement strand
CCGCTGCCGGCGACCGGCCGGGCGTGACGCGCGGCAAGCAGTGGATCACGGTGGACAGCGGCCTGGAGCTGCTGGACACGCCGGGCATCCTCTGGCCGCGGTTTGACAGTCAGGAGGTCGGCGAGCTGCTGGCCATCACGGGCGCGATCAAGGCTGAGGTGCTCGACCGCGAAACGCTCGCGGCGAACTTTATGTTGCGTCTGGCGCGGTATTACCCGGACGCGGTGGAAAAACGATATAAATTCCGCCCGGAGGACGGGAAAAACGGCTTTGAGCTGCTGGAAACGGCGGCAAAAAAGCGCGGCTTTCTGATCTCCGGCGGCGAATACGACATTGAGCGTATGGCGGCGGTACTGCTGGACGAATACCGCGGCGGCCTGATGGGGCGCATCACGCTCGAACTGCCGGAGGAAACGACGTGATCACGACTGACCTTTGGGAGCTGGAAAACGAGCTGCTGGATCGCGGCGTCGCCCCGCTGTGCGGCGTAGACGAAGCCGGGCGCGGTCCGCTGGCAGGTCCCGTGTGCGCCGCGGCGGTGATGCTGCCGCGCAATCTTGTGATCCCCGGGCTGAACGACTCAAAGAAGCTCTCGCCAAAAAAACGGGACGCGCTGTATGATGCGATCCTTGCGCAGGCCGTGTCTTATGGGATCGCATTCGCCACGGTGGAGGAGATCGAGAAATGGAATATCCTCGGCGCGACGTTTCTGGCGATGAACCGCGCCATTGAACAGCTCTCTGAGCCGCCCGCGCTCGCGCTGATCGACGGAAACCGGAATTCCGGCATCCAGGTGAACAGCCAATGCGTTGTCGGCGGCGACGGAAAATGCGCCGAGATCGCGGCGGCGTCCATTCTGGCGAAGGTCACGCGTGACCGGTACATGCTGCAGATGGCGGAGCAGTACCCGCAGTACGGCTTTGCACAGCACAAGGGCTACGGCACGGCGGCGCACTATGCAGCGCTGCGGGAATACGGCCCGTGCCCGATCCACAGGCCGTCGTTTTTGAAGAAGATGCATTGACGGGATATGAAACTTTCAGAATCGAAAAAACTGAGAGGCCTGTGGGGCGAGCAGCAGGCGGCGGCGTATCTCAAGCGCCGCGGCTACCGCATCGTCGGGCAGAACTACACCTGCCGCTTCGGCGAGATCGACGTGATCGCCGCCGACCGGAAGTATGTTGCCTTTGTCGAGGTGAAGCTGCGCAGCACCGACCGCTTTGTGCAGGCGCGCGAGTATGTGGGCGCAGCGAAGCAGGAGCGCATCCGCACGGCGGCATCTCTGTGGCTTGCGGAAAACGAGACCGCGCTGCAGCCGCGGTTCGACGTGATTGAGATCTATGGAAATGAGACGATGGATCCAAAGCAGCTGGACATTCGTCACATCGAAAATGCTTTTGAGTGAGGAGCAGCCATGAACTATTTCAGCACACGAAACAAAAGCCTGCACGCCACGGCGTCGCAGGCCATCTCCGGCGGCCTTGCCCCGGACGGCGGACTGTATGTCCCCGATACGCTTCCGCAGGTCAGCATGCAGACGCTCTCGGAGCTGTGCGCCATGCGGTATCAGGAACGGGCCGTGGTCATCATGCGCCTGTTTTTGCCCGAATTTTCCGAGGCGGAGCTGCGTGCGTTTGCGGCGGCGGCTTACGGAACGAATTTTGACGATCCCGCGATTGCGCCGGTGCGCGCACTTGACGGTAACACGTCGTTTCTGGAGCTGTGGCACGGGCCGACCTGCGCGTTCAAGGATATGGCGCTGCAGATGCTGCCGCATCTGCTGACGGCGTCGCTGAAAAAGTGCGGCGAGCAGCGCAGGGTCTGCATTCTGGTCGCCACCTCCGGCGATACGGGAAAGGCGGCGCTGGAGGGCTTCGCCGATGTTCCGGACACGAAGATCATGGTGTTCTATCCGCAGGGCGGCGTGTCCGACGTGCAGCGGCTGCAAATGGTCACGCAGACGGGCGGCAATGTCGCCGTCAGCGCCGTTCATGGGAACTTTGACGATGCACAGACCGGCGTCAAGCAGATCTTCGGCGACCGGGCGCTGGCCGCGCGACTGACGGAGAAGGGCTGGTTCCTCTCTTCGGCGAACTCCATCAACTGGGGTCGTCTGCTGCCGCAGATCGTGTACTATTTCTCCGCATACTGCGACGAGGTCAACGCGGGCCGCATCCGGCTGGGGGACGAAATTCACTTCGTTGTGCCGACCGGCAATTTCGGAAATATCCTCGCCGGGTGGTACGCAAAGCACATGGGCCTGCCCGTTGCGCGCCTGATCTGCGCTTCGAATGAAAACAATGTTTTGACGGATTTTATCCGCACCGGTACGTATAATAAGAACCGTCCGTTCCATATCACGGCGTCGCCGTCGATGGATATTCTCGTGTCCAGCAATCTGGAGCGGCTGCTCTGCGCGCTCAGCGGCAGCGACGCGGAGACCGCTTGCTACATGCAGCAGCTCAGGGAGACCGGCAGCTATACGGTGTCCGCTGCGCTGCTTGGAAAGATCCAAAGCGAGTTCTCCTGCGGCTTCTGCGACGATGGGCAGACCCGCACCGAGATCGGCAGCGTCTATCGGGAGCACAATTATCTGATGGACACGCACACCGCCGTCGCCTACAAGGTGCTGTGCAGCTACCGCGCCGAGACCGGCGACGAGACGCCCGCCGTGGTCGTTTCCACGGCAAGCCCGTTTAAGTTCTGCGATCATGTGCTGCGCGCCATCGGCGGCAATGCCGATGCGCCCGGCGTAAAACTCATCGACCGGCTCTCTGTCCAGACCGGAATGCCCGTGCCCGCGCCGCTCGCGGGGCTGGCCGGGCGGGAGACACGCTTCGGCGGCTGTGTGGAAAAAACCGAAATGCCGCAGGCGGTCGAGCAGTTTCTTATGTAACGGACGGAAAATCCGTCCGTTGCCTTAGAACGTGGCGTTGTTTTTCTGCATAAAGGTGCCGCAGAAGGTTTCGTTCTTGTTGCGCGCCTGATCGTTCTGCACCTGAATGTGGTCGGCGTGGCAGCGCTTGCCGTCGCTGTTGTACACGCAGGTCTCGACGTTGCAGCCAACGCCGTCAATCGTATTGCAGCATTTTCCGTGTTCGCTCATGGTTCTGCCTCCAGACATGTTTTCCGGCATTGCCGGTCAGCGATAGTTTCTGCAGGCACAGCCCGGATTATTCGGAGGAATCCCAAATGGCGCTGTATGCAATCGGCGACCTCCATCTGTCGCTCAGCGGCGACAAATCCATGGAAGTCTTTGGAGGACGCTGGGAAAATTATGTTGAAAAAATCAAAACCGGCTTTTCCGGACTGCGGGAGGATGACATCTGTGTCCTCTGCGGCGACATTGCCTGGGGGCTGTCTCTGGAAGAAGCGAGGGAAGACTTTTTGTTTCTCTCGCGCCTGCCGGGGCGGAAGATCATTCTGAAGGGCAACCACGATTACTGGTGGAGCACCGCATCGAAGGCGTATCAGTTTTTTGCGGCCAACGGGATTGCGAACATCGACATTCTCAACAACAACAGCTACGTCTACGGTGACTATGCCATCTGCGGCACGCGCGGCTGGTTTTACGAGGAGGAGCGCGGCGACGCACATGACAAGAAGATCATGCTGCGGGAGATCGGACGGCTGGAGACCTCGCTGAAATCGGCTGGGACGCGCACGAAGCTGGTGTTTTTGCACTACCCGCCGAAGTATCTCGGCTATGAGTGCCCGGAGCTGCTGGCGCTGCTGGATGCTTATGAAGTGCCAATGTGCTGTTATGGACATATCCACAGCAAGGGCTGTGCCTATGCGTTTCAGGGCATGTACCATCACACGGAAATGCGGCTGCTTTCGGCGGATTATCTCAATTTCTGCCCGCGGAAAATCCTTGATTGAACAATATGTGTTGATTTTGGAACGGCAATCTGTTATAGTAAGTTCCGTTCGAATTGAAAAAATATACTGGCGATAAATGATTAGGAGGAGTCAACCCAATGAATGTCCAGAATATCGAGAAGAAAGAACATAACATCGCAACCTTTCAGGTAAAGGTTGACGCCGCGGCGTTTGACGCGGAAGTCAACAAGGCCTACAACAGAAATAAAGGTCAGCTTTATGTTGCCGGTTTCCGGAAGGGCAAAGCCCCCCGTCAGGTGATCGAGGGCATGTACGGCAGCGAGATCTTCTATGAAGAAGCCATCGAGAACTACGCGGACGAGGCCTTTACCTTCGGCACGAAGGAGTGCGGCTTCGAGTGCGTCGGCAGGCCGAGCATTGCCAACGTCGAAGTCAATGACGCCAAAGAGCTGATCTACACCTTCCAGGTTGCCATGTATCCGGAAGTGAAGCTGGGTCAGTACCGCGGGCTGGAAGTGCCGATGGATCACACCGAATTCGACGAAGCGCGCGTGGAGGAAGCGCTGGCCGATGTGCGCAAGCGCAACGCCCGCCTGCTTGACGTGGAGCGCCCGGTGCAGATGGGAGACCACATCGTTCTGGACTTTGAGGGATTTGTGGACGGCAAGCCGTTTGAAGGCGGCAAGGCCGAGGATTACGATCTGGAGATCGGCTCCGATACTTTCATCCCCGGCTTTGAGGAACAGCTCGTCGGCGCCGAGACCGGCGAGGAGCGCGAGATCAACGTCACCTTCCCGGAAAATTATGCACAGCCGCTGGCCGGCAAGCCCGCCGTGTTCAAGATCAAGGTCAAGAGCGTCAAGGAGCCCGAACTGCCGGAGTTGGACGACGAGCTGGCCAAGGACATTTCCGATTTTGATACGATGGCCGAGTATATCGACCACGTCCGCGAGGATCTGAAGAAGAAGTTTGAGACGGAGCAGGAGTCCAGCTACGCCGGTAGCCTGATGCAGGCCGCGATCGACAATCTGGAAGTGGATATTCCGGAACCTATGATCGAGGAAAAGCTCGACGAGCAGCTGCGCAACTACGCGGCTTCCATGGGAATGCCCGCCAACACTTCCAAGGAGCAGATTCTTGAGGCCATGCAGATCGATGAAAAGACCTTCCAGGCTGTGATGCGTCCGCAGGCTGAGTTTGAGATTAAGGTCGATCTGCTGCTGGACGCGATCATCAAGGAGGAGCAGATCGGGATCGAGGAGTCTGAGATTGCGCAGGCTTACGAAGACATGGCCAAGGAGTATGGCATGGAGGCCGAGCAGATCAAGACCTACATCAACGAGGATATCCTCAAGCAGGATCTGACGAGACGCAAGGCCGCCGCCGTGATCCGCGACACCGCCGTGGACAAGGAGCCGGAACCGGCTGAGGAAGCCCCGGCTGAGGAAGCTCCTGCTGCAGAGGAGTCTGCGGAATAAGTCCCGCAGGTGAGCCGTATCGTTTCCTGACAGAACGGTTATACTCTCTTGGATAAGCATGTAATTGAAAGGAGCGTATACATGAGCTTAGTTCCATATGTTGTCGAACAGACCTCCCGCGGGGAGCGGTCGTACGACATTTTTTCCCGTCTGCTGAATGACCGCATCGTGATGCTGTCTGAGGAGGTCAATGATACCAGCGCCAGTCTGGTCGTGGCGCAGCTTCTCTATCTGGAGGCGCAGGACCCGGACAAGGACATTCAGTTTTATATCAACAGCCCCGGCGGCAGCGTTTCCGCGGGTCTTGCGATCTACGACACGATGCAGTATATCAAGGCTGACGTCTCCACCATCTGCATCGGCATGGCCGCTTCGATGGGCGCGTTCCTGCTGTCGTCCGGCACGAAGGGTAAGCGTCTCGCGCTGCCGAACGCGGAGATCATGATCCACCAGCCGTCCGGCGGCAGTCAGGGTCAGGCGACGGATATTCAGATCCAGGCGGAGCACATCCTCCGCATCAAGGATAAGCTGAACCACATTCTGGCGGAGAACACCGGGAAATCGGTGGAGACCATCGCCGCCGACTGCGAGCGTGACAACTTCATGTCCGCCGAGGAAGCGCAGGCGTACGGGTTGGTCGATAAGGTCATTTATAAGAGATGATTTGCTGCGGGGGAGGGAACAATCCGTTCCCTCCCCGGTTTTCAATAAGCTGACGAGTAGTGAGGTTTTTTATGGCGAGAAACGATGATAAAAAGAGCATCCGGTGTTCTTTTTGCGGGAAGCCCCAGTCTCTGGTGGACCGCCTGATTGCCGGCAACGGCTCCTATATCTGCGATGAGTGCATCCGCCTGTGCATGAGCATCATCGACGAAGGATACCAGCCGGAGTCGGTATCGACTGCAGATGTGGATCTCTCCGCGGACCGGCTGCCGAAGCCGGCGGAGATCCGCGCAAATCTGGATGAATACATCATCGGGCAGGAGCGGGCGAAGATCGTGCTGTCCGTTGCGGTTTATAATCACTATAAGCGCATTTTGTACGGCGATAAGAACGATGTGGAGCTGCAAAAGAGCAACATTCTGCTCATCGGCCCGACCGGCAGTGGTAAGACGCTCTTTGCGCAGACGCTGGCCAAAATGCTCAATGTGCCCTTTGCGATTGCCGACGCTACCACGCTGACCGAGGCTGGCTACGTGGGCGAGGATGTGGAGAACATCCTCCTGAAGCTGCTGCAGGCGGCGGATTTCGATGTGGAACGCGCACAGCGCGGCATCATTTATATCGACGAGATCGACAAGATCGCCCGCAAGAGCGAGAATACCTCGATCACGCGCGACGTGTCCGGCGAGGGCGTTCAGCAGGCGCTGCTGAAGCTGCTGGAGGGTACGGTCGCCAGCGTTCCGCCGCAGGGCGGGCGCAAGCATCCGCATCAGGAGTTCATCCATGTGGACACCACGAACATCCTGTTCATCTGCGGCGGTGCGTTCGACGGCATTGACAAGATTGTTGAGCGGCGCATGGACAAACGCTCTATGGGCTTCGGCGCGGAGATTCAGAGCGCAAAGGAGCGCGATCTCAGCGAGATCATGAAAAACGTCGAGCAACATGATCTGCTGAAGTTCGGCATCATCCCGGAGCTGATCGGGCGTATGCCGGTGCTCACGTCGCTGGAGTCGCTCAAGCGCGAGGATCTGATCCGAATCCTGACAGAGCCGAAAAACGCGATGACGAAGCAGTACAAAGCGCTGTTGGACTATGACGGCGTCGAACTGGAATTTCAGGACGAGGCTTTGGGCAAGATTGCTGATAAGGCCATTGCGATGGAGATCGGCGCCCGCGGTCTGAGAAGCGTGATGGAAAATCTGATGACGGACATCATGTACTCGGTCCCGTCAGACCCGACGATTGAAAAAGTGGTCATCACAGCGGCGTGCGCCGAGGGCAAGGAGCCGCCCATGGTGATTCACCGGGAGAACTGAGCATCCCCAGCTTCTCCCGCACCCTTTTTGAAAGGAGAAGCAGAATGGAGAATCCGAATTACGAATTTGAACAGAGCCGGGAGCTGCCGATGATGGCGCTGCGCGGGTTGACCGTGTTTCCCGGCATGCTGCTGAATTTTGACGTGGAGCGGCCCATGTCGATCGCGTCGCTGAATCAGGCGATGGGCGAGGATCAGGTTATTTTCCTCGCCGCGCAGAAGGAGATGGCGACCGACGTGCCCACGCCGGACGATGTGTATGCAGTCGGCACGGTCTGCCGCATCAAGCAGATGATGAAGCAGCCCGGCAACAAGACCATCCGCGTCATGGTGGAGGGCTTGGTCAGGGGCCAGGTCGCGGCGGTCACATCGACGTCGCCCGGCTTCATGGCCGTGATCGACCCGCTGCCGGATGCGGAGGAGCGAAGCACGGCCCGCGTTGAAGCGCTCATCCGCCACTGCTGCAATTTGTTTGACGACTATGTCCATGCATCGGGCAATCTCGCGCCGGAGGCGATCATCAACATCCTCGGCAGCACGAACGCCACGTTCGTGGCAAATTTCATTGCGCAGCATGTGTACCTCCGTCCGGAGGAGAAGCAGGAGCTGCTGGAGGAACTGCGGCCGAGCCGCCGGCTTGCAAAGCTCTCGAAAATGCTCAGCCGCGAGATCGAGGTGCTGAACCTGCAGCGCAGTCTGGAGGAGGCGGCACAGGAGCGCGTGAATCAGGCGCAGCAGGAGTATCTGCTGCGCGAGCAGCTCAAGGTCATCCAGAGCGAGCTTGGCGAGACGGACGATACGGCGCAGGAGCTGGACGAATACCGGACGAAGATCAAGGCGCTGCAGCTTCCGCAGGACTCCGAGGAGCGGCTGCTCAAGGAGGTCAACCGCCTGAAAAAGCAGCCGTTCGGCTCGTCTGAAGCTTCGGTCATCCGCAACTATCTGGATGTGTGCCTGGACCTTCCGTGGAACGTCCGCACCAAGGAAACACTGGACATCCGGCAGGCCAGAAAGATCCTCGATGAGGATCATTTCGGGCTGGAAAAGGTGAAAGACCGCGTCATTGAGGCGCTGGCCGTGCGCCAACTCGCCCCGGACGCAAAGGGCGGCGTGCTGTGTCTCGTCGGCCCGCCGGGCACGGGCAAAACCAGCATCGCCATGAGCATTGCGCGCGCCACAAACCGCAAGCTTGCTCGCATCTCCCTCGGCGGCGTGCACGATGAGGCGGAGATCCGCGGCCATCGCAAGACCTACGTCGGCGCGATGCCGGGGCGCATCGTCAGCGGATTGCAGACCGCCGGCAGCATGAACCCCGTCATGGTGCTCGACGAGATCGACAAGCTCGGCAGCGACTACCGGGGCGACCCGTCCGCCGCGCTGCTGGAGGTGCTCGACGCGGAGCAGAACAGCCATTTCCGGGACAATTTCCTCGAGATCCCGATTGATTTTTCGGATATCTTTTTCATTACCACCGCGAACACCACGCAGACGATTCCGCGCGCGCTGCTCGACCGTATGGAGGTCATTGAGCTGTCCAGCTACACGGACGAGGAGAAGCTGCAGATCGCAAAGCGCCATCTGCTGCCGAAGCAGCGGAAAAAGCACGGGCTGCGCCCGGCGCAGCTTCGCATCAGCGACGACGCCATCCGCGAGATTATCGCGCTCTATACAAGAGAGTCCGGCGTGCGCGTGCTGGAGCGCGAGCTTGCAGCCATCTGCCGCAAAACGGCCAAGCGCATCTCGCTTGGCGAGTGCAAATCCGTGCAGCTTCGCGCCGGCGGCGTGCATGCGTATCTCGGACCCGCGCGGTATCAGCAGGAGAAGCTCTATGCGCAGGACGAGATCGGTCTGGTGCGCGGATTGGCGTGGACGTCCGTCGGCGGCGAGGTGCTCGACGTCGAGGTCGGCGTTGTGGAAGGCAGCGGCAAGCTGGAGCTAACCGGCAATCTCGGCGACGTGATGAAGGAGTCCGCGCGCGCGGCTGTCACGTATATCCGCAGCCGGGCGAAAATGCTCGGCATCGACCCGGATTTTTATACAAACAAGGATATCCACATCCACTTCCCGGAGGGCGCCGTGCCGAAGGACGGCCCCAGCGCCGGCATCACGATCTGCATTGCGGTCATCTCCGCACTGACGAATACGCCGGTGCGCCGCGACCTTGCCATGACGGGTGAAATCACACTGCGCGGCAGGATTCTTCCCATCGGCGGCCTGAAGGAAAAGACGATGGCTGCGCTGCGCACCGGCATCACCACCGTCATCATCCCCAGTGAGAACGAAAAAGACCTCGACGAGATCGACCAGACCGTGCGAAGCTCACTGAATTTCATCACGACGGATCACGTCGATAAGATCCTCGACGTGGCGCTCGGCCACCGCTTTGCTGCAAGTGCGCCGCAGAAGCCCGCCAAGCAGGAAGGGCGAAGCAGCGAGAATCCGGGTCTCAACATCCGGCAGTAGGAGTTCATGATATGACAGGGCTGAATCTCAACAACGCGGAGTTCATCAAATCCGCGGCGGATCCCTCCGGGTTTCTCCGCGCGGAGCTGCCGTGCATTGTTTTCGCTGGAAAATCCAACGTCGGCAAGTCGTCGGTCATCAACCGCGTGCTCAACCGCCGGAATTTTGCCCGCGTCGGCGCGCATCCGGGAAAGACGATCCACGTCAACTATTTTCTCATCGACCGGCGCGCATACTTTGTCGATCTGCCGGGTTATGGCTATGCGAGCGTTTCCCGGTCGGAGCGCGAGCGCTGGGGCCGGCTGATGGAGCGCTTTTTCGACGAGCCGGAGCGGATCACCCTCGGCGTGATGATCGTGGATTCCCGGCACAAGCCCACTGCGGACGACGAGACGATGGCGGCGTGGTTCCATTCCACCGGCTGCCCGCTCGTGGTTGTGGCCAACAAGTGCGACAAGCTGAAAAAATCCGAGATCGAGCCGAATTTGCAGCGCATCCGCGAAACGCTTGCGCTCCGCGACGAGACCGTTCTGATCCCCTTTTCCGCGGAAAAGGGAACCGGGCGGGAGCAGCTGCTGGCCGAGATTTTGAAGGCTGTGTCATGAGCAGGCGACAGGGTGCGCGAAATTCCAGCGCACCCTGTACTTGTATTTTCATGCGGCAATTGGTATAATAGCAACTCAAAGTAGGCGATGCATTTGAATACACTGCAAACCATCTGGCAGGGGCTGGACTGGTCATACTTAACGAATATTCTGCTGTCGGTCGTGCCTGCACTGATCTGCATCACGTTCCACGAGGTGTCGCACGGCTACGTGGCCTACCGGCTTGGGGACACGACGGCCAAAGATGCGGGGCGGCTCACGCTCAATCCGCTGAAACATCTGGACGTTTTGGGTCTGCTGATGATGGTGGTGTTCCGCTTCGGCTGGGCAAAGCCGGTGCCGGTGAACATGTACCGGTTCCAAAACCCGAAGCGCGGCATGGCCATCACAGCGCTGGCGGGGCCGGTGTCGAACGTGCTGCTGGCGATCGTGTTCCTGTTTTTGTACGGGGTGCTGTTTTTGCCGCTCAAGGGCAGCGGCATTGTGCTGCAGATGATCTATCTCACCGCGTACATCAGCATTGCGTTCGCAATTTTCAACATCATCCCGATCAGCCCGCTCGACGGGTCGAAGGTGCTGTTCTCACTGCTGCCGTCCGAGCAGTACGACAAGCTGATGCACTACGAGCGCTACGGGATGCTGCTGCTTCTGGTCGTCGTGGCGACCGGCGTCCTCGGCAAGCCGCTTACGGCGGTGACCGGGGCGGTGTTCGACAAACTTTTTGTGTTTGCGGAGTGGGGATATGAGCTTATCAGCCGACTCTATTAGAGCGGAAGACCCGACCTTCTTTCTGGAAGGGGTCGTGAAGGACAAAAGCGATATGGTGGATTTTGAAGGGCCGCTGAGCCTGATCCTCCAGCTGCTGTCCAAGAATAAAATCGAGATCCGGGACATTCCGATTTCGGAGATTCTGGATCAATATCTGGCGTATCTGAACGAAATGGAGCGGCTCGATCTGGAGATCGCAAGCGAATTCGTGCAGATGGCGTCGTATCTGCTGTACATCAAAACGCGGATGCTGCTGACGGAGGAGAAGGAGATCACGGAGCTGGAGCAGCTCATCGCGTCGTTGGAGCAGCTCAAGTGCAAGGACACCTACGCCGCGCTGAAAACGGTCGTGCCCGCGCTGGAGGCCGCGTCCATGATGGGACTGCAGTATATCTCCAAACAGCCGGAGCCGCTGCCGAAGAAAAAGGGGGAGTACCGCTACCGCATCGAGCAGGCGGATCTGCTCAAGGCGCTTTTGGCGGTGTTCTCGCGCGGCAATGGACAGGCGCTTTCAGGGCCGCTGGCACTGCATACGCCGCAGCGCATCGTTTACAGCGTGCGGGACAAGTGCCGCGATCTGATCGATCTTCTGCGCGACAGCGGCGCAATGCCGCTCAGCGCGCTGTATGCCCGTTGTGAGAGCCGCAGCGAGATCGTGGCGACTTTTTTGTCGGTTCTGGAGCTGTGCAGCATGGGACATTTACTGCTCTCTGAGCAGAACGGGGAATATGTGGCCAGCTTTACCGGCGGAAATCCGGAGCATATTCTCGAAGCGATTGTGGAATAAGGATAGTATATGGAACACGAAGAATTGCTGTCGGTCATCGAGGCCATTTTGTTCGCGGCTGGCGACCCGGTTCCGGCTGCGCGCATCGCGCAGATCCTCGGCGAGGAAACGGAGACGATCCACGCTGCTGCAAAGAACCTGGCCGACGCCTACGAGGAAAACAAATGCGGCATCCGCCTCGTGCGGATGAACGATTCGCTGCAGCTCTGTTCCGCGCCGGAGTATGCGACCTATGTGCTGCGCGCGCTGGAGCAGCGCCGCCCGCCGAAGCTGTCGCAGTCGGCGCTGGAGGTGCTGGCGGTCGTCGCATATTTTCAGCCGGTCACCCGCGCCTACATTGACCAGGTGCGCGGGGTGGACAGCTCGTATACCGTAAGCTCGCTTGTCGAACGCGGGCTGATCGAGTCGTGCGGCAAGCTCGAAGCGCCGGGAAGACCGTCGCTTTATCAAACGAGCGAATTGTTTTTGCGCACAATGGGCATGACAACACTGGACGAGCTTCCCGTCCTGCCGGATCTGTCGTCCGGCGAGGGGACGGAGAAGCTTCAGGCAGCCATTGAGGAGCTGCAAAACCGCGGCTCGCAGATGGAAATCGCGGAAATGGACAAGGCCAATGCCAATGCCGGGGAGTGATGCCGTTTGACCGCCTTGTGGATCGTTCTGGCGTTGCTGGCGCTTTTGACGCTGCTGAATCTCCTGCGCGTCGGCGTCAGCGCCGGATATGAGGCGCAGGCGTTTTCCGTGAGCGCGCGCGTCGGACCGCTGACAATACCAGTCTGGCCGAGGCCGCCCGCGGAGGAGCCGAAGAAGCCCAAAAAAGAAAAGCCGCCTAAGGAACCGAAAGCACCGCAGGAGCAGACAAAGGAAAAGGAACTCGATTTCGATACCATCCTCGCGCTGGCGAAGCTTGCGCTGAAGGCGGCGGGCTCGTTCCGGCGAAAGCTCACCGTGGAGCTGTTCCGGCTGGTATTTGTCGCGGGCTCGTCCGATCCGTATGAAACGGCGATGCAGTCTGCCTATGTGCAGGCGGCGCTCGGCGGTCTGCGGCCGCTGGCGCAGCGAGCGCTGCACATCCAAGAGCGCGACGTGCAGGTCGGCGCGGATTTTACGGCGGACAAGCCGCGGATCGAAGCGCGCCTCACGCTCACCATCCGTATTGGCCAGATCGTCGTCATCGGCGTGGTGTTCGGCGTCGGTTATCTGAAACTCATGCTGCAAAAGAAGAAGGCAGCAAAAGCGCAAACGCGGCAAAATGCCGCAGAGACGGCAGAAAGGAAGGTCAGCAATGGATAACGAGATCAGCGCATTCATGGATACGACTATGAGCAAGATCAAGGAATTGGTGGATACGAACACGGTGGTGGGCGAGCCAATCATCACGCCGGACGACATCACCCTGATCCCGCTGTCGCGCGTCAGCTTCGGCTTTGCCAGCGGCGGCTCGGAGTTCCCGATGAAGGATAAAAACGGAGTCGGCTGCGGCGGCGGCGCCGGCGTGAAGGTGGAGCCGATCGGCTTTCTGATCGTGAAAGACGGCAACGTGCGCATGATGAACGTCCTGCCTCCGGCCTCGTCCACGATGGATCGTCTCATCGATTTTGCGCCGCAGCTCATCGACCGGGTCGATCAGCTCATGGACAAACGCAAGGGCTGAAAGCGGCCGCGCGGATTTGGAATCATAATTTCCGGAGAATCGGACTATAATAAGCACCGCCCGAAACTTGGAAGGGGTGGTGCTTTTCATGAAATCGATTTCACGCACTTTTTTGTGCGCTTTGCTTTGCATGCTGGCGCTTTGTCCGCCCGCGCGGGCGGCGGAACCGCCTGCAATTTCGGCTGGCGCGGCGGCTGTGATGCATGTTGAGACCGGCACGATGGTGTTTGAAAAAAATGCAGACACGCCGATGCTGATTGCAAGCACCACGAAGATCATGACCGCGCTTGTGGTGCTGGAGCATTGCGGGCTGGCAGAGCCGGTGGAGATTCTGCCGGACTATATAGCAGTGGAAGGCTCGTCCATGTATCTGCATCCCGGAGAGACCTACACCGTGGAGGAGCTGCTCTACGGCATGATGCTCGCCTCCGGCAATGACGCGGCGACGGCGCTGGCCTGCCACACGGCCGGCTCGATCGAAGCGTTTGCGCAGCTCATGAACGACAAGGCGGCGGAGCTGGGGCTGGAGAACACCGCGTTTCGCAACCCCCACGGGCTGGACGCGGACGGGCACCATTCCACGGCGCACGATCTGGCCGTACTGGCCTGCTATGCCATGCAGAACGAGCAATTCCGGACCATCGTCTCCACGAACAGCATCACGATCGGTACGCAGACGTACACGAACCACAACCGGCTGCTGCGCACCTATCCGGGTGCGCTGGGCGTGAAGACCGGGTATACGGAGGCGGCGGGACGCATCCTTGTGTCCTGCGCGCAGCGGGATAACACGCAGTTCGTTTGTGTCACGATCTCCGACCCGAACGACTGGGACGATCACACGCGCCTGCTCGACTGGGCGTTTGACGAATACGAATACCGCGAGGTGGTGAGCGCGGAGACGGCCTATGCGCTGCCGGTGCTCTCCGGTGCGGACGAGCTGTGTACCATCCGACCGGAATCAGAGGTGTCTCTGTTTCTGAAAAAAGACACGCCGGTGGATATGCAGGTGTCCCTGCCGCGCTATGTGTTTGCGCCGGTCGTGCGCGGAGCGGCTGTGGGCAGTCTTACCATTACGCCCGCGGACGGGGGAGCGGTCGAGGTGCCGCTTGTATATGGTTCGGATGTGCCGCTGGATCTCGGCGTCCGGCTGACGCCGCGTGAGCGCTTCGGGCGCGCCTGGGGACTGGCGGGGCACTATCTGTTTGCTTATTATCCAAAGAATTGAGGTGGATGCATATGCAGCAGCGGCTGCAAAAATGCATTTCCGAAGCGGGTATCGCCTCGCGCCGGGCGGCGGAAGCGATGATCGCTTCCGGACGTGTGACCGTCAACGGCGTGCGCGCCGTGCTGGGGCAGAGCGCCGACCCGGAGACGGACGACATCCGCATCGACGGCACGCCGCTCCCGTCGGCGGCGGAAAAGGTCTATGTGATGCTCAACAAGCCGCGCGGCTATGTGACCACGCTCAAGGACGAGCGGGGACGTAAGACGGTCGCAGAACTGGTTGCATCGCTCGGCGTGCGGCTCTACCCGGTCGGGCGGCTGGATCTGGACTCCGAGGGGCTGCTCATTCTGACAAACGACGGTGCGGTGGCAAACTGCCTCATGCACCCGTCGCACAACATCGCCAAGACCTACGAGGTGGACGTGAGCGGCGCCGATCCCGCCGAAGCGGCAGAGATCATTCGCAGCATCACGGAGCTGGAGGGGTATGCCGTACGTCCGGCTGAGGTGACGGTGCTGCCGGGAAGGCGCCTCTCCGTCACCATCCACGAGGGACGCAACCGGCAGGTGCGCAAGCTGTGCGAGCTGGCAGGCCTGCGCGTACATCGTCTCGTGCGTGTGTCGGAGGGCGAGCTGCGGTTGGGAAATCTACCGCCGCGCGCGTGGCGCTGCCTGACAGCGGAAGAAATTGCATACTTACGGTCTCACCTGTGAAATCCTGCACGTTTTTTGCAGGATTTCTTTATTTCGGCTGCATTTTCGCTTGAAAAAGGCAGGAGAAATGTATACAATAAACTTTAGCTTGCGCAGAAACGCGCGGCTGTGCTGGCCACAGCCTGTGCAGGGGGACAATATGAAAAAAGACGGGAAAAAAGATGTTTTGTCGGTTCTGGAACAGAGAATCACATCCTTTTCGAAGGGACAGCGCACCATTGCGCGATACATTCTGGATAATTACGATAAGGCCGCGTTCATGACGGCGGCGCGGCTGGGCGAAACGGTCGGCGTGAGCGAATCGACGGTGGTGCGTTTCGCGGCGGAGCTTGGCTACCGGGGGTATCCGGGCATGAAAAAGGCTCTTCAGGAGATCGTGCGCAACCGCCTGACCTCTGTGGAGCGCATCGAGGCTGCGAAGAACACGATCGACGATCAGGACGTGCTGAAGGCGGTTCTGCGTGCGGATATCAACAATCTGCAGGCCACGCTCGACGAGGTCAATCAGGCCAGCTTCAATACCGCGGTGGACATGATCCTGTCGGCAAACCGGATCTACATCGTCGGCATGCGCACGTCCACGACGCTGGCGCGCTTTCTGGGGCTGTATCTGAATCTCCTGCAGGATAACGTACAAGTCATTCAGGATACGACGGCAAGCGAGGTGTACGAGCAGATGATCCGCGTCCGCGAGGGCGATCTGGTGATCGGCATCAGCTTTCCGCGCTATTCCAGCCGCACGGTGAACGCCATGAAATTTGCAGGCGACCGGGGCGCGTCCACCCTCGGCATTACGGACGGCAAAGCGTCGCCGCTGCAGGACATTTCAAACGTCTGTCTCTATGCCAAGAGCGAGATGGTCTCGTTTCTCGATTCGCTGGTGGCGCCGCTGGGACTGATCAACGCGCTGATCGTGGCCATCGGCGTGCGCAACAAGGAGCGCACGTTCCAGACGTTCCGCGCGCTGGAGTCGATTTGGAAGGAATACGAGGTTTATAAGACCATTGAAAGCTGATGTTGTTGTGATCGGCGGCGGCGCCGCTGGAATGATGTGCGCGCTTTCCGCCGCATGGCGCGGCCTTGCCGTGACACTGCTGGAGCCCAACAGGATTCTGGGCAAAAAGCTGCGCATTACGGGCAAGGGACGCTGCAACGTAACGAACAATTGCGAGATCAAGGAATTTTTGAATCATATTCCGGGCGACGGGCGCTTTTTGTACAGCGCGCTCAACCGACTGCCGCCGCGCGAGACAATGGCGCTGTTTGAATCGCTCGGCGTGCCGCTGAAAACGGAGCGCGGCAACCGTGTGTTCCCGGTGTCCGACCGCTCGCACGACGTGGCCAACGCGCTGGAACGCGCGATAAAGGATGCTGGCGTGCGCGTGTTGCACGCTGCGGCGGCCGGGATCTGCACGGAAAACGGTGCAGTCACCGCGGTGGAGACCAGGGAAGGACGCATCGGCTGCACGGCCGCAGTTGTGTGTACCGGCGGGCTGTCGTACCCGCTGACCGGCTCGACCGGCGACGGATATCGCTTCGCGCAGAGCCTGGGGCATACGGTTACACCCACGCGCCCATCGCTCGTGCCGCTGGAATCGGACGATCCGTGGTGCACGGAAATGCAGGGCTTTTCCCTGCGCAACGTGACGCTGACGGTCTATGACGAGACGAACAAGGCCGTTTACTCGGATCTGGGCGAGATGCTCTTCACCCACTTCGGCGTTTCGGGGCCGCTGGTGCTCTCGGCGAGCGCGCACATGCGCGATTTTGCAAAGCACCGATACCGTCTGTCCATAGACCTCAAGCCGGGATTGGACGAAAAGAAGCTCGACGCGCGCGTCCTGCGCGATTTTGAGAAATACGCGAACCGGGAATTCAAAAACGCGCTGTACGATCTGGCGGGGCGGGCGATGATCCCGGTTCTGATCCGCCTGTCCGGCATCCCGGAGGATACGAAGGTGCATTCTGTTACGCGCGAGCAGCGGCGGACGCTGGTCGATCTGCTGAAGCATTTTCCGGTGTCCGTCTCCGGCGCGCGGCCGGTGGAGGAGGCGATCGTCACCTCCGGCGGCGTGGCGTTGAAGGAAGTCAATCCCCGTACGATGGAGTCCAAGCTCGTGTCCGGCCTGCATTTTGCGGGCGAGGTGCTCGATCTGGACGCTTATACCGGCGGATTCAATCTTCAGATCGCATGGTCCACGGGGTGGACGGCGGGGCAGGCTGTCTGCCCATAATTCACGCGAAAGGAAACAGAGCTTTGAGAGATCCTATCACAGTTGCCATTGACGGCCCGTCCGGAGCCGGAAAGAGCACCATTGCCCGCGCGGCGGCCAAGCGCTTCGGCCTGCTGTACGTGGATACCGGCGCGATCTACCGCACGGTCGCTTATGCCGCGCGTCAGGCGGGCGCCGACTGTAGGGACGAGGCAAGCGTCTCGCCGCTTCTGCCGGGTATGCACATCCGCATGGCGTATGACGCTGCCGGCGTGCAGCGCATGTATTTGGAAAACGAAGACGTATCGGACGCAATCCGCATGCCGGAGATTTCGGCGCTTGCATCGCAGGTGTCCGCGCATCCGGCGGTGCGCGCGTTTTTGCTGGATATGCAGCGCAGCCTCGCTGCCGCGCACAGCGTCATCATGGACGGACGCGACATCGGCACGGTCGTGCTGCCGGACGCGGGGTTGAAAATTTTCCTCTCCGCTTCGGCGGAGCGGCGCGCCGAGCGCCGCTGGAAGGAGCTGCGCGAAAAGGGCGTCGACGAGACGCTGGAGCAGGTGCTGCACGACATTGAAAAGCGTGATTACGACGATATGCACCGCGCCGTCGCGCCGCTGCGCGCGGCGGAGGATGCGGTTCCCATTGATACGAGCGATCTGACGCTGGAGGAGAGCGTGGATGTGGTCTGCGCTGAGATCGCACGCCGGTTTCCGGACGGAGGTGCGGAATGAAGGAGCTGATCGTCGCCAAAAGCGCGGGCTTTTGCTTCGGCGTGAGCCGGTCGGTTCAGATGGCGGAGGAGATGCTGGCCTCCGATCCGCGCTGCTTCAGTCTCGGCCAGCTCATCCACAATGACGACGTCGTCCGCCATCTGGAGGATGAGGGATTGACCGTGGTGGATTCGCCGGAGGGGCTGACGGCGGGCGACGCCGTAATCGTCCGTTCCCACGGAATCGGCCGCGCGGAATACGAGGCGCTTTGCGCCACCGGAGCCAAGGTGTATGACGCTACGTGCCCGAAGGTCA
>ULWX01042902.1_pt1 | contig 18790 bp, 20 predicted proteins | sample 1960851 | NCBI WGS metagenome assembly ULWX01 (sample SAMEA4835826, study PRJEB28245) | human gut metagenome | biome: gut microbiome; material: fecal sample | place: Denmark | collected 2008 | reverse complement strand
GCCTTGGTGCAGTGCAAACAGTTAGACAATTTCCGATTTGTCGGTCTGCTTAACTGCTTTTTAACACCGCTTTCTTCCCGGCGGGCGGCCTGTTTATCAGCGCCCCAGCCGCCAGTTCTCCCTCGGCTGCCAGCCGGGGAGGGGGAGGCGCTGCATCGCGCCGAAAATCTTGGACTTCATGTCCGGGTAATCGACGCTCATTGCGGCGAGCAGTGCTTTTATCTCATGCCGTTTGCTGGTCTTGTCCTGCGGGCATGGGTTTTCGACTATCGGCACATTCAGTGCCTCGGCCAGATTGCTTATTTTCTGCTCCCCGGCGTAGATAAGCGGGCGGATCTGCGTCACGCCGGAGCGGTCAAGATATGTCACCGGGCGAAAGCAGCTCAGGCGCCCCTCGAACAGCAGCGACATCATAAAGGTCTCAACCGCGTCGTCAAAATGGTGCCCCAGCGCGAGCTTGCTTATGCCGCGCTCACGGATGGCGTCATTGAGCGCGCCGCGGCGCATCTTTGCGCAGAGGGAGCAGGGGTTGCCCTCCTGCCGCACGTCAAAAACTATCTCCTTTATGTCGGTTTTCACGCAGGTGTAGGGCACCTCCAGCTCCTCGCAGAGCTGCTTTACCGGCGTGTAATCCATGCCCTCAAAGCCCAGCTCAATGCTGATTGCCTCGAGCTCAAAGGGCTTGTCGTAAAAGCTTTTCAGGTGCCGCAGCGCCAGCAGCAAAAGCATGCTGTCCTTCCCGCCGGACACGCCCACGGCGATTTTATCCCCGGCGGAAATCATGTCATAATCGTCCACCGCGCGGCGCACGGTGCCGGTAAATTCATTGAGTGCTTTATACATTGCCAGACCTCGTTTAATACTTAAAAATCGTTTTGAGATTTAGAGAGATTTTGAGAGAATACAAGAGATTTAAAGAGATTGCGGCGCGAGAATTAAAAAAGCCGTTGACACGGACGCTTCTATGTGGTATAAAAATGGAGCGCGTGTAAAGGTATTGTAACAATGCGCGCCCGAATTGTCAAAATATTTAATTCTATATGGAGGCACAAAATATGTCTACTACTATGGTAACCAAGGAAACCGTTACCCGCAAGTGGTACGTCCTTGATGCTGCCGGTAAGCCCCTGGGCAAGACTGCCGCTCTCGCGGCGGACCTTCTCCGCGGCAAGCTCAAGACCGACTACACCCCGCATGTTGACTGCGGCGACTATGTTATCATCATCAACGCCAAGGACGCTGTCCTCACCGGAAAGAAGCTGGAGCAGAAGTACTATCGCACTCACTCCGGTTATCCCGGCGGCCTGAAGGAGACCCAGTATAAGCACCTCATGGCGAACAAGCCTGAGCTTGCAATGCGTCTGGCAGTCCGCGGTATGCTTCAGAAGAACACCATCGCTCAGTGGCAGCTCAAGCGCCTGAGAGTCTTTGCCGGTGCTGAGCATAACCATGCCGCACAGAAGCCCGAAGTCTGGGCTCGCTAAGAGGAGGTAAAGAAATATGGCAACTTATAAGTGCAAGCGCCCCTATATGTACGGCACGGGCAGGAGAAAGTCCTCTGTCGCCCGCGTTCACCTCATCCCCAATGGCACCGGTGCTATCACCATCAACGGCAGAGACATTGACGATTACTTTGGTCTCGAGACCCTCAAGCTCATCGTCCGTCAGCCCCTGGTCGCCACCGCCACTGTCGGCAAGGTTGACATCGAGGCTACCGTCTCCGGCGGCGGCGTCTCCGGCCAGGCCGGCGCCATCCGTCACGGCATCGCCCGCGCTCTGCTCCTCGTTGACGAGAGCTTCCGCGCTCCTCTGAAGGCTGCCGGTCTCCTGACCCGCGACCCGAGAATGAAGGAGCGTAAGAAGTACGGTCTCAAGGCAGCCCGTCGCGCTCCGCAGTTCAGCAAGCGTTAATCGGCTGGATATTTACAATCAAAAAGGCTCAAAAACCCCGGAAATACGCCATTTCCGGGGCTTTTCTTATGCGATTTGCTTCGATTCGGCTTCACTGATTTCGGCGAAACAGGTATTATCTCGCTGAATATATTCTGTCAGGCTTCCCCAGTATACGAAAGGAACATCTTTAGTCAGTATTTGCTTTTCTTTCGGGATCCGAGCCAAAAGGATATTTTGCGCAATTTCTGTTTGCTTGGAATAGAACCTGGGGTTAACTATGTAAAAATCTCCAAATCTTTCACAAATTACGGTTTCAAAAGAGATGATTTTATCGTTTACAATCCGAAGGGGACCGGGCTTTCGCGTTGTCCAAGTACGCATACTGGTTTTGCCTGCAAGGAAGGCATCAATCAGATTATCGGGAGTGACAAATTTCATTTTTTACCTCTTTCTCTCTAAAAAATAATGTAATTCGGGTGTTTCCCTACATTTTACAGGTTGCTGTAATAGTCAAAGTTTTTGATCACATCGACAAAATCAACATTATTCTCGGATGCTAAATACATCACATCATCCAAGCTGTCAATAGGCATACACTGCTGAGCCATTGCTTCCGCTATCTCACATATATACGGAATGTCCCAATCGACGAATTGAGCGATGTCATAATTTAAATAGAGCTCAAAAAAGCCCTGTGGCAAATCATCAAAGCGATAATACCCATTGCTCTCAAGCTCACACTTAAGTTCTGCTGCCTGCTGAAATGGGATCCTATATTTTCGGGCAAGGAATATTGCTTCCGAGTCGTCTTCTGTATCATCCAAGGCATCCTCGTCGTATTCTGCACTATTCTCGTATTCATCTTCTACATCTATCAAGCTATCCTGCTTCTCCTCAAGCTCCCAAATGCTCGGATATTCAAATTCGCAAGATTCTTCAGGAAAATTATCAAAGTCCATAAGTTCACCCACTGTGGTTTCCCAATCTTTTTTATATGACTCATAATCTTCTATCGCTTCGATTATAGAAACCCCATACGTTGACGCGATATTTACTATGTCGGCAAAATCAGCAACTACTTCTTTGTGTAGCCTCCCCCGTCGGTTCTACATGCGTGCCAGTTAAAACCATTGGGTATAAACTCCCAAACAAAGCGAGACTTCCGGAGAAGTCTCGTTTTGTTTATACTATGGACATAAACCGATGAGAGTGGGTGATAACTTGCGAAAAGCGCTTTTTATGTCAGCGGAACACAGGAGCTCCTGACGACGAGCTTCGTGCGCAGCAGTATCTGCTGGCGGCAGATGATGGGATTTTTTATCATTTCCAGCAGGGCCTCCGCCGCGACGCAGCCTATGTCCTTGCTGTTTTGCGAAATGGTGGTAAGCGCCGGGGTGACATATTCGCAGGCGTCAATATCACCGAAGCCGATAACGGATAGATCCTGCGGGAGCTTCAGCCCCTGCTGGCTCAGATAGCGCATAAAGCCGATGGCGATAGGGTCGCTGCCGACGCAGGCGGCGGTTGGGCGCTTTTTCAGGCTGAGCAGCCTGCGGCCCAGCTCCTCACCGGAGCGCTCGGAATACTCGCCATAGAGCACGAACTCCGGGTCGGGCTCAATGCCAGCCTTATGCAGGGTGTTCACATAGCTTTGATAGCGCAGCTTTGTGTTTCGGTAATCCGGGTTGCCGCCGATGAAGGCGATTTTTTTATGCCCGAGCTCCAGAAGGTAGTTGACGGCAATTTCAATTGCCTGCTCCTCGTCGAAATTGATGCAGCTGGCATGCTTGCCGCCCATAAAGCGGTTGATGAAGATAAAGGGCTTGCCGAGCTCGGTCAGCAGGGGCAGCAGCTTGTCCTCCTGCTCCTCGCTGGTGCCGAGGATAAGAAACCCGTCAATATTCAGCGCGGTGATACCGGACATGTTGTCCTCCAGCGGAATCGTCGTGTTCCCGAGACCGTGGCTGCTTAAAACGCTTATGAAGCTCAGCACGATTGTGTACAGAGACGGGTGCTCAGCCAGTTTCATGGCCGAAGCTGTGGGCATAATAATACCGACCGTGCCGCCGGTCCACTTCGCGGGGCTGGACTGCTCCACGCTCTCAAGCCGCTGTATCGCGGAGAGCACCTTGTTGCGCAAAGAATCCTTTACAGGCACATTGCCGTTTATAACGCGGGAGACCGTGCTCGGCGAAACCCCGGCCAGGGCAGCTATTTCTCTGACGGTTGCCATCTGTTTTACCACCTCAAGTTTTTTCCTTTTATTTTCCTGCTATATTTATACGATATACGCGAAACAAAATCAATTGACAAAATGCACAATCTTGAAACAACTGAAACTACATGTTTCACAAACATTAATTTTGCTATTGCTAATGCGGAAAAAACGTGGTATTTATATATTAACAAGGCCGTAAAAAACAATTCCGGCCAAGACGAAGAGAAGATTCAGGGACAATCCTGAAACAAATTGAAACAAACGAGGAGGAAAAGAAATGAAGAAACTGTTAGCACTTTTGCTCGCCCTGTGCATGGTGTTCGCGCTCTGCGCCTGCGGCGACAGCGCGCAGCCGGCACCGACCCAGGCCCCGGCAGAGAATAACGCCCCCGAGAGCGAAGCGCCCGACGCGGAAACCCCGGAGGATATAGCCTGGCCCGAGGAAGCAATTGAGTTTGTTATTCCTGCAAACCCCGGCGGAGACACTGACCTCACTTCCCGCGGCCTCGCCGCATCCCTGACTGAGACTCTGGGCCAGACCGTCAGCGTCCTGAACATGGCCGGCGGCTCCGGAACAGTGGCCATCAACGAGCTTATGGGCAGAGAGGCCGATGGTTACAGCGCTCTCTATTGGCACGTTGACCTGCTGCTGGGAAGCCTTCTTGATCGCTTTGAAAAGCCCTGGGACGAGATGTTTGATATCTGCGCAGTTACCGGCGGCGGCAGCTCCACGGCGATTTTTGTCAACAGCAATTCTCCCTGGACCACAATCAACGAGCTGTTCGACTATGTGAAGGAGCATCCGGGTGAGGTCTCCATCGCCACGGAGACAGGAGCTTCCACGCACATGCTCATTGTTGACATGGAGGAGAAGGGCGGCCTTGAGTTTAATATCTGCTCCATAGGCGGCGGCGCTGACCGCGCGACCGCGCTGCTCGGCGGTGATGTTGACGTGAACGTCTCCGTGTACGGCAGCTGCGCACCCTATGTTGAGAGCGGTGATATGCGCTGCCTGGCCGTTCTGGCTGAGGAGCCTGTCGAGGGGCTTGATGTACCCACGCTGAAGGAGGCAACCGGCATTGACACGGTGTGGACGCACTTCTACGTTGTGGCTTTCCCCAAGGGAACCGATCCCGCCATCGTCAATAAAATGGCCGAGGCGATAAAGAAGGATGCCTACACTGAGAATTACACTGATGTCCTCTCAAATTACTTTTTCAAACCCGATGTAAAGACCGGACAGGAAGCGCTGGACTATGTCTATGAAATGCAGGATTATTTCCAGCTGCTTGTAGACCAGTATAACGCCCGGTACAACTGAGTAAGCGATTTCTGAAAGGGAGCGCGCAGCAGGGCGCGCTCCCTTTTTAGAAAGAAATTCCTTAACATGGAGGAATAAAAACATGACTGAAAGAACAAAAGGCTTTTTGTCATCCGCTGTTGCATGGGCTGTGGCAGCGTGGATATTTATATTTACCCGAAATCTCTCCAGCGGAACAAACAACCTCATAAAGCCGGAGTTTATTCCGCGGGTAGTCGCAATAGGGCTGATTCTGCTGGGAATAGGAATGTTCATTCAGGCTTTGCGGATAAAGGTAAGCGAGGAAGAGAAGAAAGCGCTGGAGGAGAAGAGGGCGGCCAGGAAAGAGCTCCCACTCATTGAACGGCTTACGCCGTTTCTGACGCTGGTGCTTATATTTCTGTTTTTGCTGCTGGTAAAAAGTCTGGGCTTTACTGTGTGCGCGACTATTTATCTCACCTTGCAGATGACGCTGTTATCCGGCGATTTTTCGCTGAAAAGCTGGCTTAAATATTTCGTTATCGCGCTTGTTGCGTCGGTGGCGATACTTTTCATTTTCCGATACGGCTTCAAGCTGAAGCTGCCGGTCAACGCGTGGAAATTCTAAGGAGGCGAAAATATGGAAATGTTTGCAATAGGCTTTTCTCAGATATTTAATCTGTCAAGTCTCCTTTGGATACTTGCGGGTGTGCTCCTTGGAATTATCTTCGGCTGCATTCCGGGGCTGACAGGCTCCATAGCGCTTGCCCTGTGCCTGCCGCTGATTTATACGCTGGATGTTATACAGTCAATGTGTCTTATCATGGGCATTTACATTGGCGGCTGCTCCGGCGGGCTGATTTCCGCCATACTCATAAATGTGCCGGGAACGCCCTCAAATATAGCGACGTCCTTCGACGGGCACCCGATGGCCGCCAGGGGTGAGGCGGGAAAGGCCCTCGGAACAGGCATTTTTTACAGCTTCCTCGGCGGCACATTCTCCCTCATCGTACTCTTCTGCATTGCCGGCCCCCTCGGCAGAATTGCTGTCAAGCTTGGAAAAGGCAATCTGTTTGCCCTCACGTTTTTTGCGCTGACCCTGGTTTCCGGCCTGTGCGGGAAGAACATTCTGAAGGGGCTTGCCATGGCCCTTATAGGTGTGGCGCTTTCGATGATTGGCATTTCCGCCGTTGACGGGACACCGCGCCTGACAATGGGCATAAGCGAGCTCAACGCGGGGCTCCAGATTATTCCGGCGCTTATCGGCCTCTATGCCATTTCCGAGCTGATAAAAAGCACGGCGAAGGCGCAGCGGCAGCAAAAGGTGAACACAAATTTCAAAATCAAGGGCTTCGGCTTCAGCTGGAAGGAGTTCAAGGAGCAGCTTGGCAACTTCTTCCGCTCGGCCCTTATCGGGACGGGTATAGGTATTCTGCCCGGTATCGGCGGCATGACCTCCAACCTTCTGGCTTACATGGCGGCGAAAAACACCTCCAAGAACCCGGAGAAGTTCGGCACCGGTTATTTGGGCGGTATTGTTGCCCCTGAGACGGCAAACAACGCCTCCGTCGGCGGCGCGATGGTGCCGCTGCTGGCACTGGGTATACCAGGGGACGGCTTCACCGCGGTCATACTCGGCGCGCTTATGCTGCAAGGCTTGACCCCCGGCCCGCTGTTCATGATAAAGTCCGCAAATGTCGCCTATGCGATATTTGCCGCGCTTATCGTTGCGAATCTGCTGACGGTTTTCGTGGAATATTTCTTTATCCGCGGCTTCGTCCGCCTGCTCAGTGTGCCGAAGCATGTGCTGATGAGCATTGTTATCGTTCTTGCCATGGTGGGCGCCATTGGTATAAACAACCGCATTTTCGACGCGTGGACGGTTCTGTTTTTTGGCGTTCTGGGCTTTTTGCTCACAAAGCTGGACTTCCCGCTGACGCCGCTGATTCTCGGCCTTATCCTTGGCGCGGACTGCGAGGAATACCTGAGAATTGGCTTGCAGATATCCAAGGGGAGCTTTATTGGCATGTGCAAAGACCCCGTGACCATTGTGTTTCTGCTGCTGTCGGTTCTGTCCATAGCTATTGCTCCGCGCATGGTTCGCAGGGCGAACAGAGGGCCCCAGGGCAAGGAAATGAAGGAGGACGATTGACTATGGCGGATAAAAAAAGAGTGCTTATTCCCATCCCGGTAAAGCCGGCGGCTGAGGAGTATCTGACTGAGCGCGGCTATGAGGTCGTATCCGACACCCCGACGGATGAGGCCTGGCTCAAGGAGCATATCGGCGGATTTGACGCCGCTATCATCAGGGGAACGCCGATAACGGAGAGCATTCTCGCCGCGGGTTTACCCCGGCTGAGGCTGATAGTCCGCCACGGCATAGGCTGCGACAATGTGGATGTTGCCGCGGCGACAAGGCTTGGCATTCAGGTGACATTTACACCCGCGGCCAGCATAAACGCTGTCGCGGAGCACACCATGGCCCTGATTCTGGCGCTTGCCAAGGAGATAATTCCCGGCAGCCGCATGACAAAGGCCGGGCAGTGGAGGGATTTTCGCCGGGATTATGAGGGCGTTGAGCTGATGAGCGCTACTCTTGGGCTGATAGGCGTGGGCCGGATAGGCAGCAATGTGGCAAAGGCGGCGGCCTATGGCTTTGGAATGAAGGTGATAGCCTTTGATCCATATGCAAACCCCGACACTACCGACCCCTGCATTGAGCTTGTCGGCAGCCGGGAGGCTGTGCTGGAGCGGGCGGACTTCGTCTCCGTGCATATGCCGCTCACGCCGGAGACAAGGGGCAGCATTGACAGAGAGTTTTTTTCGCATATGAAAAACGGCGCCTTCTTTATAAACAGCGCCCGTGGAGAGATCGTGAACGAGCAGGACCTGGCACAGGCGCTCAGAAACGGCGATATCCGCGGTGCGGCGCTGGATGTCTACTGCACGGAGCCTCTTCCGGCGGATAATCTTTTCAAAGACCTCGACAATGTAATCTGTTCGGCCCATTTTGCCACGATAACCGGCGCAACACAGGACAGACTCGCGCTGCACTCGGCAATAAGCGTGGATGAAGTTCTCTCCGGTGGGAAAATAAGCTGGCCGGTCAATCATCTTTCATGACTTTAGGAGCAATATGAAGAACAATAATTCTCAAGAATGGAAACACCCCGGCAACAGGCAGGAGCTGCTGCGCGCGGCGCTCTTGCAGGCCATGGGTTATACAAACATAGACATTGAAAAGCCGATAATCGGCATTGTCAACACCTGGGCGGAGACAAACCCCGGCCATCTGCACTTTCGCCAGCTCAGCGAGGCTGTAAAGCGCGGCGTGTGGGCGGCGGGCGGCTTCCCGCTCGAGGTAAACACCCTGTCCATATGCGAGGTGTTTTTTGACCTGTCCAGCCTGATATACAGGAACCTTCTGTCTATCGAGACGGAGGAGCTGATGGCCCGGCACCCATTTGACGGCATCGTCCTGATAGGCGGCTGTGACAAGAACATTCCCGCACAGCTCATGGCGGCGGTCACGGTGGACAAGCCGACAATTTTCCTGCCGGGAGGCGCGATGCTGCCCGGAAATTACAAGGGCGAGACTCTCTGCTGCGGAACTGACACCTTCAAGCTCTATAACCGTTACATCAACGGCGAGCTTACCTGGGAACAGATGATGGACAGGGCGGGCTGCCTATACGGTTCGGCGGGCGCGTGCCCCATCATGGGGACAGCCAACACCTGCCAGACTGTGGCCGAGGCCATGGGCATGGCTCTGCCCGGGACGGCGGCATCTCTGGGTGTTTCAGCCGAAAAGTCGCGGCAGGCGGAGACGACCGGGCGGCGTATTGTGGAAATGGTAGAGGAAAACCTCTGCGTTCATGACATCATAACCCCGGCCTCTGTGCGAAACGCCATTCGCGTCCTGATGGCCTGCGGCGGCTCAACAAATCTGCTTATTCACCTGAAAGCGATAATGCACAGAGCGGGGTTTGACATTGACCTGATGGAGTTTGACGCAATCAGCAACGACACTCCGCTGCTCGTCAACGTCAAGCCGCACGGCACCAATCCTGTGGGGGCGGAGTTTCATAACGCGGGCGGAGTGCCCGCTGTGATGAAGGAGCTCTCAGGAAAGCTCGATTTGAGCTGCATGACGGTGACGGGGAAGACCGTGGGCGAGAACCTTGAAAATGTTGACTACGCATACGACAGAAGCGTGATTCGCCCGATTGACGACCCCATCTCCCCGGTGGGCGGCATGTGCGTCCTCAAGGGTAATCTGGCACCCAACGGCGCGGTCATAAAGCGGAGCGCTGCCACGGAGCGGCTTTTGCACCACAGGGGCCGGGCAAAGGTTTTTGATGACCTTGCCGTTGCCGAAAAGTGGCTGGCCGACCCGGAGAGCGATGTGGATGAGGATACGGTCATTGTCCTGCGCGGCTATGGCCCTAAGGGAGCGCCGGGTATGCCGGAATTTGGCAACTATCTGCCCGTCCCGCCCGCGCTTCAGAAGAAGGGAATTTTCGACTACCTCCGCGTGACGGATTCCCGGATGTCGGGCGGCTGCTTTGGCTCAATAATCCTCCATGTCTCTCCGGAGGCTGAGCTCGGCGGCCCTCTTGCGGCGGTCAGAGACGGAGATATTATCCACGTGGAGGCGGATGAAAATCTTATCGAGCTTGAGCTGAGCGATGAAGAAATCGCCCGCCGTCTGGAGCAGTTCAACCCGAAGGGACACCCGGATATAAAGCGCGGCTTCGTGCGTAATTTTATTGACCATGTGAATCAGGCGGATCAAGGCTGTGACCTGGATTACATGTGCTATGTCGAGGAGGAATAAAAGTGCAGGTTGATCTCAAGGGCATTTGCCCGATTGTTGCCACCCCTTTTACAAAGACGGGGCTGGTGGATTATGAAAGCCTCGAGCGGGAAGTGAGCTTCATGGCGGATAACGGCTGCCACGGCGTGACGCTTTTCGGAATAGCCGGGGAGTATTACAAGCTCTCCGACGAGGAGAGCGAGCGCATGGTGCGCGTGGTGGTGGACACCTGCAAAAAGAAGGGAATACCGTCCATCATCTCCGTGACCCAGCACTCCACCGAGCTTGCCGCGCAGAGAGCCAGGCACTATCAGGACTGCGGCGCAGACAGCCTTATGCTCCTCCCGCCCTTCTTTCTCAAGCCCGGCGCGGGGGCCATCTATGAGCACATGAAAAAGGTGTGCAGCGCGGTGGATATCCCGGTCGTGGTGCAGTACGCCCCGGAGCAGACGGGGGTCGCCATCGCGCCGGAGATAATGGCGAATCTCAGAAACGATGTCAAAACAGAGCTGTACTACAAAATTGAATGTAAGCCCGCCGGAGGGTACATTTCCAATCTTCTGCGGATAACGGACAACGGGGTAAAGGTCTTTATCGGCAACGCCGGATACCAGTTCATAGAGTGCTTTGACCGCGGCGCGATCGGCGCCATGCCGGGTGGGTCCATGTTCGACTTGTACCTTCAGATTTATGACAGATACATCTCCGGGGACAGAGAGGGCGCGATGGAGCTGCACGGCTCGGTGCTGCTGCCGTTTTTGAACCACATCCGCCAGAATGTCGAGATGATAATCGCCTACGAAAAGCGGATAATGATGCGCCGCGGCATGATTGCCACGGACTACTGCCGCAAGCCCGATTTCGCTACCGACCCCGTTTTTGACAAGCTCTTTGACGAGTTTTATGAAAAAACCCTGCCCTATCTGAAAGGAAATTAAAATGCGCGAGACTGTTATTGAGTGGATAGAGAGAGAAAAGCTGGTCGCCATTGTGCGCGGCATGGAGCCCCGGCAGTGCAGCGCGGTGGCAAAGGCACTGTATGAGGGCGGCGTCCGCCTGATGGAGATTACATACGACCAGAAAAACCCGGCGCACTGGCAGGACACCGCCGCCGCGATTGGCGCGCTGTCCAGAGAGTACGAGGGGCGGATGCTTATTGGCGCCGGGACTGTGACCTGCCCGGAGCTTGTGGAGCTGACCGCCAAAGCCGGGGGGAAGTTCATTATCTCCCCGGATACGGACGAGGCCGTCATCAAGAGGACCCGGGAGCTGGGGCTTGTCTCCATGCCCGGGGCCCTGAGCCCGAGCGAGATAAAGGCCGCCCACAACGCGGGAGCGGATTTTGTGAAGCTCTTCCCGGCGGGCAGCCTTGGCAGCGGATATCTCAAGGCCGTGAAGGCGCCGCTGAGCCACATCAGGCTCATAGCCGTGGGCGGAGTGAACGAGGATAACGCCGCGGAGTTTTTGAAGGCCGGGGCCGTCGGCCTTGGCGTGGGCGGCAATCTGGCAAAAAAGGCGTGGATCGATGCCGGGGAGTACAGTAAGCTCACTGACGCCGCAAAGGCGATCGTGGCCGCGATCAAAGCGGCGGGATAAGCGCCCGGAAAGGAGAAAAAATGGCAAGAGTCATCAGCTTTGGCGAGATTATGCTCCGCCTGAACCCGGAGGGGTACCAGCGCTTTGTGCAGGCGGACAAGTTTGAAGTCAGCTATGCCGGGGGCGAGTGCAATGTGGCCGTCTCACTGGCAAACTACGGTGTGGACGCGGCCTTCGTCACGAGGGTGCCCGCCCATGAGATAGGCCAGAGCGCAATAAACGCCCTGCGCCGTTACGGTGTGGACACAAGATACATGCTGCGCGGCGGCGAGCGGCTGGGCGTGTATTACTGCGAGAAGGGGGCCTCCCAGCGCCCCTCGAAGGTCATTTATGACAGAAAAAATTCCGCCATCGCCCAGGCACAGCCCGGAGATTTCGACTGGGATGAGATTTTTGACGGGGCGGACTGGTTCCACTGGACTGGCATCACCCCGGCGCTGGGCGGCAGACTGCCGGAAATCTGCATGGAGGCCTGCAAGGCGGCAAAGGCCAGGGGGCTCACAGTCTCCTGTGACCTGAACTTCCGAAAGAAGCTGTGGACCAGCGCGCAGGCAAACGAGGTGATGAGCACTCTGATGCCCTATGTGGATGTGTGCATCGCAAACGAGGAGGACGCCAAGGACGTCTTTGGCATCGCGGCGGAAAATACGGACATCTCAACCGGCAGGCTCGATCATCAGGGCTACATCTCCGTTGCTGGGCAGCTTTGCCGGCGCTTCGGCTTCAAAAAGGTGGCCATTACCCTGCGCGGCAGCCTCTCGGCCAATGACAATGACTGGGCGGCCATGCTCTACGAAAACGGTGAGGCTGTGTTCTCGCCCAGTTACCGCGTGCACATTGTGGACAGAGTAGGCGGCGGCGACAGCTTTGGCGGCGGGCTGATTTACTCCCTGCTGACGGGCAAAAGCAATCAGGACGCCATCAATTTCGCGGTTGCGGCGTCCTGCCTCAAGCACAGCATAGAGCATGACTTTAATCTTGTATCCGTGGCGGAGGTGGAGGCCCTTGCCGCGGGCAACGCCTCCGGCCGCGTGCAGCGCTGAGGGAACAATCTGACAATATTGCTGAGGGCAGGGCCGCAAAATTGGCGGTTCTGCCCATTTTAGAACAAAAAACTTGCTTAATAGTCAGAGTAGACTTATAATAGTAACGAACTGAGGCAGGAAAAGATAATGAAAAACATCTTCATTCCCTATGGAAAGGGCAGTATTCCGTGCAAGGTTCCCGTTGACGCCGTGCTTCGCAGCCGCGTTGACGAGCTGAAAAGTGAAAAATCCGGCATCGAGCTAGTGCGGGAAGCAATGGACAGGCCGATAGGTTCACCCCGGCTTGCCGAGCTTTCAAGAGGAAAGAAAACCTGCACCATTATTATATCAGACCACACCCGGCCCGTGCCCAGCAGGGACATACTCCCGCCCATGCTCCGGCAGCTGCGGGAGGGAAACCCCGATATCCGCATAAAGCTCCTCGTGGCAACCGGCTTTCACCGGCAGAGCACAAGGGAGGAGTTAGCCCGCAAATTGGGGGAGGAGCTTGCAGGCCGGGAGGAAATAATCGTCCATAACGCATTTGATGCGCAAAGCAACGTGAAAATCGGCACGCTGCCCTCCGGCGCCCCGCTTGTGATTGACAGGGCGGCGGCTGAAACGGAGCTGCTGATAGCGGAGGGCTTTATAGAGCCGCACTTTTTCGCGGGCTTTTCCGGCGGGCGCAAGAGCGTGCTGCCCGGTGTATGTGACAAAACAACCGTTCTCGGCAACCACTGCGGCGCTTTTATCGCCTCGCCCTATGCGCGCACCGGGGTTCTTGAGGGAAACCCGCTGCACAGGGATATGCTTGCCGCGGCGGAGATGGCAAAGCTCGCGTTTATAGTAAATGTTGTGATAGATGAGCAGAAGAAAACCGTGGCCGCCTTTGCCGGGGATTTCCGGCAGGCGCACGAGGCTGGGGCGGCCTTCCTGCGGAGGTATTGCGAGCTTGAGGCCGTGCCCGGGGATATTGTGATAACATCCAACGGCGGGGCCCCGCTTGACCAGAACATTTACCAGTGCGTCAAGGGCCTGACTGCGGCCGAGGCCAGCGCCGCGCCGGGAGCGGTGCTTATCATGTGCGCCGAGCTTGCTGACGGTACCGGCGGGGAGGGCTTTTACCGCTCCCTGCGCGACTGCGAGAGCCCCCGGGCGCATTTTGAGCAGTGCGCGGCAACACCGCAGGCGGAGACTATCCCTGACCAGTGGGAGAGTCAGATTCTGGCGCGGATACTTATGAAGCACCGCGTGATATTCGTTTCCCGCCCGGAGATGGAGCAGACGATCCGGGAGATGAAGATGGACTTCGCGGCGAGCATTGAACAGGCTGTCGCCATGGCCAGAGAGGAAAAAGGTAAGGACTCCAGAATCACGGTAATTCCCAACGGAGTGTCCGTGATCATTAAATAATATGAGGAGGTAACAGCGTTTGAGTTACAACAAAGTAAGCCCCGAAATGGCTGAGCAGCTGAAGGAGCTGCTGGGGGAGAAGCGTTTCCAGTATGGGGACGCGGTGAGGGATGCGTACACTCACGATGAGATGCCCATTTACGGCAAGTATGCGCCGGAGGCCGTGTGCTTTGTGGAGACGACCGAGGAGGTTTCGGCCATCATGAAGCTTTGCAGCCAGAATAAGGTCCCGGTCACGGTCCGCGGCGCGGGCACCGGCCTTGTGGGCGGCTGCGTTCCCATCCATGGCGGCATCGTGCTGTGCACCGAGCGCATGAACAAGATTCTGTCCTTTGACATGAAGAATCTCGTCGCCCATATCCAGCCCGGCGTGCTGCTGTGCGACCTGGCGGCGGAGGCGCTGAGCAGGGGGCTTATGTATCCCCCCGATCCCGGCGAGAAAACAGCCACCGTTGGCGGCAACGTCAGCACCAATGCCGGTGGTATGCGCGCTGTGAAATACGGCGTGACCAGAGACTATGTGCTGGCCATGACCGTGGTGCTGCCCAATGGCGAGGTTATGAAGCTCGGCAGAACCGTGTGCAAGACCAGCTCCGGTTACAGCCTGCTGCACCTGATGATAGGCTCCGAGGGCACGCTTGGCGTTATCACCGAGCTTACAATGAAGCTTATCCCCAAGCCCCTGATGAACGTGAGCCTTATCCTGCCCTTTAAGGATATCGCCGCCGGTATAAGCGCCATTCCCGAGATTAAGCTTGCAAACCTCGACCCTCAGTCTATCGAGTTTATGGAGAGGGACATTGTCGATTCCTCTGCCGCCTTTACCAACACCCCCGTGTTCCCCACGGTGGTCAATGGCCAGCGGGCCGAGGCGTACATCCTCGTTACCCTCGTGGGCGACAGCGAGGCCGAGCTTACCGCCAAGATGGAGCGTCTGGGCGAGGTCGCGGAGAGATGCGGCGCTTATGACACGCTTGTCGTCTGGACCGATGGTCTTAAAAAGGACGTCTGGGCCGCCCGCAGCGCGTTTTTGACCGCTATCGAGGCCGACACCAAGTACCTCGACGAGATGGACGTTGTCGTCCCCGTTGACCGCATTGCGGAATTTCTTGCCTATGCCCGCAAGACCGCGACCGAGGGCGGGCTTACCCTGCGCGCCTTTGGCCACGCCGGCGACGGGAACCTGCACATCTACTGCTGCACCAATGAGCTGGAGCTGGACGAGTTCAAGGTCCGCTCCAAGGCCATCATGGACAAGTGCTATGATATGTGCAGCCGCATAGACGGCCAGGTCTCCGGTGAGCACGCTATCGGCCACGCCAAGAAGGAGTACCTGCGCTCTTCCGTGGGCGAGACGGCCTACGGTCTGATGGGTGCTATCAAGAAAGTATTCGACCCGGACGGGATCCTCAATCCCGGCAAGGTCTGCAATTGAGGAGGTGTGGACATGCTGAATATTCTGGTATGTGTAAAGCAGGTGCCTGATGTGAATCTGGTCAAGATTGACCCGGTGACCGGCAGCCTTATACGCAAGGGCGTGCCCGCGATTCTGAACCCCCTGGACGCTAATGCCCTTGAGGCGGCGGTCCAGATGAAGGAGCGCTGCGGCGGCAGCGTGACGTGCATCACCATGGGCCCCGACCAGGCGGAGGAGGCCCTGCGCGAGTGCCTTGCCGCCGGGGCGGACAAGGCCGTGCTGCTCTCCGACAGAGCCTTCGCCAACGCGGACACTCTGGCCACCAGCTATGTCATAGCCTCCGCCGCGAAGGAGCTTGGCAGCTTTGACCTGATTTTCTGCGGCAAGGAGTCTCTCGACGGCGCCACCGGCCAGATGGCCTCCCAGCTTGCAGAGCGCTTCGGCGCCTCTCAGCTCAGCTGCACCAATGAAATTCTTGACTTGAATGATAAGGCCATCACCGTCAAGCGCGAGCTTGAAAACGGCGAGGAGACCACGCAGGCGCAGCTTCCCTGCCTGCTGACCGTGGAAAAGACCAATTACCACCCCCGCATCCCCAACCTCAAGAGCTGGAAGGCCAGCCGTGTGGAGGAGATTGCCCGCTTCAATTCCCAGACCATTCCCGGCCTTGACCCCGAGCAGATCGGCGACCCCGGCTCACCTACGAAGGTGCCCCGCACCTATCCGCCCGAGGCCGGCAGCAAGGGCCAGATGGTCGACGAGGGCAGCGTGGAGAAGAGCGCTGCGAAGCTTTCCGCAATCATTAAGGAGGTGCTGCAATGAAAAACAAGACTGAGTACAAGGATATGTGGGTTTTCATTCAGCATGACGGCAAGACCGTCGAGCCCGTCTCGCTGGAGCTCTGCTGTGAGACCCGTAAGCTCTGCGACGCGGCAGGGGAGAGCCTTGTCGCCGTGATGGTGAACGGTCTGCCCGAGGAGGAGCTTAACAAGGTGCTCGAGTGCGGCGTGGATAAGATAATCCGCGTTTCCGGCACGGGCTATGACAGCCTGAATGTCGATGCTTATACCAACCTCTTCACCGTGCTCTGCCGCAAGTATGAGCCCTCCGCCGTGATGGTTGGCGGCACTATCTTCGGCCGTGACTTTGCGCCGCGCTTTGCCTGCCGCCTGCCCACCGGCTGCACCTCTGACGCAACTGAGCTTGTGTATGACCCCAAAACCGGGGATATCGAGTTTGTTGAGCCCGCCGTCGGCGGCAAGATGATGGCCGTCATCACCGTCCCCGTGATGCGCCCCCAGGTCGGCACCATCCGTCCCGGTACCTTCAAGTACGTCCCCGCCGGGCGCAGAGAGGTGAGCGTCGTTGATGAGACGGTGGACTTCCCCGTGGAGAACATCCGCACCCGCGTTTTGAGCTTCGAGGCCGCCTGTGAGGATGACAGCCTGAACATTGCCGACGCCGAGGTCATAGTCTGCGTGGGCAACGGCCTCAAGGGCGCGGACGCCCTGCCCAGATACCGCGCACTTGCGGAGAAGCTGGGCGGCAAGCTTGCCTGCTCCAGACCTGTGTTTGACAGGGGCATCCTGCCCTATAAGCTCGTTGTCGGCCAGTCCGGCGCAGTGGTCAAGCCCAAGGTGTATATCGCCTTCGGCGTCTCCGGCGCGATAAACCATGTCACCGGCTTCTCCGATGCCGACATGGTCATTGCCGTCAACTCCGACCCCGACGCCCCCATCTTCAACTACTGCGACTACGGCTTTGTTGGCGATATGGACGAGGTCTGCGACAATCTGCTCAAGAATTTTGAGTGATAAAAATGTTGTATGGGGCCGGATTTTCCGGCCCCATTTTCACAAATTTGGATTTATTTATGGAAAAAACTGCTCTTATTATGATAGATATGCAGCGCGGCTTTTTGGATGAAAGCTCGCCCTGCTACATCGCCGGGGCGAAGGCCACAGTGCCCGCCTGCTCCAAGGTGGCCAAATTTTGCCGGGAAGCGGGCGTGCCCGTCTTTTTCGTGACGCGGCTTTACCGCGAAAACGGCAGCGACGTGGAGCACACGCGCTTTGCCTCGTGGCTCGCGGGCGGCAAGCCCATTTCCCCGGGCTGCGGGGAAAATATCTCCTCCGCGTCCCCGGCGGAGCTTGAGCCGAAAAAAGGGGATTACCAGATTTTGAAGCCCCGCTTCTCCGCCTTTTTCGGCACGGAGCTTGACCTTATCCTGCGCCGTCTCGGCGTGCGCACTCTGCTCCTTGCGGGGACGACTACGCCCAACTGCATCCGCACCACCTGCTACGACGGCATATCCCTTGACTATAACATCGCCGTTTTAAGTGACTGTACCTCCTCCGCGACGGAGGAGATACAGCGGGCAAACCTTCTGGATATGGCGAATATCGGCGCGCAGATACTCACAAGCGCGGAGCTTATGAGCGGCGCGGCGCTCAAAGACAGCCTGACCCCGGCGGAGGAATACGCGAGAGGGTAAAAACCGGTATATAATAAGGAAGTCAGCACCCGCTGAGAGACAATTGTTTTTCGGCAGGTGCTGTTTAAAGACAAACCGGAAGCTGTAAGGGAGCATACTATGTCGGTCAATATAGCAGAAACATTTGAATTGCTGTTCGATAAAAATAACAAGGTTGCATATGAGGCATTACAGGAATTGCAAAAAGAAAGTGTAGAAACGGATTGTGTCTATCCTTATATGGATAAATTAAGTGATATGCTTGACAGTGATAATTCATATGTTCGTACAAGAGGGCTTACATTACTTGCCTATAATGCAAAGTGGGATAAAGATTATAAGATTGATGAAATCATTGATAAATATTTACAACACATAACAGATGTTAAACCTATTACTGCACGACAATGTATTAAGTTGCTGCCGATTATTGCAGGGTATAAACCGGAATTGAGGGATGATATTATTTCCGCGCTTCATAAGGCAAATATCTGTATTTATGATAGCAGTATGCAGACATTAGTCTATAAGGATATTCTAAAATCACTAAAAGATATACAAGAATTATAAAAACACAAATTCCGGCTTATAGAATTGGACAAATTGGGAGTTGTCTAACTGTTTGCACTGCACAAAGGCTCCCCCTGCGTAAGGGGAGCT
>ULWX01029249.1_pt1 | contig 18924 bp, 15 predicted proteins | sample 1960851 | NCBI WGS metagenome assembly ULWX01 (sample SAMEA4835826, study PRJEB28245) | human gut metagenome | biome: gut microbiome; material: fecal sample | place: Denmark | collected 2008 | reverse complement strand
TTCGCGCCGATGTCGGCGCGGCGCTCATGGTGCGCGGCAGCTATTCGATCGGTTGAACGGAATAACGCATCACTCCCGCTCATAGACTGGAGCGGGAGTGATTTTTATGGGTGCAAGCTATCCAATTTTGTATGAGAACAAGCCCATTGGCACGCTGGAAACAGAGCAGGAGGGGCTGATGACCGTGTTCACCGCGCAGTGCGCGGCCGTGTGCGGCGAAATGCTGCGTCTGGCGGTCTACGGCGAGACGGACAAAGCGTATCTGGGTGTGATGCTGCCCGGCGAGGACGGGAAGCTGCATTTGTGCAAACGGTTGACCCGGCTGGAGCGGCAGCGTCTGCCGGAGCCGATCCTGTTTGCGGCGGATGTTTCCTGGGAAATTCCCGAAACGCCGCCCGTTCTGAAAATGGAGCAGGCGCGCGTGCAGCCGGAGCCGGACGGCGCGCTGGATGTGCTCTGGTTTTCTGCGCCGGACGGCACGCTCTCCACGTTCGACGGACACCGCAGCCTGATCGCCATCCCGGCGGACGCGCCGCAGCTTCCCCGGGGCGCGGACGGGCTGCGGCGCGAGATCAACGGGCGGCAATACCTTGTTTTTCCGAGATGAATTGAAATCGAGGAGCGCATGTGGTATACTCGACTTATTCCAACAAAGGAGATGCGCTTGTTATGAGAATGAGCGATTTGATCGTCAAAAAGCGGGACGGCGGCACGCTGACCACCGAGGAGATCCGCTTTATGATAGAGGGTTTCACGAATGGGAGCATTCCGGATTATCAGATGTCCGCCATGACGATGGCCATTTATTTTCGCGGCATGGATCGCCGGGAAACGCTGGACCTGACCATGGCGATGATGCATAGCGGCGAGACGCTCGACCTTTCCGGCATCTCCGGCGTGAAGGCAGACAAGCACTCCACCGGCGGCGTGGGCGACAAAACGTCGCTGGTGCTGGTGCCGATGGTGGCGAGCCTGGGCGTCAAAATGGCGAAAATGTCCGGCCGGGGGCTGGGCCATACGGGCGGTACGCTGGACAAGCTCGAAAGCTTTCCGGGCTTCAACATTCGCATCCCGATGGAGGAATTCCTCCACAATGTCGAGACCGTGGGCATGGTCATCGCCGGACAGACGGCAGACCTCGACCCGGCGGACAAAAAGCTCTATGCGCTGCGCGACGTGACCGGCACGGTACCGAGCATTCCGCTGATCGTCAGCAGCATCATGTCCAAGAAGCTGGCGGCGGGCGCGGATGTCATCGTGCTCGACGTCAAGTGCGGCAGCGGCTCGTTCATGAAAACGGAGGCGGATGCGAAGGAGCTTGCAACGGAGATGGTCGAAATCGGCAAGCTGGCCGGGAAGAAGACGGTCGCCGTCATTACGGATATGGACGAACCGCTCGGCAACGCGGTCGGCAACGCTTTGGAGGTCAAGGAGGCCATTGCCGCGCTCCGGGGCGAGCATCCGGGCGAGCTGGTGGAGCTGTGCCTGACGCTCGGCGCCTGTATCCTCACGGCGGCGGGGATCGCACCGGACGATGCTGCTGCCCGCGCCGTGCTGGAGGGGACAATCGCGGATGGCTCGGCGCTGAAAAAGCTCGCTGAATTCGTAGCGGCGCAGGACGGTGACCCGCAGTCGGTGTACGACCTGTCTATGCTGCCGGCGGCGCCCGTGCAGATGGAAGTGCCTGCTTCGGCGGACGGCTACGTCAGCCACATCGCGGCGAGCGACGTCGGCATGGTGTCGATGCACCTTGGCGGCGGACGTGCTACGAAGGAGAGCGAAATCGACCTTTCCGTCGGCGTTGTGCTGCACAAGAAGGTCGGCGACAGCGTCGCGGCTGGGGAGTCCCTTGCGACGATCCATGCAGCGGACGAGGTGAGCGCCCGCGCGGCGGTGCAGGAGCTGGCCGCGTGCTACACGATCACGCCGGAGCAGCCGGAGCACAAACCGTTTATCAAGGCCATTATCCGATAATGAAATTTTCGGCACGGCTCACGTCATCGTGAGCCGTGCCGAAGCATATAAAACCGGGGCAGTCTTTGAGGCTGCCCCGGTTTTGTCTGTCACGGGTATGCGTGTGTCTTCAAATAATCAAGCCACGCCTTAATGCCGTCTGCACTCAGATGCACGCCGTCGCCGTTTTGATAGGCTTCCGGCAAAAAGCCGTCTTCGCCGACGAGTCCGGCTGCGGCGTCGAGATACTTTACGCCGGCCGCTTCCGCTGCGGATGCTATCCAGCCGTTGACCTTGTTGATGATCTCGTTGGTCACGTCCTCATATGCATAATTCGATGCAATGGGCGTGAGCGAGCTGCAGATGATCTTGGTGTCGGGGCTCTGCTCCTTGATGCCGGCAAGAAGCGTACTGTATGCCGCCTTGAGTTGCTCCTCCGTGAGCAGGTTTGCATTGTCCGAGCCGGGGAAGATGACGAGGTACTTTGGTTTGTTGACCTCGACGATCTCTGAGGCGGGGACGTTGTTGCCGGTCACCGGGGACTTGTACTTGGTTGTGGCCAGCGTCGCAAGCGGCAGCGCGCTGCTCTCCGGCACCCAGACCTGCTTGCCGCTGTCGCTGCCGGTGAGCAGCGATTCGGATTTGAGCAGCGCGGTGGAGGAATCGCCGAGGAAGAAGATCTGATCCACATAGGCTGCGCCCGCATCCTCCGTCTGCGCGAGCGCGGCGCTCGACGTGCTGGGGACGATCGGGTTTGCCGGCACCGTCGGTGTGGGTGTGGACTCCGCGACCGGCGCCGTCTCAACCGGCGTTTGAGCCTTGCCGCTGTTGCCGGATGCGGATGCGAAAATCACGGCGAACACCGCCAGAGCCAGACAGACGATGATCGCGCCAGACCACAAGGAATACATGGAATTTCGATTCATTTTCTTCATAAGTCATCCTCCTCTCACGGAAAAGTCTGCATTTTGAACGATTGAACAAAAGAAGCCCATCAGGGCTTCTTTTGTCAAATGCGTCGTATTATTCCTGCTCCGCTTTGGCCTCTTCAATGACCTTCTGCTGCACGTTGCCGGGCGCTTCTTCGTAGCGGACGAACTTGCAGGAGAAGGAGCCGCGGCCCTGCGTCATGGAGCGCAGGTCGATGGTGTAAGAGCTCATCTCCGCCATCGGGACTTCCGCCTCGACCGTCTGCATGCCGTCCTCGGCTGTCATGCCGAGCACGGTACCGCGGCGCTTGGACGAAATGTCGGACATGATGTCGCCGAGGTTCGCGTCCGGGATCGTGACCTTCAGCAGGCCGATCGGCTCGAGGATGGTCGGCTTTGCCTTCGGAATACCGTCCTGATATGCAAGGCGGGCGGCCGTCTGGAAGGCCATATCGTTGGAGTCGACCGGGTGATAGGAGCCGTCGTACAGCGTGGCCTTCAGGCCGACGAGCGGGTAGCCGGCGAGCACGCCCTTGGTCACGGCGTTGCGCAGGCCTTTTTCCACGGAGGGGAAGAAGTTTTTCGGCACGGAACCGCCGAAGACTTCCTCGGCAAAGATCATGTCGTCGGACTCGTCCTGCGGCTCAAAGCGGATCCACACGTCGCCGAACTGGCCGGAACCGCCGGACTGCTTCTTGTGGCGGCCGTGCGCTTCGACCTTGCCCTTGATCTTCTCGCGGTAAGCGACGCGGGCGGGCTTCAGCTCGGTCTCCACGCCGAAGCGGCTCTTGAGCTTCGAGCACAGAACGTCAACCTGAATGTCGCCGGCGCCGGAGATGACCATCTGGTGGGTCTCGGCGTTGTTTACGAGCGTAAAGGAGATGTCCTCCTCGTTCAGACGTGCAAGACCGGACGCGACTTTATCGTCCTGGCCCTTCGTCCTCGGGCTGATGGCCATGGAGTAGCAGGGTTCGGGCAGCTCAATCGCGGGCAGTTCGACCTCGCTCTTGGCGTCGCACACGGTGTCGCCGGTCTTCCAGTCCATCTTGCCGACGGCAACGATGTCACCACAGCAGGCTTCCTTGACTTCCGTGGTCTTCTTGCCGCAGATGGTGTACATACGGCCGAGTTTGTCCGTGCTTCTGGCACGGGTGTTGCGCAGGGACAGATCCGAAGTGATCGTGCCGGAGAGCACCTTGATGAAGGAGTACTTGCCGAACTGATCGGAAATGGTCTTGAACACGAACGCGCAGGGTGCGCCGTTCGGATCGACGGTGAGCGTTTTGCCGTCTGCAGTGGGAACGGCGGGCATCTCAGCCGGGTTGGGAACATAGTCCACGATCGCCTGCAGCACGGCTTCGGTGCCGATGCCGCTCGCGGCGCTGCCGCACAGGACGGGGATGACGCTGCGGTCCTTCAGGCCGATGCGGATGCCCTTGATGGTGTCTTCCTCAGAGAGCATCATGTCTTCAAAGAACTTCTCCATCAGCTCTTCGTCCGCGCCTGCGGCCGTCTCGAACAGGGTCTCGCGCAGAGCTTCCACCTTATCGGCGTCCGCGGCGGGCACGTCCACCTTGACGGTCTTGTTGCCCTTGGTCTGGTAAGCCACGTTATGCACCAGATCGATCACGCCCGTGCCGTCGCTCATCGGCGCGGTCACTGCGCAGACGGTGCTGCCGTACTTTTCCTGCAGCGCGGCGAGAACGGCGTCAAAGTCGCCGTGGTCTTCGTCGGTCTTGGAAATGTAGAACATGGTGGGCATGTTGGCGTTCTTCAGATACTTCCAGCTGCGCTCGGCGCCGACAGAGATGCCGTCCTTCGCGCTGCAGAAGATGATGCCCGCCTCAACTGCGCGCAGCGCGCACATGACCTCGCCGGCAAAGTCAAAGAAGCCGGGGCAGTCGAGCACGTTGATCTTGCAGCCGCCGTAGTTCACCGGGGCGATGCCGGTGGAAATGGTGATCTGGCGCTTGATTTCTTCCGCGTCATAGTCACAGACGGTGTTGCCGTCGGCAACCTTGCCCTGACGGTCGATGGCGCCGGTCATGTACAGCATGCTTTCAGCGAGCGTGGTTTTGCCGCTGCCGCCGTGCCCGAGCAGGCATACGTTACGGATGGTCTTGGTTTCGTAGCTCATGAATTTGTACCTCTCCTTATATCGAAAATAAATCCGAAATGTTCGTGAAAATTCAGATACCCATCAAGTATACACTATTTCAAAACTAATGGCAATCATAAATATTATTTCCTCAGTGCCGCAGCCCCAAATTGAGCAAAATGACCGGAACCAGCCACAGCAGCAGGTAAGTGAGGAGGTTGCCGACCGTGGCGGAATCGAACGCGCCCATCGCGCACAGCACAAACATCAGGCCAATGCCGATCGCCGCGCACAGCAGCGCCAGTACCACGCAAATCTGTACAGTCGTGTACAGCCGCTTGCCGAGACTCGAAACCGTCACAAACGGCCCAAGCCCGTCGCGCGAGACGATGCCGGCGATCTGCGTATAGTCTCCCGGCTCGGCGGCGGACATGGCATAGCGCTTGGAGTAAGCGGGGAAGTCGAAGCCCTCGGTGGACATTTTGAACTTCTGCCGGAGCATCAGCGGCGTGATGTTGAAATCGCGCACGGCGAAGATCGGCTCCAGACTGGAGTGCAGCAGGCCGAACAGCGCGTTCTGCACGGAGGTGACCGCGACGTATTTGATCGTAAAGATGGCGACGAACACGCCGTTGATGGACACAAACACCGCGTTTTTGGAGTTGAGCTTCTGCGGCAGACGGATACCCTTGAGCGACATGAAACCGGAGTTGCCGACGAGCACCTCCTCGCCATTGACCAGCGCGATGAGACCACCGCTCTCGTTGCAGGTGAATTCCTCCACGCCCATGAGCGCGCAGTTATTCTTGCGCATCAGCTCGGAAAACACAGGCGCCAGGCAGTTGCCGGAGGCGACGATGACGCTGCCTGCATAGGAGATGACCTTGTCCGGGTATGCGCCCTCCAGAATGCGGATGCTCTCAATGGAGATGTTGCGCGGCGGAAAAATGTCCTTGTCCGTGACGATCAGGTGCTTGCTCTTGCCAATGTCGCTCACGCCGGACCAGCCCGCGATGGCAGAGCCGCTCTGGCACAGGCGGCGCGCGACTGTCCGGTACGGCAGCGCAAAGGCGATGATGGCCGCAAACGGCGCGCAGGGCGCGGTGACGGCGGCGAAAATGTGCGCAATGTCGGCATAGCGCTTGCTCAGAATCGTGGCGAGCAGGCCGAGCACAAGGGAGATGCCGATGAGATACGGCGCGATGACGGAGTAAATCGCCTCCGCCGGGCCGGACTCCTCGCTGCGGTGGATAAAGCCCGCCGTGTCCCGTCTGGATTTCAAAATCGTGATGCCGTCCTTGGCAACGTCGCCGTCAGCGGAGACGGCATAGGGATCCTTGGCTGAAGCGAGTGCGCGGAACGTCATCTTATAGCCGCGGCAGGTGAGCAGTGCGCTCCAGATGCAGCACGCGACGGCGAACGCGGACACGCCGCAGAAGGGGAGACCGCTCTCGCCCGTGCCGCGGATGGCGATCACAACAGCGTCCAGAATGGAGAACACGCAGCTGATGACGACCAGCGATTCCAGCCCCGGCCGCCTGCGTACCAGCGACAGGATGCCGGACGTGACCACGTCCAGTCCGATGACCATGACGGTGAGCTGCAGGATCAGACACACAAGCGCGGCCGCGGCGGGGCTGCTCTTCAGCAGACCGAACACCGGAAAGCCGAACGATATGTAGGCGAGCACGGCGCACACGAGCATGGCGACGCGGCAGCGGAAGCGCAGCGAGCGAATCTGCCCGCCGTAGTATTTCGACGCGGTTTCGGCGTCCGGCTCCGGGCCGAGCGCTTCCTCCTCAGCGGCGGAAGCGCGCACCTCGGTGCGGTGCTGGCGGATGCGGAAGGCGACTACGGCCAGTGCGGAAACAACGGGATTGACTACGGCTTCCCGGAAGCTGCGGTGCGCGGGCGCGGCGGCAGAGTCGGAAGGCTCGCTGCCCGCGTCTGCGGACGCATACTGCGTATCTCCGCCGTCGTCGAACCCGCCGGCCGCCGTTTCGCCGGAAACCGCGCGGAAAATGAGCGTCGGCTCGTCCGGCTCATCCACCGGCTCCGGCTCGTCGTCGGGGTACAGTCCCTCCGGTACGACGGGCGGCTCGGACACGGGGATGGACGATTCCTCTTCGAACGGATCGTCCGTTTTCTCCGGCTGCTCGGTTACTTTGTTGACCCAGTTTTTCAGACCGTTGAAGCCCTTTTTCGCGAACTGCCTGGCGCTGTCCTTGGCTTCGTTCCATTTCTGCCGCTCGGCGTCGGTGAAGCGGTCGCGCTCCGGTTTGTATTCGCGCACGTCCGCGTCCTCATCGGGCGCTTCCGGCTCGGCTTCGCCCTCTTCGGGGGCTTCGTCATCGACCCAGTCTTCGTCTTCCGCTTCGTCCCAGTCTTCACCTGTATCGGTCTCGTCTTCAGCGAAGGCGTCCTCCGAGTCCTCGTCAATCAGCGCGGCGTCCACCGGGCGGGAAGCAAAGCCGGACTGCGGCTTCGGCGCCGGATCGGGCCTGGACGGGTCGTAATCTTTATATTCATCCAATATAGATTCGAGCGAAAACTCCTCCGCGTCCAGATCAAACATGTAGTCGTCGTTGGAATGCTCAAATTGGCTCATACGGCTCAACTCCTTCTGCGGTTGGGGGAATCAGATCATTGCTTCAGCTTCTCTGGCGCAGAACCTCGTACATCAGCACTGCGGCGGCGGCCGACGCGTTCAGGGACGAGATCTGCCCCTTGAGCGGGATACTGACCAGAAAGTCGCAGTTTTCGCGCACCAGACGGCCGATACCGTCGCCCTCTGAGCCGATGACGAGGCACACAGGGCCGGTCAGGTCGGTCTGCCACATGGGGCTTGCGCCCTCCGCCGCTGCGCCATAGACCCAGAGACCGCTTTTTTTCAGCTCGCCGATCGCGGCGGAAAGGTTCGGCACACGGGCGATGGCGACGTGCTCCACCGCGCCGGCGGAGGTCTTGTCCACCACGGCGGTCAGCCCGGCGCTGCGCCGCTTCGGGATGATAACGCCGTGCGCACCCGCACATTCCGCCGAGCGGATGATGGCGCCGAGGTTGTGCGGGTCGGAGATCTCGTCGCACACGATGACGAACGGCGGCTCGCCGCGCGCCTGCGCAATGGCGAGAATGTCCGCCACCGTGCAGTATTCCTTCACGGCGCACAGCGCGATCACGCCCTGATGCGCATGCGTCTGGCTCATCGCGTCCAGCTTCCGTCGGTCGGCCTCGACCACGACGACGCCTGCACTGCGTGCCTTGGAGGCGATGTGCCCCAGCGTCTGATCCACATCGCCCTTGGCAATGTAAATTTTGTCGATCGTCCGGCCTGCGCGCAGCGCCTCGATCACGGCGTTGCGGCCTTCAATCAGATCTTCCCGGTTTTCAGATAGTTCCATAAAATGAATTCCTCGTGACATAATAATACAAATAATATCATACCACAGCTTCTCCTATTAAGAAAGTACAAATCTTGAATTCTTCGCAATTTTTTTGTAGACTTTGCGGCTGGAAACGGGTATCATGAAAACAATCGAATGCTCTGGAGGCCCTTTATGAGAAAATTGATGAATCGAATTGAGCGCTTTTGCTTCCAGCACCCGCGCTTTGGCATCCCGAACCTGATGCTGGTGATCGCCATCGGCACCATCGCGGTCTGGGTATTCATGCAGATGGATACGACCGGCAGGATCTATCAGCTCCTGTGCATGTCCGGACAGGCGGTGCTGCACGGGCAGGTCTGGCGCATCCTCACCTTTGTGTTTCTTCCGGGCGAATCCAACCTGATTTGGTTTATCATTTCACTCTATTTTTACTATTGGATCGGCTCCTCGCTCGAACGGGAGTGGGGCACCGGCAAGTTCACGATCTACTACCTCAGCGGCATGCTGCTCACGGCTATCTTTGGCGTGCTGCTGTCCCTGCTCCTCGGCCGGGACGTGGTCGTCAACGCCACATACCTGAACCTGTCGATGTTCTTTGCGTTTGCGACGCTGTTTCCGGATGTGCAGGTGCTGCTGTTTTTCATCATTCCAATCAAAGTAAAGTGGCTGGCCTATATCGACGCGGCTTTGTTTTTGCTCGCGGTAATTACGCTGCCGTTCCCGATTGATCTGCTGCCGGTGGTGGCAGTGCTGAACTATCTGGTGTTCTGCGGCGACTGGCTGTTTGACTTTCTCCGTCCCAGCCGGGTCCGCCAGCGGCAGAAGACCGTCAACTTCAAGCGCGAGGCGCGGCGCATCAACCGCGAGCAGAACAGCAAGCCGTACCACCACAAGTGCGCGGTTTGCGGCCGCACGGATGCGGATCATCCGGAGCTGGAGTTCCGCTACTGCTCCCGCTGCGCGGGCTATCATTGCTTCTGTCAGGATCACATCAACAATCACATCCATTTTACGGAGTAATTCACTTTCATTGTTACGGGGGACACACCCATGAAACTGTTCGGAACCGGCACGGCACAGGCCGGAAAACGGAAACTCGGCATTCCGCCGCGCCTGCTGGCGGAAGGGGCAATTCTGACGGCGCTGTGTGTGGTGCTGCTGGTGATCGTGGTGAAGCTGTACACCCTTCCGGAGGATGTGCTGCCCGGCGTGGATGCGTTCCTTCAGAATCAGTCCGGCGGGGCGGACGCACAATTTACGCCCGTCTGCACCGCGCAGACGAACCCGGCGAACCTGATCGCGTCCGCGGAGGTGCTCCTGAACGGAGAGCTGTGCGAGACGTATCAGGCGGCGGAGCCGATCACGTTCGGAACAGGTGACACATATACGGACATGGCGGGCATCGTGACGTTCCGCGGCAACAACTTCCGCAGCGGCGCGGCCTACGGTACCGCCGCGCTGACAGAGAAGAAATTCGGGCAGAAGTGGACGGTCAGTTCCTCGTCCCTGCAGGCGCCGGACGGCGAGGTCTGGACCGGCAGCGGATGGACGGGGCAGCCTTTGATCGTCACGTGGCCGAAAGCGACCCGGCAGGTGATGAACCTGAAAGACTGGGCCAAAACGCAGGAGACGCTCACTGAGGTCGTCTATGCGACGATGGATGGGCATGTGTATTTTCTGGAGCTGGAAACGGGGAAGGCCACGCGCGACCCGCTGTTTCTGGGCTTCACGTTCAAGGGCGCCGGCGCGCTCGACCCGCGCGGGTATCCGATCCTGTACGTCGGCGCGGGCTACAACAGCGCAAAGGGCACAGGGCGCGCCATGGCTGTGAGCCTGATCGACGGCTCGGTGCTGTATGAATTCGGCGCGAACGACGGCTTTGCGCTGCGCGCATGGTCCATGTATGATGCGTCCCCACTCGTGGACGCGGAGACGGATCAGCTCATTTACCCCGGAGAGAACGGCGTGCTGTACATCGTGAAGCTGAATACGCAGTATGACGAGACGGCCGGCACGCTCACGATGTCACCGGACGAGCCGGTGCGCTGGCGCTATTCCGGTACGCGCACGGGGCAGCAATACTGGGTCGGCATGGAGGCTTCGCCGGTCATCTGGCGGGAGCACCTCATCATCGGCGACAACGGCGGCAACCTCATGTGCCTGAACCTCAATACGCTTCAGCTCGTCTGGGTGCAGGACGTGCTCGACGATACGAACTGCACGCCGGTTCTGGAGCTGGAGGACGGGCATCCGTATGTGTACGTCAGTACCTCGTTCCACGCGGGCTGGCGCGCGGCAGAAAACGCCACGGCCACCATCCCGGTCTGGAAGATCGACGCCGTGAACGGCGAGATTGTCTGGCAGACGGACTACACCTGCTACACGCAGTCCGGCGTTTCCGGCGGCGTGCAGGGCACCATTGCGCTGGGCAAAAACAAGCTTTCGAACCTGATTTTTGTTCCCGTGGCGCGCACGGGAAGCAATGCCAGCGCCGGAAAGCTCGTTGCGCTGGATAAGCAGACCGGCGAGATGGTCTGGGAGTTCCCGACCGCGGTGTACAGTTGGAGCTCGCCCGTGGACTTTTACGACGCGGAGGGTAACGGCTATCTGATCTACTGTACCTCCGGCGGGTACATGTACCTGCTCGACGGTGCGACCGGCGAAAAGCTGGACGCGCTCGATCTCAACGGCAACATCGAGGCGTCCGCCGCGGTGTTCAACAACACGGTTGTCGTCGGCCACCGCTCGCAGAAGATTTTTGGAATTGCGTTGACTTAAATCCCGTAAAAATTGCCCCGGAGCTTAGCTCCGGGGCGCTGTTGTTTTTGGATTAAAGCTCAGAACTCCAGGACGCGGCGCATGCGCATCAGCGTCAGGCGGTTGCGGATGGCAGCGGATAGATCCAGCACGTCTTCCTTCAGGGAGGGGTCAATGTGCAGATCCTCCAGCCGGTACTTTGCGCCCAGATCGGCATAGAGCTTGCGCAGATCGTCCGCCTGAGGGATGGTGTCCACAATGGCGCGAATCTCGTCCCAGTGATCGACGATCTGCTGTGGGTCGAACGTTGCGAGCACGTCGTTCGCGTTCTCCGCAAGGATGACGTCTGCAAGCGGGCCGAACTTTTCCGCCACCCACGCGGGGTCGAGAGGCTGGAACGCCTTGGCCTTCGGCGTCATGGCGGCCATGCGGTGATATTCCTCAGCGGCGAGAATGGTGCCAACGCCGACGCATTCGCCGTGGATGCCGGCGGCCTGTTCGAATCTCGGCGGCTTCATTTCCACCAGATGCGCCATCAGGTGTTCCGAGCCGGAGGCGGCGCGGGAGTTGCTGAGCATCTGCATGGTCAGGCCGCTAATCATCTGCGCGTAGGTCATGGCCTCGATGTCGGCGGGCTTGCCGTCGAGCAGGTCGTGCGCGCAGCGCAGCATGGTGTGCAGCGCGTCCTCGGCCATCTCCGCCACGCGCTCGCAGTAAAATTCGCCCGTGACGAGGTGGGCGATGCGCCAGTCGGCCAGCGAGACGTACTTGGCCAGAATGTCGCAGATGCCGCTGGCCATCAGGAAGGCCGGCGCGCCGGAGAGAATATCCAGATCGCAGAGCACCAGCTCCGCAGCATTCATCGGGATCGAGCATTTTTTGCCGTCGATGATGATGGAGCAGATATTGGCGGTAAACCCGTCGGCGCTCGCCACGGTGGGCACACACACAAACGGAATGCCGAGCTGATACGCGCTGTAGCGCGCGAAATCCGTGATCGTTCCGGAGCCGACGGACACGAGAAAATCGGGAGACTCCAGCTCCGCCATCATGGCCTCAGTGCGCTCCTTCGTAGTGCTCAGACCCTTGGCTTCCAGAATGATCTGCTGGTCGGCGTGCGGGTGCTCGGCGGTCAGCTTGTAGGTGTTCGTATCATAAATAATCGTGCGGCGACCGGTCAGGCCGATCTCCTTCAGGTACTGATCCATGTTGTTGAAGCAGCCGGATTCGATCACGACCTTTTTCGTAGTGACAGTATGGGTGCGGCCGCAGGAGCAAAGACCGTCGTATTGGGTGCAGTCGAGAATCATAGTGCAAACTTCCTTTCCCTTAAAGACTGGCATTTCGTTTGTCAATGTGATAGTATCAGATTTACCCGATAAAATCAATTCCAACCATACGCCGAACGGCGGAAAATTGAGGTTTTTTCCATGGAAGAACGCTTGAAAATTGCAATTTTGAATCCGGCAGGAAATGTCACGGCCATCGTTTTGTCGGAGATTTCGCCGCAGCGGCGCGCTGCTTTGGCGGAGCGGCTGCTCTCGCTTCCGGAGCTGCACATTGAGCAGGCGGCGTTTCTCGCGCCGCCGCAGCTTGGCGGGGAAATTCGTCTGGAAATGATGGGAGGCGAATTTTGCGGCAACGCGCTGCGCTGTGCGGGCTATTTTCAGGTGCTGTGCCGCGCTGAGCAGGGCAAATGCTGCGTTATGGCGGAAATCAGCGGTGCGCCCGGCGTCCTGCCGGTGATGGTGGATACGGCGCAGAATATGGCGTCGACCACGATGCCGCTGCCGGTATCCGTGGAGACGCTCGTCTGGCCGGAGACAGCGGTGCACCGCGTCGCGTTTGACGGGATTACGCACTATGTCATCGACCGGGCGGAGCCGGACGACGCGCTCGTACAGCGCGCGATTCAGGACGCGGGGGCGTGCCCCGCTGTCGGCGCCATTTTTCTGAACCGTGCCACCGGCGCCATCCGCCCCATTGTCTATGTGCGGGAAACCGGCTCGTGCGTGGCGGAGACGAGCTGCGCCTCGGGCAGCACGGCGGCTGCCGTTGTGCTGTCGTCAGATCTGCGCGACGGCATCACGGAAATCGGCGTCGGCCAGCCCGGCGGCGATCTGGAGGTCGGTGTGCGCAAGGAGTCGGGGCAGGTAACGGGACTTTCCATCGGCGGCCCGGTACGTCTGGAGCAGATCATCGAGCTGCGCATACCGGACGAAGCGTCCGCCTGCCCGCAAGGGTAAAAGCATTGCAAAACGCAGGCAGCCAGCAGGAGCAAGCGCTCTCTGCTGGCTGCCTGTGCTGGGGGTACTTATCTCACAGGAGTGTTTTTGCTTTGCAGGGTTCTGCTTATTGTGCGTTGCTGCATTTGATGGACTTGATTGCATCCTGACGCCAGTGCACTTAGTCTTTTGGACGATACCACTTCTTCATTGCTTTGAAAGTGGCCTTTTGCACGACTTCGTTTCTCTGATTGAGGACGGTATACCCCAAGACCTGTACGCCCTGCTCGGGCTTGGACCTGGACTGTTTCATCTCCAGAACTTCCACTTCAACATGAATGGTATCGCCGATGAGAACGGGGCCAATATACTCCCATGTGCATCCGAGCGCGGCAATGGAAGTCCCTTCGCCAAAACCGGCACGGCAGCACAGTCCCAGTGCGATCGAGGATACCAGCATGCCGTGGGCAATGCGGGTTTTGAATTTGCTGTTTTCCTGGCACCAAGGTTCATCTGTGTGCAGGGGATTGTAGTCGGCGGTCATACCCGCAAAGGTGATGACATCTGTCTCGGTGATGGTTCGACCGACAGTCGTCCATTTATCACCGACGTGAACTTCTTCGCCATACAGGCCAGTAGCCATAGTTTTACATTCCTTTCAAAGATGAAATAACGCAAGCTGCAAAGTGCAGTACGTTCTGAAACGAAGATTGGATGAGAATCTTGAATTCATTATAACGTCTGCGTCCGGCTTGTCAATATGACGGTGTGGAGCTGTTTTTATGCTGCGAGCAGTTCGAGCGTCTCCTTTTTGACACCTGGGTTGGTTCGTTTTTTCTGCTTAAACTGCGTATCTTTACGCCGGCTTCGAAGCAAAGAAAAGCCCCTGTAACCGTTCAGATTACAGGGGCTTTTCCTGTATTCCAATGTGGAGCTGCTGGGCAGATTCGAACTGCCGACCTCATCCTTACCAAGGATGCGCTCTACCGACTGAGCTACAGCAGCATACAAAGCCCGCGGAGCGGTTGCTCCGCGGGTGGCGACCGAGAAGGGACTTGAACCCTCGACCTCTAGCGTGACAGGCTAGCGTTCTAACCGACTGAACTACTCGGCCTCGTCGCCTCAGCGCTTGACTAATATAGCAAATATTTTAACGCCTGTCAAGCATGTTTTTTCACTTTTTTCTCCGATCCCGTATTTTTCTCCCCGACGCGCGTTTTCCATCTGACCGAAAAATTTGATTTTGCACTTGCATTTTATGTTCCGGTGTGTTATAGTGTTTGAGCAATAAAAAGCGAGGCCATATCCGGGTGTAGCGCAGTTGGTAGCGTGCTTGAATGGGGTTCAAGAGGCCGGAAGTTCGAATCTTCTCACTCGGACCAAATCCGTCAATCATTTGATTGGCGGATTTTTTCTACTTGTGCTTGTAAAGCACGGAAAGGACGGAACGCCATGAAAATCGGTCTGTGTCAGATGCCGGTCTCGGAAGACCGGAATGAAAACTTTCACACAATGCAAAATATGGTGCGGCAGGCGGCGGGGGAAGGCTGCCAGTTTGCTGTGCTCCCAGAGATGTGGAACTGCCCGTATACCGACGAATGGTTCCCGCGCTGCGCCGAGCAGGAGGGCGGGGAGACATGGCGGCTTTTGCGCGATACGGCGCGCGCATACGGCGTCTATCTTGTTGGCGGCTCCGTTCCGGAACGCTCCGGCGGCGCGCTGTACAATACCTGCTATGTCTTTGACCCGGCCGGCACGCAGATTGCCAAGCACCGCAAGGTGCACCTGTTTGACATTGACGTACCCGGCGGGCAGCGATTCATGGAGTCCGACACGTTCACGGCGGGGGAAAACTACACGGTGTTCGACACGCCGTATGGACGTGTAGGCGCTGCAATCTGCTTTGACATTCGCTTTGCGGAGCTGTTCCGCATCATGGCGCTGGAGGGCGCGAAGCTGATCTTCGTGCCCGGCGCATTCAATATGACGACCGGACCGGCGCACTGGTCGCTGTCGTTCCGGATGCGCGCGGTGGACAACCAGTGCTTCATGGTCGGCTGCTCGCCGGCGCGCGACGTTTCTGCGTCCTATGTTGCCTATGGCCACTCCATGGTCTGCGACCCGTGGGGCAACGTTGTGGCGGAGGCGGACGAGAAGCCCGGACTTTTGACAGCGGAGATCGATCTTACAAAAGCAGATGCGATTCGGCAGCAGATTCCGATCCTGAAAAACCGCCGGACGGATCTCTACCGGCTGCAATATTGAGCGCGAAGCAGGTTGACGAAGCTTGAAATTCTGAATATAATCTAAAAATATATCGGCATATATCGGCGATTTCGTTGGGAGGAACATATGAAAGCTGTTTATTTTATATGTAATAACCACGCATGGGGCCACGTTGCGGCTACCGTGTGGGCTGTCTTGGAGGAAGAGGGCTTTTTTCAGGAGCACACGGGCCTTTCGTTTGCCGGACAGGAAATGATGAAATGCACCGAAAATGGCCATGAGTTCTGGTTCGTGCCGACGGATATCGCGCTCTGTCTGGACTATCCGCGCTTCCTGACGGAGCTGAACCGTTATTTCGCGGACTTCGATATGTCCGGAATGGTTACGTGGCACGAGGGCGCGAACGCCCCGGAAAACGTGCTGACGGTGCACTCTCTGGGTGACGTAAACTCCGGCGTTTACGGAAAGGCGAGTCCGCGCTTCATGCGCAACCTCCTGCGCGCGTTTGAGGAAAACCGCAAGGCGCTGGGCCTGGAGGCGTACCACGTGGCGACGGAGGCGACGCACTGGTCCGGCGTGCACGACGGACACGGCGATCCGAATCTGCTGGTGCAGTTCCCGGTGCCGATGGTGGACATTGAGGTCGGCAGCAGCCCGCAGAGCTGGAACGACGAGACTGCCTGCCGCGCCCTCGCACGGACGCTGACGCACGTGTTCGACGACGACGGCCTGCGCGTACACAACCTCCTGTGTGTCGGCGGCGTGCATTTTGAGCCGAACTTCGCCGAGGCCGCCCTCAAAACATGGGGCGATGAGGCGTTCGGCGTGTCCCATATCATCGCCAACCAGTGGCTGGTGTCGGGCGAGTACGAAGGGGAGAGCGGCTTTGAGCGCGCCTGCGCCTGTGTGGACGCAATCGACGGCGGCATCGAGGCCATCGTGTTCCACGACAAGATGAAGGGGTGCTACAAGGATCTCGTGCGCAAGCTCGGCCAGAAGTATCAGGTGCCGATCTACAAGCACCAGCGGCTGAGAAGCCCGGAAACGATGGAATTCCATCTTTAAAACGATCAAAACCGGTTCTGATTCAGAACCGGTTTTTTGTATCTGCAGAAATGACTTCCCGCACCGTCAGCGTTTCATGATCGACGGTAAAGCGCACGTCGAAGCCGCCAAACTCCAACCCATAGACGCGCTCCGGCGACGCTTGATAGCGCGGGCGCGGATCCTGCTCCAGCACGCCGGTGAGCGCGCCACGCTTTTCGGGCGGAATCTGTTCAAGTAGGGGAGTGGGGAACACCACGCGCAGCTTTTGCATGTCGAACCGGTTGGTGAACCCGGCAGCGGCGTCGGGATGACAGTCAGCATAGGGAATGTACGGCTTGACGTCGTAAATCGGCGTTCCGTCCATGAGATCAGCGCCGGCGACATGCAGCACCGGGCCGAGCTCCGGGTGCAGCTCCACGCGCTCCAGCCGGACACAGGAGAGACCGATGGGGTTCGGACGAAAGGGCGAGCGCGTGGCGAATACGCCCATCCGGACGTTGCCGCCGAGCCGCGGCGGACGCACCGTGGGCGACCACGTATCCCGTTTCGATTCGGAAAACTCCCAGATCAGCCAGATATGCGAAAACTCGTCCAGCCCGCGAACGGCGTCTGCGCTGCGGTATTCCGGCTCGAACACAATGGCCGCCTGCAGCTCATCCACCAGCCCGCTCTGGCGCGGAATGCCGAACTTGGTGGGAAAGTCGCTGCGGATTCTGGCAATGGCCTTCATTCGCTCTCCTCCTGCTCGCGCGTCTGGCATACGTGCCGCACGCAGCACAGCGCGCACTGCGGCTTGCGTGCGTCGCACACGGCCCTGCCGTGCAGCACCAGACGGTGGCAGAAGTCCGAGGATTGCTCCGGCGGCAGAATCGCGCGCAGCGCGGTTTCGATCTTGACCGGGTCTTTCAGATTGTCCACCAGGCCCATGCGGTTGGACAGACGGATGCAGTGCGTGTCCACCACCACGGCGGGCTTATGATACACATCGCCAAGAATGAGGTTCGCCGTTTTGCGGCCAACGCCGGGCAGCTTGACCAGCTCTTCCATCGTGTCCGGCACACGTCCGCCATACTGCGTCAGCAGCACCTGCGCGCAGCTGACGATGTCCTTCGCCTTGGAGCGGAAAAAGCCGCACGAATGGATGTATTCCTCAACCTCGGCCACGTCTGCCTCGGCGAATGCCTGCAGCGTCGGAAACCGCGCAAACAGCGCGGGCGTAATCTTATTCACGCGCTCGTCGGTGCACTGTGCCGCCAGACGCACGGAAAACAGCAATTCATAGTCCTTTTCATATTCCAGAGAGCATTCGGCGAGCGGGTATGCCTGCTCCAGACAGGAGAGAATCTCCTGCACCTGTTCCGGTGTTCGCATTGTTATCACCCCGGCTGCCAGTTTAGCACAAAATCCGCAGAATTCCAAGCGTATCGTTGTCAAATGGAATAAAGTGCGATATAATAGACCAAAAACCAATTGGGAGGCGGAGCATGTACAGACCGTTGGCGGACGAGATCCGGCCGCAATCGCTGGACGACGTGGTCGGGCAAAAGCATATCTTGGGCAGCGACGGAATGCTGCGCCGGATTGTGGAATCCGGGCAGATCCCGAACATGGTGTTTTACGGTCCGTCCGGCACCGGGAAAACGACGGTGGCCAGCATCATCGCGTCGCGCACGAACCGCACCCTGCGCCGCCTGAACGCGACGACTGCCGGTATCGCCGACATCCGCAACATCATCGCGGAACTGGATACGATCCTCACGCCCGGCGGCGTGCTGCTGTATCTGGATGAGATCCAGTACTTCAACAAAAAGCAGCAGCAGTCCCTGCTGGAGTTTATGGAGGACGGACGCATCACCGTCATCGCGTCCACTACGGAAAACCCGTATTTTTATATCTATAACGCTGTGCTCAGCCGCAGCACCGTGTTTGAGTTCAAGCAGGTTCCGGCGGAGGAGGCCGTCAAAGCGGTGCGCCGCGCGATTGGTATCCTCTCCGCGCGCGAGCAGGTAACGCCGGAGCTGGAGCCGGGCACGGCGGAATACATCGCAACCGTCTGCGGCGGCGATGTGCGCAAGGCGGTCAACGCGGTGGAGCTGCTGTTTTCCGCCGCAAAGCGGGAAGCGGGCGCCGTTTATCTCACGCGCAGGGACGCGGAAGCCATCTCCCAGCGCAGCGCCATGCGCTACGATCGGGCGGGGGACGATCATTACGACATCGTCTCCGCGCTCATGAAATCGCTGCGCGGCTCTGACCCGGACGCAGCGCTGCACTATCTGGCGCGGCTGCTGGAGGCGGGCGACCTC
>ULWX01020341.1_pt1 | contig 19209 bp, 20 predicted proteins | sample 1960851 | NCBI WGS metagenome assembly ULWX01 (sample SAMEA4835826, study PRJEB28245) | human gut metagenome | biome: gut microbiome; material: fecal sample | place: Denmark | collected 2008 | reverse complement strand
TCGTTCCCTACACCGGACAGACGGATGACAACGGCGAAGTGATCGATGACCGGATTTACAATGCGCTGGATTTTGATAGAAATATCGTTCTTGAACAGCGCACCAAGTTAGTTGCGAAAACAGTCTCTGATTATCTGAAGAAGCATAATTGCCGAATGGATAAAACCATCTTCTTCTGTGTTGATCAAGAACACGCTGATAGAATGCGTCGGGCGTTGGTGAATGAAAACTCCGACATGATGGCGGTTGATGAACGCTACGTTATGCGAATTACCTCCAATGATGAAGCTGGTGTTGATCAGCTTGATAATTTCCGTAATGTAGAAAGTCAGTACCCTGTATTGGTTACCACATCCAAGCTGTTGTCCACCGGCGTTGATGTTCAGACGATCAAATACATTGTTTTGGATTCTAATATCCGCTCTATGACCGAGTTCAAGCAGATTATCGGTCGTGGTACTCGTGTGCGTGAGGACCTTGGTAAACTTTACTTCACAATTTTTGACTTCCGTGATGTTACTCGCCTGTTCTATGACCCTGATTTCGATGGCCCGTGCGAACAGGACGAAGATTTCGATCCGACAAAGGGAGACCACGGCGATCCTCCGCCCAAGCCCCCGAAGCCGGTTAATCCGCAGAAGAAATATTTGGTTAGCGGCGAGCCGGTTACCATCCTTAAAAAGATGGTGCAGTACATGGACCGGGATGGTAAGCTCATTACCGAAAGCCTGATTGACTATACCAAGAAAAACGTTCTTAATCAGTATGCAACGCTGGAAGATTTCCTGTCGGCTTGGGGAGCCGCCGAGCGCAAGGAAGTCATCATCAAGGAGATGGAGGAACATGGAATCCTGTTCTCCGAACTTTGTGAGCAAATCAATCAGGATCTCGATCCCTTTGATCTGATTTGTCATATCGTGTTTGACCAGCCGCCGCTTACCAGAAGGGAACGAGCAAATAATGTGAGGAAGCACAACTATTTCACCAAATACGGAGAAAAAGCTGCTGAGATTCTGGATGCGCTGCTTACCAAATATGCCGACTCTGGTTTGTCTGACTTAGAGAATGTGGATGTACTGAAAGTCGATCCTATCAAGCAATATGGAACTCAGGTGTATATCGTCAACACGATCTTCGGTGGTATTGCAAAATTCCGACAGGCGATTAAGGATTTGGAGGCTGCTATCTACGCAGCATAAAGGAGAACAATTACTATGGCAATGTCCGCTTTGATAAAATCACTGGAAGACATCATGCGCAAAGACGCAGGTCTGAACGGTGATGCACAATATATCGAACAGATTACCTGGCTCCTATTTCTGAAGGCTTTTGATGCCAAGGAAATGGAGTGGGAATTCCGACCTGAGTACCGTGGCAGCACAATTCCAGAAGGCTACCGTTGGCGTGACTGGGCGGAGGATAAAGAAGGAATTACTGGCGATGCTCTGATAAAGTTTGTGGACGAACTGTTTGATAAACTGAAAAAGCTGGATGTCTCTGACGGAGACCTCCGGAAATTTGTCGTACGCAACGTATTCGCAGACATCAACAACTATATGAAATCAGGCATCTACCTGCGCCAGCTTATCAACCGCATGAATGAAAAGGTTGACTTTATTGATGCTACACAGAAGCACACCTTCAATGAACTGTATGAGGGTATGCTTAAAGACCTGCAGAGCGCAGGTCGTGCCGGTGAGTTTTATACTCCTCGCCCGGTGACCAACTTTATCGTAGAGAAAATCGACCCCAAATTGGGCGAGACCGTTCTTGATCCTGCCTGTGGAACCGGTGGTTTCTTAACCAGTACCATTGCGCACATGGGCAGCATCACGACCACCGAGCAGCTCAACACCCTGCAAACCACGATTTTCGGTTGGGAGAAAAAGCCTCTGCCGTATCTGTTGGCTATGACCAATCTGATTTTGCATGATATTGAAACCCCGCAGATTCGTCACATCAACTCCTTGAACAGACCTGTGACCGATTATTCTGCCAAGGACAGAGTAGATGTTATTGTTGCAAATCCTCCCTTTGGCGGTGCTGAAGATGACGCTGTAAAACAAAACTTCCCGGCAGAGTTCCGTACCAGCGAAACCGCTGACCTTTTCCTTGTGCTGATGATGCATCTGTTAAAGGATAAGGGACGTTGCGGCGTGGTTCTTCCCGATGGCTTTATGTTCGGTGACGGCGTAAAGGCCACTATCAAAAAGAGAATGCTGGACGAGTACGGCTTGCACACCATTATTCGCTTGCCGCAGGTCTTTAAGCCCTATGCCAGTGTTAATACAAATTTATTGTTTTTCCAAAAGGGTGTTCCCAGCCGTGGAGTGTGGTTCTATCGCTTGGATTATCCGGAAGGCGTTAAGAGCTTTACAAAGACCAAACCTATGTTGGACAAGCATTTCGATCCCGTTCGTGAATGGTGGGCTGATAAACAGCCAATCGAGGTAGACGGGAAAGATAAGGCCAGATTCTTCACTGTAGATGAATTGGTAGCTTTGAATTACGATTTTGACAAATGCTGCCCCTTCCCTCACGAGGAAGAAGAAATTCTGGAACCCGAAGAGCTTATCGCACGCTATCAGGCGGAACGCACCGAACTGAACGCTAACATTGACCGCATTTTGGCGGATGTTTCCGCAATGCTGGAGGTAAAAGAATCATGACCGCACAGGAACTGAAAAACTCCATACTCCAGCTTGCTGTTCAGGGTAAATTGGTGCCGCAGAATGCGGACGATGAGCCGGCCGCGGAATTATTAAAGCGTATTCAGATCGAAAAGACAATTGCCGTCAATGCCGGAATAATCAAAAAGGATAAGAAGCTATCTGAGATAACAGAGGCAGAAATTCCCTATGATATTCCCGATACATGGGAATGGTTAAGATTGGGACAGCTCTGCCAATTGCTTGATGGCGAAAAAAAGAGTGGAGTAAAATGCCCTTATCTGGAGGCGAAATATCTACGAGGAAAAATTGAAGGCTCTATTTTAGAAAGTGGAAAATTTGTCAAAAAAGGGACCCGTCTCATTTTGGTTGATGGAGAAAACTCCGGAGAGGTGTTCTTCGCAACTGAGGATGGGTACATGGGTAGCACTTTCAAAGTGTTGTATATTCCCGATGCTATCTATGCTCCGTATGTTTTGAATTTTCTGCTGTTAAAGAAGCAATTGTTTAGAAATCGAAAAACAGGAGCTGCAATTCCTCATCTAAACAAAGAACTGTTTTTCAACCTTTTGATTCCTATCCCGCCGCTCGCAGAACAAGAGCGTATTGTCGCTAAAATAGAAGAACTGCTGCCGCTTGCTGCTGAATATGACGAAGCGGAGCAAAGACTTTCTGCACTGAACACGAATTTCCCTGAAATGCTTCGCAAATCTATTTTGCAGCAGGCTGTTCAGGGTAAGCTTACCGCGCGCGATCCTTCCGATGAGCCTGCGTTGGAACTTTTAAAGCGTATTCGGTCGGAGAAAGCAAAACTTATCGCTGAGGGTAAAGTTTATAGGGAAAAGGAATTAAAAGATGTATTTGACGATGATATCCCTTTTGACATTCCTGATCAATGGGAATGGTGCAAGCTCGGCGAACTTACACGCCTCATAACAAAAGGATCATCTCCGTCTTGGCAAGGTGTTGCTTATACAACAGAAGACAAAGGTATCCTGTTTGTCACAAGTGAAAATGTAGGCGTCGAAAATATGCTTTTAGAAAAACGCAAATATGTAGAAGCGAAATTCAATGAGATGCACCCATCTTCTATACTCCAAAAAGGAGATTTGCTAACCAATATCGTTGGTGCATCCATTGGACGAACAGCCTTATTTAATGAAGACATCGAAAATGCTAATGTCAATCAGGCGGTATGTATCATTAGACTTGTAAATACTTGTCTTTCAGATTATTTGCTTATGTACCTTAACAGTGCAACGGCAATAAAAATAATGACTGATAAATCTGTTGATTCAGCAAGAGCTAATCTTAGTCTGACGTCTGTAACCAACTTGCTGATTCCGCTTCCACCGCTTAACGAACAGAAAAGGATTGTTGAGCGTGTGGAGGAATTGCTTGATATGTGTGATGCTTTGAAATGAAAGGAGCTTATTATGTCAGATTTTAATTTACCCAGTATCCCGTCCTTTAACATTCAGGTGCCGGATATTCCCGAAATCAACATAGATACACCGGCACAGCATATGTGGGCTGATGAACAGTTCGAGATCCTGAAGAAGTATATTCAGGCATTCGAAAAATCTTTGGATCCAGAACACGAAGTAGGAATCATGATGACAAACTTCGGACAATCCGTTCTGATGTATGTGACGCAGGTGTCGTACGAAGATCCGGTCTTGATGGTCTTCAAGGGTTTTGTCAACGGCCGGGAAGCAACCTTGATTCAACATATTAATCAGCTTAACTTCATGCTGACCTCTGTTGAAAAGGAACCTGACCGTCCGAAACGAAAAATTGGTTTTGTTTCTGGCGACGAATAACATATCCGTTGCAATAGCATGAGGTAATCAGGAATGAATACGAAGAAATTACCAGATGTCTTTGTTTCATACGCTGCTGATACGCTGGCGGAAACGAATAGCGGGCTGACAGGAGCACAGATTGTAAAGTATTGCAATTCTTATGCAGTCGATTTTGGGGTAGACATTCCCATTACGTCATCAAATTTTGGAAGCTTCGGAAGCCTTGTGCCCAACAAACGTACAGCACTTTATCGCAATCTGTCTGTGTTTAACGGTCAGCAACAATTTGTAATCATAAAAGAGTTGTGTGAGCTACCGTTGTTCGAAAACAATTCTGCAGTTGCTGAACTTAAAAAGCGCCTTTTTGAAAGGCATTCCGCATTTTCTATTTCACCAGTATTTGATCAAAATTCGGAACCGACTGGATGGCTCCGGGTTGATCGCTCTATCGAAGAAATGAAGGCACGATATAAAGCTGCTGACACAGAGGAAAAGTATCAAGCAATCGGTATGTTGGGCAGAGAAACACTTATTTCTATTGCACAGCAGGTTTTTATAAAGGATAAGCATCCTTCAATCGACGGGACAGACATCGGATCTACTGATACAAAACGAATGTTGGATGCATATCTCTCGCACGAACTCAAGGATGAATCCGAGAAGATTGTAAAATATGCCAAGTCAGCGGTGGATATGTGCAATCAGTTAACGCACGACAGAAACGCGACCAAACGTGCTGCTGCGATTTGTATAATCGGCGTATCGTCAATTGCTGCACTGGTTAAAGAAATAAGCGAAACAGAAAAAGAGATTATTTTTTGATATTTCAACAAGCGGAGTGCAAAGATGACAAATGAAATAATAATTGCGATCGTGAGTGCGGTGGCAGGCGGTGTTGTCACTTTGCTCACCACACTGGTATTAGATCGACGCAAAGAAAAACGCGAGTATCGTCTCGAAGCAAAAAAATTGCAGCGAGAGGTGTACCAAATGCGTCAGGAGATGCAGATTGTCGATTTCAAAGACTATATCTCCCGAACTGGTTATGGCGTTAAGCAAAAATGCGACATTGAGCTTTTTGTTGCGCACATCGACAATGTGACCGTAGAAGGAAAAAAGAAGCATGCCATAGTAAATGCACACTACAAAGAGGAACATTTGAATTCGGATGAGTGGTGCTGCGTGATATACATCTTCAAAAATGCCGGAAAGACGGATATCTCCGCCATGGATTTTATCTGGCACTTCCAGCAATCTTCATGTATTTTCTCTGCAGACGAGGCTCGTCCTTGGGCAGAAGGTAATCTCCTTAACTACTCATACTGTTACGATAAGAAAATTCGTGTCGGAGATAGTGTGTCTTTGAAGATTTGCTATCACAAAGACGCCATCATTCCCGGTATGTTTTCTGCACCAATGTCCATTGGGATGATTGACGATAATGGGCGGTACTGGACTCAACCGCTGTTTGCTCCTCAAAATAAGGTATACGACAGCAGGGCAGTTTCTGCAGAAGAATACATTGAACAGAAGCGTACCGAGACAGCAGAGGAATGCTTCAAAAAACCATGGCTGTGGTAATGAAAGAAAGAGGATATATTTGCATTACTTAGTTTTCACAGATGAAGCGGGTGCGTATAAAGGCCAAACAACGCCCGAATTTCGCCAACGGCATCCCTTTTACGTGCGCTCCAATGTGATGATCTCTATGGATGACTACAGGGACTTCCAAAAAGAAATGCAGACCCTCCACGGTATGTATGAAATCCCTGTCGGTGAGGAGGTCAAGTGGAGTGATCTTTGGGAAAAGATGCGTAACCGTCCTCGCACTGCTGCAATCGCAGCGATGAGCAATGATCGGTTGAAAGGGTATTACAGAAAAGTTCTGGAATGTGCAACGCAGAAAGAATCTCTGCAGTACATATTTACGCTGACCAATGTGTATGAGCAGTATAGTTTGCTGGCCGAACAGCACATATACAAGTTCCACTTGCAGGAAGCGTTTCAGCGTGTTCAAATGGATCTTCGCACACAGAACGGCTTTGCGGTATTTATTATGGACGAGCTGAATACCGAAACCATGAAGCAAATCAAATCCGTGTGCCATGAGTTTACCGTTAATGGTGACTTCATTCGAAATTACGGAAATGTCTACCACAGCATTTTAACAGAGTGCAGCAACCAGAGTGCGGGAATCCAGCTCGCAGACTATGTCGCCGGTGCGATGTATGGGTACTTGCGTAGATCTTTTATTGCTCCAGACAACTATGCTTTTGCGGCAGATTTGTATAAGGACTATATTGCCGATAAAATCCGCCACAACGCCGCTGGCAATGTCATGGGTTATGGTATCCGAGAAGTGCCTAAACACTCGACCTTGAGGCAGAAATTGATGCCTCTATTTCCTAATAACACCCCAGATGATCTATGAAATCAAGAAAAGATTTCCTATATCCTATCGATACTACAAAAAAGCCATCAATAAGCAATATTTGAGTTTATTGTTCACACAAAAGTTTCAAAATCCGGGTTGACTTTGGCTCGGATTTTGATTATACTATTATCAACCCGAAAAGGAGGTTGTCATCGATGAAACAACTGGGTAACAGGCTGCGTGCTCTTCGCGAGAGCATTGGTATCTCTCAGGCGAAGTTCGCCGATGTGATCGGCTCTACGCAGTCCAGCATTAACCGATATGAAAACGGCCAAGCTACGCCTACGGTGGAGCTTTTGCGTAAATATGCGGACTATTTTGACGTTTCGATGGATTACATCTTCGCCCGCTGCGACGAGCCGCAGGGCAAGCTGTATCAGGCGAAGCCCCCGGTTGGCGAGGGCAATCCTGAACTTGCGCAATTTGTGGAGATGTGCTTTGATCCGTCTTCTCCGATGAACGATAAGCTAAAGAAAACCCTGATACAAATGCTTGGAGAGGCGAAAGTTTGAAAACAAAGTTTTCAAACTCCACAGTTTTGTGCCTTTCACGACATCAGGTCGTGAATTTTGAAAGACAGACGAGCTGTCTTTCAAAACCGTCACAAAACTGTAAATTACTGCGAAAGGGATGGTCATGAGAATGAGCAAGGAATTAACCCCGAAAAGGGGACAGTTCGATGAAATCATCTCCATCATCGACAATGCCCGCACCCGCGCGTTGAAAGCGGTCAATGCGGAATTGATTCAGATGTACTGGAATGTTGGCGAATACCTTTCTTCGCTGTGCGCTGATTCCGGATTTGGAGATAAGGTTATTGATGAAGTTGCGGCATACATTGCCGAAGCCAATCCCGGCGTCAAAGGCTTTAACCGTCGCGGACTTTACCGTATGAAGCAGTTTTATGAGACTTACAAGGACGATGAATTTGTGACACCACTGGTGACACAAATCAGCTGGACGAATCATCTGCTCATTATGTCCGGGTCAAAGACGGCAGAAGAACGGCATTTTTATATGTCTTTGTGTGCGAAAGAGCATTATTCAAAGCGTGAGCTGGAACGCCAGATGGACAGTGCTTACTATGAGCGTTATATGCTTTCCTCCAAGAAGCTGATCCCCGAATCTGTCCCGCAGGATGTGCGAGGCAGCATCCTTGATACCTATGTACTTGAATTTCTTGATTTGCCGGAGCAGTGTTCCGAGCGCAATCTTCGCAAGGCGATCACAGGCAATTTGAAGCAATTCATTCTTGAATTTGGAAAGGACTTCACGTTTATCGGCGAGGAATACCGCGTTCAGGTGGGCGGACAGGACTTTTACATTGATCTTCTGTTCTACAACCGTGCGCTGTCCTGCCTTGTGCCGATTGAATTGAAGATCGGAAAATTCAAACCGGAGCATATCGGTCAGATCAATTTCTATCTGGAAGCTCTTGACCGCGACGTAAAAAAGCCGAATGAAAATCCGAGCGTTGGCGTTATTCTTTGCGCCAGCAAGGATGACGCGGTTGTGGAATACGCATTGAGCCGCAGTATGTCACCTACGCTCGTAGCTGATTACAGACTTTGTCTGCCGGATAAGACACTCCTGCAAAACAAACTGCGTGAATTGACCGAACTTGCGCTGGAAAGCGGTGAACGTGACGAGGATGATGAAGAATGAATGCAGTCATTTATGCACGCTATTCGTCGGACAATCAACGTGAGGAATCTATCGAAGGTCAGCTCCGTGAATGCGGCGAATACGCACAACGCAACGGCATAACGGTTGTCGGCAGCTACATTGACCGTGCGTTGTCTGCGAAAACCGCTGACCGTCCGGAGTTCCAGCGCATGATCAAGGACAGCGCAAAGGGACTTTTTGAGATCGTGCTTGTCTGGAAGCTCGACCGTTTCTCCCGTGACCGCTACGACAGCGCGCATTACAAGCACATTTTGAAAAAGAACGGCGTGAAAGTCGTTTCCGCCAAAGAGCATATCTCCGACGGACCGGAGGGCATCATTCTGGAATCCATGCTGGAAGGATATGCCGAGTTTTACTCCGCTGAGTTGTCCGAGAAGATCCATCGTGGACAAAAAGAAAATGCCCTCAAGGGTAAGAATAACGGCGGCGGTATACCGCTGGGTTATCTGCTGGACAAGCAAACGCAAAAGCTGGTGGTGGATCCTGAAACCGCACCGTTGGTAGTGGAAATCTTTGAACGATATTCCGAAGGTGCAACAGTACGCTCCATCATCGAAGATTTCAATTTACGCGGGCTGACAACCAAACGTGGCAAGCCGTTCAATACCAACAGCTTCAACGCGCTATTGAAAAATCGCAAATACATTGGTGAGTACAGCTATCAGGATGTGGTCATTCCCGGCGGCGTTCCTGCTATCGTGCCGGAGGATTTGTTCTATCGCGTTCAGCAGCGCATGGAGAAAAACAAACGCGCACCGGCGCACACCAAAGCCAAAGAAAGCGAGTTCCTGCTGACCACAAAGCTGTTCTGCGGCAAGTGTGAGCGCATGATGGTTGGTGAAAGCGGCAAGAGCCACACCGGAATCATGCATTACTACTATAAGTGCGGTAATGCAAAACGCAAAAAGGGCTGCAATAAAAAGGCAGTCAAGAAGGATTGGATCGAGCGCGCCATTGTTCGCTTGACAATGGAACGAGTGCTGAATGAGGAAAAGATCAATCGGATCATTGACGCACTGCTTGCCATGCAGGAACGTGAGGATGTAACAATTCCTGCTTTGCGCCGCCAGCTTGCTGAGACGGAAAAGAGCATTGAAAATATGCTCAACGCCATCCAGCAGGGTATCTTTACTGCATCAACAAAACAGCGGCTTGAAGAGTTGGAGAAACAGAAAGAAGAACTGTCTCTCAGCATGACGACGGCAGAGCTGCAAAAGCCGAAGCTGACACGGGAGTATATGGAGCATTGGTTTTCTCAGTTCCGGTACGGGGATCCCAATGATCGGGAATTTCAAAAGCGACTGATTGACACCTTTGTCAACGCGATATTTGTGTATGACGATAAGCTGGTGCTGACCTATAACTATCAGCATGGTACACAGACGATTACACTCAATGAAGTCGAGGACTTTCTGGGTTCGGATTTGGTTGGTCTGTCTCCACCATCGAAAAAAGTCCTGTAATCGAAATGATTACAGGACTTTTTCCTTTATCCGGAGTTCCCCAAAGGGGGCGTTTTTCGATTCAGGCGGCTTTCGCGGAAAAACGGCCGTATTCCTGTCCCATTTCGATCGGCGCATAGTCTTTGCCCGTCTTATCCATGGGCGTGCTCATTTCAAAGCCTGCCTGCTCTTGGAATATCATGACAAAGTCGGAGCCGCCGAAGAGGAAATAGCCCAGCATGTCGCCCTTTTGCACCGTTGCACCCACCTTCACGGTGTCCTCAAAATTCACCGACGAGACCTGGGACATGCCGATTGGCAGCAGCGCGACCAGGCCGTATTCCTCGGTTTCGACGATCACGCAGGCGCGCGTTTCAATCATCTGCCAGCCGGGGAGACCGGCATTGAGCACATACAGCCCATTTTCCTTGTCCCAAGTCACCCAGCCGCCGACAGCGTCGTCCTGCGGGATATAGGTTACCTCTTTGATCGTACCGCTGACCGGGAAATGATAGCGATGATAATTGTGAACGTCAAGAAAAGTATGGGTCATGGTGCCGTTTGCAAATGCGTCCCGATATTGGCTGTCGGGACCGATCAGGTCCGCAATGGAGTTAAATTCTTTCGACTTGATCACAAGCTCGTCTTCTTTTTGAACGATCATGGAGGTTTCATCAATGTTCCATACGCCCTGAGGCTCGGAATCCGCCGGAGCGACCACAACGGAGTTGTTGTCCGGGGCGGTGATGGGACGCTTGTCCGGAGAGCTGAGATGGCGGGCAAAAAAGTCGTTGAAGCTGTTCCAGTTTTCGGGATCCTCGTACAGATCGCTCTGAAGTCCGAACTGCGCGTCATTGTAAACGATCTGATAGTACTCGTCCGTCCAGGACTCAGGCGTGCTCAGAAATTCTCCCCATTCCTGGGTAAACTTGATCAGCCAGCTTCGGTATGGCTCGGCATACTGCAGGGAATTGTTGTAAAGTCCCTGCCCGTCCAGCTCCTCAAGGGGCATGTCGTTGATAAAATAGAAGTAGTTCAGGCTCTGGTCGATTTTGGTGTAGAGACTGTCAGAATCCACGTATTGGGAAATGTTCCACGGCATGGCCTTTGCCGCCCAGTCGATATAATCGTAATACGTCTCAAGGGTCTGCGCGGGGTTTGTTTTTGGATCGGGGTTGATCTCCTTTGCCATGTCGATCGACTTCTGGAGCAGCTGCTTCACTTCCGGCTGCTTGTCAAGAATGTCGATCAGCTCCTGTGTGATCGGCTCATGCGCCGCCGTGGCCGTAACTGACGGCGTCGCCGGCGTCTCGTTGGTCGCTGGTTCTTTTCTGCCGCAGGCGGAAAGGACAAGCACGCAAGCCAGCAGCAGCGCCACAAGGTTTTGTCTCTTCGCAAGGTTCATGTGATTCCTCCTGTCGTTTTCCTTGTAATAGCTTTTCATTTTTCTGAAAAACTATTACACATTTTCTGAGGAGTATGCAAAAATCGTGGCTATGGCCTCGCCCAATAAAAACGGCTCGCAGGACGCGCCAAAGCGCCGCCATGGACATATCATGTGAATGAGGTGATACCAGCATGAATCCGTGTGAGTTGACGGCGTCCATTACCGCACTTGCAAATTCCATGGCCTGCAGGCTTTCGCTCGACGAATTGAGCCTTTGGGGCACCGTGTTTACACAGCTTGGCGACACGCTGATAACGATCGCCACGCAAAAGGCGATCTGCCAGCGTGCCCGTCAGTCGGAAGAGCTGTGACGCTGCAGGATGCTGCGTTCCGATTATCGTCTTTCTGTGGACAGTCGGACGGTTGTATGCTACCATGGCATGGAAGCGCGTTGCAAAGGAAGTCTGGAGGAATGAAGATGAACCGATACGACTGGCTGGACGAATACCTGCTCGCAAAGCCGGGCGCGGTGAAGGACTACAAGCCCGAATGGGGCTGGTGGCGCTATCAGGTGGGCGGAAAGCTGTTTGCCGCGACCTGCCGGCCGGGGCCGGAGCACAAGGGCTACGACGGCCGGGAGCTGCTGACGCTCAAGTGCGAGCCGATGCTGGCGGAGCTGTTCCGGGCGGAGTATCCGGACGTCATCCCCGGCTTTTACATGGATAAGCGCAACTGGAACTCCGTCTTTCTGGACGGCGCGGTGCCGGACGAGGTTCTGCGCGATCTGTGCGACCGCTCGTATCAGCTCGTGTTTCAGAAGCTGACGAAAAAGCTGCTGCGGGAAATCACAGAAACGGAATCAATATGACTTCTTTGGAGCTGCACTTGTTTTTTGCCCGCATCATGAAGGAGCATGCACTGTTTTTGAAGGCGGGCTTTCTGCCGCCCAACGCGGCGATGGCGCGCGAGGCGAAATTTTTCCTGCGCCAGTTTGAGCGCATCCTCTCCCGCGCAATCACCCTGAGCCAGGGCGTGGTGCGCTGCTGTGTGCTGGATTCCGGCGAGGTCGTCACGGAATTCACCGACTGCGCCGAGCAGCAGACGCAGCGCCTGACCGGCATCCGCATCGACCAGGCGCTGACGGCGCGCGCGCTTCGGCTGCGCGGCAGGGAGTGCGCTGAGCCGGATATGCGGCGGGATCTGGCGATGCAGGTGCGGCAGTTGAACCGGGACGCGCTCGCACTGGTGGAGCGTTTGATCGCGTTCAAGGAGCGGCTGCTGAGCGGCGTCGGCTCCTGCGATGTGTTCACCGCGAACTACCCGCTGCTGATCGAGCACATCCTGCGCGAGGCACGGCTCTATCGCGCGTATATTCTTCAGATGCTGGGGCGTGGTGAATACGCGTGCCGCGAGCTGCAGAACAGCGAGCTGTTCTGGAACCGCATCATGATGGAGCATGCGCTGTTCATCCGCGGCCTGCTCGACCCGACGGAGTGCGAACTGATCGAGACGTCCAACGGATTCGCGGCGGATTACAAGCGTCTGCTGGAGACCTCCGCCGCGGCGAACGACAGAATGATGGGCGGCGCCGATTCCGGCGCGCTGGAGCTGACCGAGAAATTCCGCGATTTCAAGCGCGCGGGGGTGGCGGGCATCGAGGCATGCAAGATCCGCTCGATCATCCTGCCGCTGCTGGCAGACCATGTGCTGCGCGAGGCGAACCACTATATCCGCATTCTGGAGGAGTAACAGGAAAAAGGCTTCCGTCCGGAAGCCTTTTTCAGAAAAAATTTACAAGAGAGATTTGATTCCGGCTGCCGTTCGGGTGTATTCTATCCCAAACAAGCAAAGAGAGGAGAATACATTCTTGAACATCCTGTTTACCATTGACCGGAACTATATCGCGCAGATGCTGACCTGTGTCAGTTCCATCACCCGGTTCCCAACGCCGGGCGGCTATGACATTTACCTGCTCCATTCCAGCCTGTCTGAGGCGGACAGAGAGACCATTCGGGCGCAGGAACGGGAGGGCATCTGCCGGTTTCACTTTGCGGAGGTGGAGACAGCCGCGTTTGACGGTTTTCCGGAGACGGACCGCTATCCCAAGGAGATGTATTACCGGATTCTCGCGGCGGACTATCTGCCGCAGACGGTAGAGCGCATCCTCTATCTGGACCCGGACATCGTGGTCATCAAGCCGCTCGACGGGCTGTATCAGAGTGATTTCGCGGACAACCTGTTTCTGGCGACCACGCACGTGAGCGCATTTCTGACGCGGATGAACGCCCGGCGCCTGAAGCTGGAGGAGACGGTGCCCTATGTCAATACCGGCGTGATGCTGCTGAACCTGCCGGCCATGCGGCAGGTGGTGCGGCTGGCGGACATCCGGGCTTTCGTCGCGGCGCACGGGAGCGCCATGACACTGCCGGACCAGGACGTGGTCACCGCACTGTACGGCAAACGGGTTGCATTGGTGGACGACATGATCTACAACCTGAGCGACCGGATGCTGGGATTTTACAACGCGCGGCATCCGGAGAACTGGCGCGGGCTGGACTGGGTGCAGGAAAACACGGTTATCATCCACTATTGCGGCGCGAACAAGCCGTGGAAGAAGCACTATCACGGCATTCTGGACTGCTTTTATAACGAACTGGTGCAGCCGGAGCAGTAAGCGTTCACGAGGTTGTACCGGAAAACCGAAAGCAAGCGCACTTGCGGATGCAGGTGCGCTTGCTTTCGGTTTGGAAAGGAGCCGCGACAAAATGAGTGAGAGGTGACTTTTGATAAAAAGCCGCCGCGAACGATATGACGTCCGCGGCGACGTGGTGGAGGTGGGGGGAATCGGACCCCCGTCCGAAAGCGCTTTGACAGGAACCTCTCCGGGCGCAGAGGGTTATTCCGAGGACCCGAAGTCCTCTGTTTCCGTCAGGACAGGCAAACCGTCAAGCCCGTCAATCCGGTAGCTTCATGATTCATGGTGCGCTCAAAGCTTTGCGCACGCACGTGCACCACGCATCGACGCTCCGTTCCGGGCCGTGGTCCTCCCGGAGGGAACGCTCGCTAATTAAGCAGCGAGAAGAACAGTTTCGTTGTTGTTCTTTAATTTATAAGCTGCCCGTTTTATGGTGGCCAGGCGCCACCGCCCGCTATTCCTGCCTCCACACCCCCGTCGAAACCAGTACACCCCCATGCTCAGAAGCGACGCTGCAAGGTCATCTGATACCGCAAGCGGTATCGGATCGACCGACAACGTCATTCTTCGCTTTTCCCGGCGAACCCGCTTACGCTGGGCTTCGCCGGAAGAGGCGAAAACGAAACTGCTGCTTGGACGTTTTGAAAGGCGGTTTGTTCCTTACACCTTTCCGGGGATCAGTCCTCACTGACCTCCACGGTGACTTTTTTCATACGCTGATCCTGACGCGGTTTGTCGTTTGCCATATTGCGCGGCGTGCGCGCGATGGAATCGACGACCTCGATGCCCTCGATGACCTTGCCGAACGCGGCATACTGGCCGTCGAGATGCGGGGCGTCCATGTGCATAATGAAAAACTGGCTGCCGGCGGAGTTCGGATCCATGGTGCGCGCCATGGACAGCACGCCGCGGGTGTGCTTCAGATCGTTTTTGAAGCCATTGGCAGTGAACTCGCCCGGGATGGTGTGGCCGGGGCCGCCCATACCGGTGCCGGTGGGGTCGCCGCCCTGGATCATGAAGCCGGGGATGACGCGGTGGAAGATCACGCCGTCATAAAAGCCTTTCTGCACGAGACTGACGAAGTTTTCGACGGTCTTCGGCGCAACGTCCGGATACAGCTCGGCGCGGATGACGCCGCCGTCTTCCATTTCGATGGTGACAATCGGGTTGCTCATTGGTAGTTTTTCTCCTTTATCGTTCTGTCGATTTCGCGTTTTGCGCTGCGCTCTGCTGCGGCGTCGCGCTTGTCGTAGAGCTTTTTGCCCTTGCACAGGCCAAGCTCCACCTTCACGCGGCTGTCCTTGAAATACAGCGACAGCGGCACGAGCGTCAGCCCGTCCTGCATGACGCGGGCGTTCAGCCGCAGGATCTCGCGCTTGTGCATCAGAAGACGCTTCGGCCGGTCGGGATCGCGGTTGTAGTAGCTGCCGTGCTCGTAGGGGCTGATGTGGATGCCGTGGGCGAACAGCTCGCCGTTTTTCACCGTGCAGAAGGAGTCCTTGAGGTTGACCGTGCCCGCGCGGATGGATTTGACCTCCGTGCCGAACAGCTCGACGCCGGCTTCAAACCGCTCCAGCACGAAATAGTCGTGCAGCGCCTTGCGATTGGTCGCGGCCTGTTTGATTCCCGTTGCGCGCGGCATCTGCGTTCCCTCCTTCGCCGGTACAGTATCTCTATTCTAGCACATTCCGCGGCAGAAAGAAAGAGCGAAATCAGCAGAAATAGCGCTGCAGGGTCTCGACGGCGTTTTTTTCCGCCACGACGTCGCCGTGCTCGGTGATGTGCGCGCACAGCTCCGCGGTGCATGGCAGCTCCTCGCCGAACTCAAACAGCGCATTCGGGAGCGTATCGCTTTCGTCGCGCATGAGCAGCTCAAAGCCGCCGTCTATGTATACCACGTCGGAATCCACGCGTTCGGGGAAGAATGACAGCGCCGCCGCGAGGTCGTCAAACGTTCGGAACCGGAAGCGGCGCGGCTGGAACAATACAGGTCTTGCGATGAGAAGCACCTCCGTCTCTGCTGCAAACAGTTCGATCTCCATTTTGGCCCACGGCTCCTGCCCGCCGCTGAGCAGTGCGCAGCGCACGGCCTCGCGGGCCTGACCGGGGGAGAGCGTTTCGCGCGGGGCAAGCTCTGCGCGGCTGATGCTGATGGCCACCGCCTGTGGCGTTACGGTTTCGATCGTCATAGTGGGCTGGTTCCTTTCTGCCGTCCAAAGCGGGACGCGCGGTTCCTGATGGGAAAGATTATAGAGCGTTGTCGTGCATTTTGCTATTCAAAATATATGGCAATCTCTCCGGAAATATGGTACAGTACAGCAGGAATGGAGGATGGAATATGGCATTGACGGAAAAAAGAATTCGTACAATCTCAAAGTATCAGGGCGTCATCGTGAACGTCCGGCTCGACAGCGCGGAGCTTCCGGACGGGAGCGAGGCGCTGCGCGAAGTGGTGGAGCATCCCGGCGGCGTGACGGTCATCCCCGTGGAGGACGACGGCACGGTCTGGTGCGTGCGCCAGTTCCGCTACCCCTTTGCGCAGGAACTGCTGGAGGTGCCAGCGGGCAAGCTGGAGCACGGCGAGCAGCCGCTGGACTGCGCGGCGCGTGAGCTGTCGGAGGAAACAGGGCTGACGGCGGACGAGATGATCTACCTGGGGCCGCACTACTCCTCGCCCGGCTACTCGCAGGAGGTTTTGCATATCTATCTGGCGCGCGGCCTGCACCGCGGGCGGGCGCACCTCGACCCGGGCGAATTTCTGAATGTGGAAAAGCACCCGCTCGACGAGCTGGTCTCGCTCGCACTGGCGGGAAAGCTGCCAGACGGCAAAACGAATATCGCCGTGCTGAAAGCAAAGCTTTTGCTGGAAAACGGCTGACTTTGACGAATGCGTGGGCGCGGCGGCTTAGGATTGCTTTTCTCAGAATTTCATGCTATAATCTCTTATTAGGTCAATTATAATTGGGCAATCTATGAGAGCTGCCCGTTTTCAGGGAACGATGCGTCCTGATACATTTGTTACATTCGCTGCACGAGAGGTGTTACACTTTTGGATAGATATCTGATTCGCGGCGGCAGGCCGCTGCACGGGGAAATCGAAATCAGCGGCGCGAAAAACGCTGCGGTTGCGATTATCCCGGCGGTGCTGATGGTCGATGGCGTCTGCCGGCTGGAAAACATTCCGCAGATCAGCGACGTGGAAATGCTCCTCACGATTCTGGAGGGGCTTGGCGCGCGGATCGAACGTGTGGATAAATCCACGGTGGAGATTGATTGCACCAAGGCGCGGTTTACGGATGCGCCGTACGATCTGATGCGGAAAATCCGCGCGTCGTACTATTTCATCGGCTCCATGCTGGGCCGGTTCGGCACGGCGAAGACCACCATGCCCGGCGGCTGCAATTTCGGCGTCCGGCCGATCGACCAGCACATCAAGGGTATGAGCGCCATGGGCGCGAATGTGGAGGTCAAGGGCGGATTCGTCTATGCCGACACGCCGGACGGCCGGCTGCACGGCGCAAAGGTCTATCTGGATAAGGTCTCCGTCGGCGCGACGATGAACATCATTCTGGCCGCCTCCATGGCGCGTGGCCGCACCATCATCGAAAACGCGGCGCGCGAACCGCATATTGTGGATTTGGCGAACTTTCTCAACTCCATGGGCGCAGACGTGCGCGGCGCGGGGACGGATACGATCAAGATTCAGGGTGTGGATCGCCTTCACGGCGGCACCTATACCATCATCCCCGACCAGATTGAGGCCGGTACCTACATGGCCGCGTGCGCAGCTGTGGGCGGCGAGCTGCGGCTGACGAACGTCATCCCCCGGCATCTGGAGTGCATCAGTGCCAAGCTGCGCGAGATGGGCGTCACGGTAGTCGAAGGGGAGGACAGCGTTCTTGTGCGCAGCAACGGCAAGCTGCGCCGCACGAACGTGAAGACCCAGCCGTACCCCGGCTTCCCGACGGATATGCAGCCGCAGGTCAGCACCGCACTGTGCCTGGCTTCCGGCACGAGCATCGTGACTGAGGGCGTATACGACAATCGCTATAAATACATGAACGAGCTGCGCAAAATGGGCGCGCATGTGCAGGTGGACGGCTGCACGGCTGTGATCGAGGGCGTGGAAGCGCTCACCGGCAGCCGCGTTGCGGCGTGCGACCTGCGCGCGGGCGCCGCGATGGTCATTGCCGGGCTGTGCGCCAGAGGCACGACCGAGATCGTGGATATCCACTATATCGAGCGCGGCTATGAAAATTTCGTCGGCAAGCTGCGCGGCGTCGGCGCGGACATTACGCTTGAGCGTGACGCGGAGGACGCCTGCATTGCGGCGGCGGCCGACTGACCGGAACTGAATGAAGATCGTTCTTTTTGCAAGCGGTTCCACTGGGAACTGCACCTTGGTCTCCGAGGGAGACACCCATATCCTGATCGACGCGGGCATCTCCGCCAGACGCATCCGGACCGGATTGCAGGAGCAGGGGCTCACCATGAACGACGTCGACGGAGTGCTCATCACGCATGAGCACTCCGATCATATACGCGGGCTGACCGTGCTGCTGCGGCGCGAAAGCGCGCCGGTGTATGCGCTTCCTGCAGTCGCGGCAGAGCTGCGCCGGCAGATGCCGGAGCACGCGCATCTGCTGTGCGAGATCGTGCCGGATGGGACGTTCGCGCTCGGCGCAATGTCCGTGACGCCGTTTTGTACGCTGCACGACGCGGTGGGCAGCTGCGGCTACCGGCTTGAGGGCGAGGGTAGCTTCGGCTTCTGCACCGACCTTGGCGCGCTGACGGACACGGTGCGCGACGCGCTGCGCGGGGTGGACTGCGCCGTGATCGAGGCAAACCACGATCCGGTCATGCTGCGCACCGGCGCGTATCCCGCATTCCTCAAGCGGCGGATCTTGTCCGACCACGGGCACCTGTCGAACGACAGCGCAGGTGAGCTTGCGGCGTTTCTGGCCGAAGGCGGGGCGCAGAGCCTGATCCTCGGCCATCTCAGCCGCGAGAACAACACGCCGCAGAAAGCGGTGGAGACGGTCGCGGCTGCGCTGCGGGCGGCGGGCTTCGCGTCCGGGACCCCGGCGCTCT
>ULWX01012462.1_pt1 | contig 19250 bp, 17 predicted proteins | sample 1960851 | NCBI WGS metagenome assembly ULWX01 (sample SAMEA4835826, study PRJEB28245) | human gut metagenome | biome: gut microbiome; material: fecal sample | place: Denmark | collected 2008 | reverse complement strand
AAATAAGGAAAGTTCAGGAAATCTCTCCACAAATTCCGATTTGTTTAGCTGCTTTCTCTTAATCCCTCCGGCGAAGCCGGAGGGATTGATTTATTTTACCACAACATTTTCCTTGCCGAGCATTTCCTCAAGCTCTAAAATCAGCCCTTCGTGGATAAGGCAGGGGGAGCCGATACGCTTTTTCTCCCGCTCGCCGTAGATGATGAGCTGGTTATTGCCGGGGAACATCGTGAGAATCAGCTCAATGCGCTTGAGCCTTGGGTCGCTCAGGCTCGGGAGCTTTACCCAGAGCTTCTGCGCCGGGGGTGGCGGTGCGGAGGTCGCGGGGGCGTTGAGGTCGCTTATGGGGCGGATGGTGTCCACGGTGAGCTGCGGCTCCTTCTCGTCCCGCGCGGTGATGCGCCCGCGGACGATGACGGCGTTATTCTCCGCGAGATACCCGCCGCCGTTATCGAGCGCACGCTGGAAGGCTACAAGCTCCATTGTGCCGGTGTCATCCTCAAGCTGGACATAGCTCATGAGAGAGTTATTTTTCGTTGTGCGGGTCTTGATGCTGGCAACGACCCCGGCGAGGGTGACATACTGCCCGTCAGAGAAGGAGCGCGGCCCGTCCTCGGCGGCAAAATCGTTCATCACCGCGCCGACGGAGACAGCGCCCGCCCGGCGCACCGCGTCCTTATACTGGTCCATGGGGTGACCGGTGAGATAGAGGCCGGTGGTCTCCTTCTCCATCTGCATCTTTTCCTGCGCGCTGTACTCTTCGACATTGGGAATGGTGATCTTAGGGGGGGCGGGGCTGTCGTCCATGCCGCCGCCGAAGAGGTCAAACTGGCCGGAGATATTCTCCTTCTCGCTGCGGCTGACGGCTTCAAGCACCGTGCCGCAGACCTGCATAAGGGCCTTGCGCTTATAGCCCATGCTGTCAAACGCGCCGCTGCGGATGAGGTTTTCAACAGCGCGGCGGTTGAGATCCTTGCCGTACATGCGGCGGCAGAAGTCCTCAAAATCCGTAAACGCGCCGTTTTCCTCCCGCTCGTGCACAAGCTCACTGACGGCATTTCTCCCAAGGCCCTTTATGGCCACCAGACCGAAGCGCAGGTTCTCGCCCGCGACGGTGAAGTCCGCCTCGGACTCATTGACATCCGGGGGCAGGAGCTTGATGCCCATGTCCCGGCACTCGGCGATATACTCGGCGACCTTGCCGCTGTTATCGAGCACTGAGGTCAAGAGCGACGCCATATACTCTCTCGGATAGCGGCGCTTCATGTACCCCGTGCGGTAGGCGACTATCGCGTAGCACACGGCGTGGGCCTTGTTGAAGGCATAGCTCGCGAAGTCCAGAATCTCGTCGTATATGCTGTTGGCGACATCCTCGCTCACGCCGTTTTTGAGTGCGCCGGCTATACCCCGGCTCTCGTCGCCATGGATAAAGGCCACGCGCTCGGCATCAATGACGGCGTGCTTCTTCTTGCTCATCGCGCGGCGGATCATGTCTGCCTGCCCCAGCGAGAAGCCCGCGAGGGAGCGGAAAATCTGAATGACCTGCTCCTGATAGACGATGCAGCCGTAGGTAACTTCCAAAATTGGCTTTAACAGCGGGTGCTTGTATTTTATGCGCTCCGGGTGGTTGGAGTATTCGATGAATCTGGGTATGCTGTCCATCGGGCCGGGGCGGTAGAGGGCTATGACGGCGGTGATATCCTCAATGCTCTTGGGCTTGAGGCCGAGGCAGACGGAGGTCATGCCCGTGCTTTCAAGCTGGAACACGCCGCAGGTGTGCCCCTCGGAGATCATGTCAAAAACCGCGCTGTCGTCCTCGGGTATTTTGTCAATGGAGAACTCCGGCTCCCGGCGGCGGACAAGCTTTGCCGCGTCCTCCAGCACGGTGAGGTTGCGAAGGCCAAGAAAGTCCATTTTGAGAAGCCCCAGCTCCTCAAGGGTTGTCATGGTGTACTGGCAGACGACGGACTCGTCATTTTTCGCAAGCGGCACATACTCATACACCGGCTTTTCGGTGATGACAACACCGGCGGCGTGGGTGGAGGCGTGGCGCGGCATGCCCTCGAGCGCCTTTGCCACATCGACAAGATGCTTTAGCTTTTCATCCCCCTCATACAGCTCACGCAGGGGCTTAGAGAGCTGCAAGGCCTCCTCAATGGTGATGTTCAGCGCGCCCGGGCCGGAGGGTATCTGCTTTGCGACCGCGTCCGTCTCGCCATAGCTGACGGCGAGGGCGCGGCCCACGTCGCGCACGGCATTTCGCGCGGCCATGGTACCGAAGGTAACGATCTGGGCCACATGGTCATTGCCGTAGAGGCGGTTAACGTAGTCGATGACCTCGCCCCGGCGGTTGACGCAGAAGTCCACGTCGATATCCGGCATGGAGACGCGCTCGGGGTTCAAAAAGCGCTCGAAGAAGAGGCTATATTTGATTGGGTCAACATCGGTTATATGCAGGCAGTAGGACACGACGCTGCCCGCCGCGCTGCCGCGCCCGGGGCCGACGGGAATGCCCTGCCCCTTGGCGTAGCCGATAAAGTCCGAAACGATGAGAAAATAGTCCACAAAGCCCATCTGGTGGATCATGTTAAGCTCATAATCGAGCTGCTTATGCACCTCGGGGCGGCCTGCGTAGCGCTCGGCAAAGCCCTTTTCGCAGAGCTTTTGGAGATATTCAAAGCTGTCGCTCTCGCCCGCCGGGAGCTTGAAGCGCGGCAGGTGATAGTGGCCAAACTCAAAATCGTAGTTGCAACGCTCGGCAATTATGGCAGTGTTGTCCGCCGCGTCCGGGCAGTCGGGATAGAGCGCGCGCATCTCGTCCTCGGTTTTGAGGTAGAGCTCCTGCGTCTCAAAGCGCATGCGGTTTGGCTCGTCCACGGTCTTGCCGGTCTGTATGCACATGAGCACATCCTGATAATACGCATCCTCGCGGTTAATATAGTGCGCGTCATTGGTGACAACAAGGGGGATGCCCGTCTCGTGGTGGATGCGGATGATGCCCTCCGCCGCGCGGCGCTCCTCCGGGATGCCATGGTCCTGAATTTCAAGGAAAAAGTCCTCCCCGAAAAGCCCGCGTAGCTCAAGGGCCTTGGCTTTCGCGGCCTCATAGTCCCCGCGCACAACATCCTGGGCTATCTCTCCGGCGAGGCAGCCGGACAGGCAGATAAGTCCCTCGCTGTGCTGATGCAGCAGCGCCCAGTCGATGCGGGGCTTTATATAAAAGCCCTCGGTAAAGGCGGCGCTGACCATGTAGCAGAGGTTGCGGTAGCCCGTCTCGTTCTTGCAGAGGAGAATGAGGTGGGAGTAATTATTATCAACGCCGTGCTCCTTGCTGCCCATGCTCCGTGGGGCGACATACACCTCGCAGCCGATGATGGGCTTGACGCCCTCAGCCTTGCAGGCGCGGTAAAACTCCACCGCGCCGTACATGACCCCGTGGTCGGTGACGGCGATAGCGGTCTGCCCCAGCTCCTTGGCGCGCTTTGCAAGCTGCTTTACACGGCACGCGCCGTCAAGCAGGGAGTATTCGGTATGCACATGAAGATGAACAAAGGCCATGTTTTATTCCTCCAGTAAACGATGAATAAATCGGTGAGGACGATTTGTTCAGCATTTACTCTGGTTTGAAAGTCATTATCTTTTTGAGCCGGTGCGACAGACAGCTTTTTGTCACCGGCGGGTAGGAAAGCCGCGCAAGGTCGGCAAGGCTCGCCTCGGGGTTGGTTATGCGCAGCAGCGCCGCCTGCCTGAGCTGCTCGGGCAGCGCGTCCAGCCCGTATTCCCCGGCGATGCGGCGGATGGCCTCAAGCTGCTCCTGCGCGGCGGCGACGGTCTTGTCGGCGTTGGCCGAGTCGCAGTTTATCTGTCGGGTGACGGTGTTTCGCATCTCTTTATCGACCTTGGCGGTCATGATGTTCATGGCCGTCACCGGCGCGCCGAGCTTGGTAAAGAAATCGGCGATAGCGTCCGCCTTTTTAAAGTACAGCAGGGAGTTTGCCCCGCGCATCGTCTCCTTGGGCGCAAAGCCCATGTCCAGCAGCAGGGAGTATGCCTCGCGGCTGACGCTGTGGTGGGGCGTTGCAAGCTCGAGGTGATAGTTTTTCTCGGGGTCTGTAACGCTGCCCCCGGCTAAAAACGCGCCCCGGACAAAGGCCGTGCGGCAGCAGTCCTCCTCCACCACGGCATAGTTGAGATGGTGGGTGAGCGTGCTGTCCAAATCCTCACCGAAGGCGGAAAATATGCGCGCGAGCTTATCCCTGTCTTTTATGACAAGGCTTTTTTTGCCGCTGCCCGCCTTGGGAAGCTCATCAAAGCTAAGCCCGAAGGCCCGCTTGAAGAGCTTTGGAAGCCGCTGGGCAAAGGCCGGGCTTGCGGTGATTATGCGCAGCTCCCGGGCGGAATAGGCGCTGCAATAGAGCAGCACGCCATAGCTCTCCGCCACGGCGCAGCATTTTTTGTCTATCTTTTGCTGGCAGATCTCTGCCTTGGCGTCCGATGAAAACGACATAGGCGCTCCTTATTTATTCAGGTCCCTGTTGATATTCTCAGAGCTTATGCCCTTGGCGACAAAATAATCGTTCAGGGCGCTGGCGATGGCGACGCTGCGGTGCCGCCCGCCGGTGCAGCCGATGGCTATGGTGAGGCCCACCTTGCCCTCCTCGATATACAGCGGCAGCAGAAAATCTATTAAATCCTGAATCTTCTCCATAAAAGTCCGCGTCTGCTGGCAGCCGAACACAAACTCGCCCACGGGCCTGTCCAGCCCGCTGAGAGGGCGAAGCTCCTCCACATAATAGGGATTCGGCAGAAAGCGCGCGTCAAAGACGAGGTCCGCCTCCATTGGTATGCCGTGCTTGAAGCCAAAGGACATGACGGTGACGTTGATATCCCGCTTTTTTCCACCGGCGGCGAAGAGCGCGAAGAGGTGGTTTTGCAGCATGCCGAGGGTGAGCCTTGAGCTGTCGACAACAAAATCCGCCTGCGCCTTTACATCTCTCAGCAGCTCCTCCTCCTTCTGCACCGCCTGCTCAAGCGTTATCCCCCGCGTCATCAGTGGGTGCGGGCGGCGGGACTCCTTATACCGGCGCACGAGGGTGCGGGTATCGGCGTCCATATAGAGGATGCGCACCTGACATTCCATGTGCGCGAGCTCCTCCTTTATCTTCAAAAGGGAGGGTATGCCATCCTTCTCACGGACATCCGTCACCAGCGCGACCTTTTCATAGCGGCCGCGCGTGTCCATGCACAGCTCCGCAAAGCGCGGGATAAGCGCGACGGGCATATTGTCCACGCAGTAATAATCCAGGTCCTCCAGCACATCGGCGGCGCGGCTCTTGCCCGCGCCGGACATGCCGGTGATTATAAGAAATTCCATTTTCTATTTCTCCTCTTCCTGCTCCATGACCGTTACGCGGTTGCCGTGCAGCGCGGGGCCGTGATCCTCCAGGCAGTAGTCCGGCGGGAGAATGATTATCTCCGGCTCAAGCAGGACATTGCTGTCCTCATACACCTTTTTGCGTACCTGCATCATCAGCTCATGCACATCGTGTGAGCTGGCGCCGCCCTTGTTGACGACAAAGCCCGCGTGCTTCTCGGAGACCTGCGCCCCGCCCACGGTAAAGCCCTTGAGCCCGGCCTTGTCGATAAGGGCGGCGGCAAAGTTCCCCTCCGGGCGCTTGAAGGCGCTGCCGGCAGACGGCAGGTCAAGCGGCTGCTTTTCGCGGCGCTTTTCGCCAAGCTCGCGCATTTTCGCGGCAATCTCGGCGCTGTCCCCCTCCTCAAGGCGCAGCACCGCGCTGAGGATGACGCAGCCGCCCAGCTTTTTGAAAAGGCTGCTGCGGTATTCAAAGCTGCACTGCTCTTTTGAAAGCTCATAGAGCCGCTGCTCGGGCAGGTAGTAGCAGACGACGCTCTCTATAACGTCCTTCATCTCCCCGCCATAGGCCCCGGCGTTCATCACGCAGGCGCCGCCGAGCGTGCCGGGGATGCCGCCGGCAAACTCCAGCCCTGTAAGGCCGTTTTGCTGGGCAAAGCCCGCAAGCCGCGCAAGCGGCAGGCCCGCCTCAACATACACGGCCCCGTCCGGCAGGCGAAAAATATTGGCGAGCTTCTCGGTGCCGATGATGAAGACCTTATCAAGCCCCTCGTCGGGGAAGAGGATATTCGTGCCGTTGCCGAGCATGAGCGGCGCAAGCTGATTTTCCTTCAAAATGGCGCAGATTTTGCTCAGGGATGTCACATCCCTCGGGTAAGCCACGGCTCTGGCGGGGCCGCCGATCTTGAATGAGCTGTGCTCGCTCATGGGTTCGTTTTCCAAAAGAGTCAGCCCCGGCAGGGCGGTTTTTATCTGAGAAATGGCGTTTTCAAGCTGCTGCATAATCTTCTCCTTTTACAATAGCCCCAGATCCACCGCGCTGTCATGCTCGGCGGCGAGGGTCTGGGCGGCGTTGAAGCCCATCTTCTTCTGGCGGTTGTTCATGGCGGCAAGCTCAAGAATAACGGCGAGGTTTCTGCCCGGCGTGACCGGGATAGTCACCGCGGGGAGCTTGACGCCCAAAATCTCCTCCGTCTCGTCGGAAAGGCCGAGGCGGTCATAGGCTTTGCCCTCCCGCCACATCTCCATCTTCACCACAACGTCAATGTTGCACTCGGGCTTTACGGCGCCGACGCCGTAAATGTGCCGCACATTGATAACGCCGATGCCGCGCAGCTCCATATAATAGCGGATAATCTCCGGCGCGCTGCCGACAAGTGTGTCCTTGCCGATGAGCTTTATCTCCACCGCGTCATCCGCAACAAGCCGGTGGCCGCGCTTGATAAGCTCCAGCGCCGTCTCGCTCTTGCCGATGCCGCTGTCGCCCATGAGCAGCACACCCTCGCCGTAGACCTCGACCAGGACCCCGTGAGTAGTCAGCCGCGGGGCGAGATAGTTGTGCAGGGAGCGGATAACGTCGGCCTGAAACTCCGAGGTGTCCATCGTGGTTATAAAAACGTTGCGGTCATACTTCTCCGCAAGCTCAAGGCACTCCGGGAATGGGGGAACCCCGTGGCAGATGACCAGCGCAGCGATGTCATAGCTCATAAAGCGCTCAAGCGCCTCATAGCGCTGCTCGGGGCTGATGGAGTCAAGATAGGTGCTCTCAACCCGGCCGATAATCTGAAGGCGCTTGGGGTCAAAGTAATTATAAAAGCCCGTCAGCTGCATCGCGGGGCGGTTGACGTCCGCCGTTCTTATGACGGCGGTGTCGTAATCCTTTGAGGTGTGCAGCGGCATGAGATTGTGCTCCTTGACAAGGGTGCTGAGCTTGACGGAATACTTGCTCTTCATATGTACATCCTCCTTTTGTTTAAGTAAGCGATGAACAAATCACTCTCACCGATTTGTTCATCGCTTACTTTCGGTGGAACTGTTTCTATATCAGTATATTAACCATTTTACTCAAATTTGGCAAGTTATTTTCCACGCATCCGGGCGTAAAATATGCGGAGGGCAAAAAGGTATCAAAAAGCGCAAATTTGATGAAAAATTTGCTTGCAATCCGTGCATCATTCTGTTATTATATATAAGCTGTCTGTAAAGACAGCAGCAAAACACAAGCAAGGAGGTGCTTCAGTTTATGGCAAAATGTCAGTTTTGTGATAAGGATGTGTCCTTTGGCATAAAGGTCAGCCATTCTCACAGACGCTCTAACCGTACCTGGAAGCCGAATGTGAAGCGCGTCAAGGCCATTGTGGACGGAACTCCCAAGCATGTTTATGTCTGCACTCGCTGCCTGCGCAGCGGTAAGGTCACCCGCGCTGTGTAATTTAACATTACCCGAAACAAAGCCTGTCGTATCGACGGGCTTTTTTCGGTATTATGGGGACGCAGTAAACGCCCGCGCCGCACTTGACACAGCGCGATGCGGGCGTTATAATAAGCATAGAAAAGGCGCTGCGACAAGCGGTTAGCTCTTTAAGTAATAGTTTTCTTTGAAACCGTCACTTGTGGGAGTGGCGGTTTCTGCTTTTCACAATAAACTGAAACATTACGTTCCATAATGTCAGAGTTATTGTAAGTCGCATGGCCTCACCCCCTTTCGGGTGGTGTGACTAACCGCCTGCCGTTGTGCAGCGCCCGGTACTTCAAAAAAGTACCGTCGACAGAATAACACAGGCTTTGGCAAATTACAAGAGCGCAGGCGCAGATGGATACGCAAAATCCGCTCTTGCATATATTTCCGCATCAGTTTATAATGGCGCTATTATTTTATTCGGAGGTCGAATTATGGAGCTTCTTGAACAGCGTATTCTCCGCGACGGGAAGATAAAGCCCGGCGGAATTTTGAAGGTTGACGGTTTTTTGAATCATCAGATCGACCCCGCCCTGCTCTGGGAGATGGCGCAGGAGCTCAAACGCCTGTACGCCGGGGAGAATATCAACAAGATACTCACTATTGAGGCCTCCGGAATAGCTATTGCCGCGATGGTGGGCTACGTGCTGGGCTGCCCGCTGGTCTTTGCCAAGAAGAGCAAGAGCCGCAACATAGCGGACGATGTGTACAGCGCGCAGGTCGAGTCCTTCACGCATGGAAACACCAACACCGTCATCGTCTCCAAGGAATACCTGAGCGCTAATGACCGCGTGCTGATAGTTGACGATTTTCTCGCGACGGGCGCTGCGCTCGTGGGGCTTATCGACATTGCCGAGCAGGCCGGGGCAAGGGTTGTCGGCGCGGGCATCGCCATTGAGAAGGTTTTTCAGGGCGGCGGGAACATGCTGCGCGATAAGGGCTACCGCATTGAGTCCCTCGCCCGCATTGCCGCGATGGGCGATGATTGCTCCATCACTTTCTGCTGAGCGGTTTTTGTAGCTTTTTCACAAAAATTGCGGGTTGAAAATGGTAAAATAGTAGAAAAAGCGGGCTTGACATTTTCGTGCCTGACTGATAGATTATAAGCGTAGCGAATTTAATACCTTTCGATATATAACAAATGATATGGATTTGAAGTCTCTACCCGGTCGCCGTAAATGACCGGACTATCGATCACAATTTCGGGGTGCGCGTTTTCGTTCCCCGTTCTTGCTTTTGAGCATCGGTCGAGACTTGTTTGACCGGTGCGTTTTATTTTGTATCTCTCCGCTTCGGCGGTGAAGATAAATTAAAAAATTCTTATGAGGAGATCAGAGAATGAAAAAGATCATTGCACTGCTGCTTGCACTTGTTATGGTATTTGCACTCTGCGCCTGCGGTAATTCCGCTCCTGCCGAGTCCCAGGCTCCCGCTGAGAGCGACGCCCCCGCTGAGAGCGAGGCTCCCGCCGAGGCCGCTACCGTTAAGGCCGGTTTCATCTTCCTGCACGATGAGAACTCCACCTACGACCTCAACTTCATCAACGCTGCCAAAGAGGCTTGCGAGACTCTCGGTGTTGAGTACCTGTTCAAGACCGGTATCCCCGAGGACGAGACCTGCTACGATGCCGCTGCTGAGCTGGTTGACGAAGGCTGCAACTTCGTTTTCGCCGACAGCTTTGGCCACGAGCCCTTCCTGCTCCAGGCTGCCCGTGAGTTCCCCGAGGTTCAGTTCTGCCACGCCACCGGCACCCAGGCCCACACCAACGATGCTCCCAACTACCACAACGCTTTTGCCTCCATCTATGAAGGCCGCTTCCTCGGCGGTGTTGCTGCCGGTCTGAAGCTCAACCAGATGATCGAGGAAGGCACCATCACCGAAGATCAGGCCAAGCTTGGCTACATCGGCGCTTACCCCTATGCTGAGGTTAAGTCCGGCTACACCTCCTTCTTCCTCGGCGCCCGCTCCGTCTGCCCCTCCGCTACCATGGAAGTCACCTTCACCAACTCCTGGTATGACCCCACCCTCGAGCAGGAAGCTGCCAACAAGCTCATCAGCAACGGCTGTGTTGTCATCTCCGAGCATGCTGACTCCATGGGCGCTCCCAACGAGTGCGAGCAGCAGGGTGTTCCCTTTGTTTTCTACAACGGCTCCGCCGCTGATGCCTGCCCCAACACCTACATCGTTGCCTCCCGCATCAACTGGGCTCCCTACATGGTCTACGCCATGCAGTGCGTCATGGACGGCACTGAGATCCCCGCTGACTGGACCGGCACCATCGCCACTGACTCTGTCTGCATGACCGAGCTCAACGAGAACGCCGCCGCTCCCGGCACTGCCGAGAAGCTCGAGGAAGTCAAGGCCGCTCTTGCTGATGGTTCCCTCAAGGTCTTTGATACCGCTACCTTCACCGTTGGCGGTGAGACCCTCACCGAGTACATGGCTGACGTTGACGATATGGGCGACTTCGCTCCCGACACCAATGTCATTGCTGACGGTTACTTCCACGAGTCCGAGTACCGCTCTGCTCCTTACTTCGATATCGACATCGACGGCATCACCAATATCGACGCCTAAGTTTTTCAAACTCAATGGGAAGCCTCAAAAGAGGCTTCCCATGTGCAGTTACCCTAAAGGGCAGCGCAGCGACACTCTGCCGCCGCGCTGCCCTTTGAGGTATCTTCGGCTCCGCTGAAATTCGGGGCTGTTTTCAATCTTTACAGACTATACAGACAGGGAGTGAAGCCTTTGGACAGCAAAACCCCCGCAGTAAAAATGCGCAATATAACAAAGACTTTCGGGCCGGTCGTTGCAAACGACAAGGTCTGGCTGGACATATACCGGGGCGAGATTCTTGCTCTGCTGGGCGAAAACGGCAGCGGCAAGACCACGCTTATGAACATGCTCTCCGGTATATATTTCCCCGACGAGGGCGATATCAGCATCGACGGAAAGGACGTTATTATCCGCTCCCCCAAGGACGCTTTTGACCTGGGTATCGGCATGATCCACCAGCACTTCAAGCTTGTGGACGTGCTCTCGGCGGCGGAGAATGTCATCCTCGGCCTCAAGGAGCCGGGCAAGCTCAACATTGCCAGGGCCGCCGAGCGCATCCGCGAGATATGCGACGCTTACGGCTTTGAGGTCGACCCCTACCAGAAGGTCTATGACATGTCCGTCTCCCAGAAGCAGACCGTTGAGATAATCAAGGTTCTCTACCGTGGGGCCGATATCCTCATTCTCGACGAGCCCACAGCCGTTTTGACCCCACAGGAGACTGACAAGCTCTTCGCCGTGCTGCGCAATATGCGCGACGACGGCAAGGCCATCGTCATAATCACCCACAAGATGCACGAGGTGGAGGCGCTCTCCGACAGAGTGGCCGTGCTGCGCCATGGGCAGTTTATCGGCGATATGCCCACCGCCCAGACCAACGCCCAGGAGATGACCAACATGATGGTCGGCCACCCTGTGGTGCTGAACATTGACAGGCCCGAGCCTGTTGACCCCAAGCCCCGCATTGAGGTCAAGAACCTGACCGTGCGCAATATTGACGGAGTCGTGAAGCTTGACGATGTGTCCTTCACCGCAAACTCCGGTGAGATTCTGGGCATTGCCGGCATCTCCGGCAGCGGCCAGAAGGAGCTGCTGGAGGCTATCGCCGGACTTCAGCCCGTTGAGAGCGGCGAGATAAGCTACATTGAGGACGATGGCACACACGAGCAGCTTTTGGGCAAAAACCCCCTCGACATTCAGCAGATGGGCGTCACGCTCTCCTTCGTCCCGGAGGACAGGCTCGGCATGGGCCTTGTCGCCAATATGGACCTTGCGGACAACATGATGCTCCGCTCCTTCCGCCGCGGGCGCGGCTTCTTCACCGACAGAAAATCTCCCCACAAGCTTGCGGAGAACGTGGTAAAGGACCTTGAAGTGAGCACTCCCGGCATCAGCACCCCCGTGCGCCGGCTTTCCGGCGGCAATGTGCAGAAGGTGCTGGTTGGCCGCGAGATCGCCTCCGCGCCGACTGTGCTGCTCACGGCTTACGCGGTGCGCGGGCTTGATATCAATTCCTCCTACACTATATACGACCTGATAAACCGCCAGAAGGCTGAGGGTGTCGCGGTCATATATGTTGGCGAGGATCTGGACGTGCTGCTGGAGCTGTCGGACAGGATTCTGGTCCTCTGCGGCGGCAAGGTCAGCGGCATTGTGCCCGGCCGCGGCGCTTCCAAGCGCGATGTGGGCATGATGATGACTAAACTGGGAGGTGGCAAAGCCGATGAATAAACAGGCTCAGGGGCCGCTGGTCCATATTGTCAAGCGCGGCGCGCTGCCCTGGTACGGTTCATGGGGCATCCGCGGCGGCGCTATTCTCCTTGCGCTGATAGTCTGCGGCGTCATTACCTCCGTTGTCACCGGGGAAAACCCCGTTCAGGTCTATGTGGCCATCTTCAAAGGCTCCTTCGGCTCCTCCAGAAAAATCTGGGTGCTGCTTCAGAATATCGCAATGCTCCTCTGCGTATCCATCGCGGTGACTCCCGCGTTCAAGATGCGCTTTTGGAACATCGGCGGTGAGGGGCAGGCTCTGGCCGGGGCTCTGGCCGCCGCCGCGTGCATGATCTGCCTGCGCGATGTCATGCCCAACTGGGCGGTCATCGTGTGCATGGTCGTTTCCAGCATCGCCGCCGGTGCGCTCTGGGGCTTTATCCCCGCCTTCTTCAAGGCCAAGTGGAACACCAACGAGACGCTGTTCACCCTGATGATGAACTATGTCGCCATCCAACTCGTGGCGTACTTCTCCGTCGTGTGGGAGTCCCCGAAGGGCTCGGGCAACATCGGCATCATCAACCAGAACACCATGATCGGTTGGCTTCCGCAGATCGGCAGCTACAAGTATCTGCTCAACGTAATAATCGTCGCCCTGCTCACCGTGGGCATGTATGTCTACCTCAATTACTCAAAGCACGGGTATGAGCTGTCCGTTGTCGGCGAGAGCGAGCGCACCGCCCGTTATGTCGGCATCAAGGTTGAGAAGGTCATCATCCGCACGATGCTCCTCTCCGGCGCGCTCTGCGGCGTGGCGGGTCTGCTGCTGGTCGGCGGCACAAGCCACACGCTCACCTCCTCCATTGTTGATAACCGCGGCTTCACCGCCGTTATGGTGGCCTGGCTTGCGAAGTTTAACCCCATCTGGATGATATTCACAAGCTTCCTTCTGGTATTTCTGAGCAGGGGTGCCGGTGAAATCGCCACGAATTTCAGCCTCAATCAGTCCTTTGGCGATATTCTCACAGGTATAATCCTGTTTTTCATCATCGGGAGCGAGTTCTTCATCAACTACAAGATAAGCTTCCGCCGCAGCGCGAAGAAGGAGGGCTGAGCCGATGTTTGATTTCATATCCTTCATTCCCAGAGCCATCGCTCAGGGCATCCCCCTGCTTTTCGGCAGCACCGGCGAAACGCTCACCGAGAAATCCGGCAACCTCAACCTTGGTATCCCCGGCATCATGTATGTCGGCGGTATCTGCGGCGTTATCGGCGCCTTCATGTATGAGCAGTCGCTCGCCTCCCCCGCCGATATGAACACCTTCCTCGGCATCCTTATCCCGCTGCTGTCGAGCATGCTGGGCTCCCTGCTGATGGGCCTTATCTACTGCTTTTTGACCGTCACCCTGCGCGCGAACCAGAACGTCACCGGTCTTGCCATGACCACCTTCGGCGTCGGCTTCGGCAACTTCTTCGGCGGCTCCCTCATAAAGCTCTCCGGCAGTGAGCTGCCCTCCATCATCCTCTCCAACACCAGCAACTGCTTCCGCCGCTCTCTCCCCTTTGCGGATAAGCTTGGCTGGTTCGGCAAGATTTTCCTGTCCTACGGCTTTTTGGCCTATGCGGCCATCGTTGTTGCCCTTATCGCGGCGCACATTCTCAAGCGCACCCGCGCCGGGCTCAATCTCCGCGCCGTGGGCGAAAACCCCGCGACGGCAGACGCGGCGGGCATCAATGTCAACCGCTACAAGTACTACGCCACCTGCATCGGCAGCGTCATAGCCGGTCTCGGCGGGCTGTATTATGTCATGGACTATGCCGGCGGCATCTGGACAAACGACGCCTTTGGCGACCGCGGCTGGCTTGCAATCGCGCTGGTCATCTTCACGGTGTGGCGGCCCAACGTGGGCGTCCTCGCCTCCTTCCTCTTCGGCGGGCTGTACATTCTGCACATGTACATCCCCTGCGGCATGAACCTCGCCGTGAAGGAGCTTTACAAGATGATCCCCTATGTGATAACCATCATCGTCCTCGTTATCACCTCCATGCGCAACAAACGCGAAAACCAGCCCCCCGCCTCCCTGGGTCTGGCGTACTTCAGGGAAGAACGATAACAAATTTGGAGCTATGCAAAACTCGTTTTTGCATAGCTCCAAATGATATTTGACCTGCGTTCAGGTGATATACGCTTAAAGCGTGTGATATCCGACCTTCAGTCGGGTGAAATCGCCCCTTGAATGGGCGGTTATGGTGTCCCTGCGGGACGATTTGATATAATTTGGGGCAGCTGCAATAAATTTTTGCAGCTGCCCTATTTTTATTGCCTTTTCATCTGCCTCAGAAACAGAAGTATCGCCCCGACTACCGCAACGACGGTATATCCCAGCACCCACCAGAGGTGCGGGAAAATGTCCGCGAAGTTTCCGGCAAAGGCCGCGCGCTCAAGCTCCACCGCGTGGATAAACGGCAGAACATTTGCTATCTTTTCAAACACGCCGCCCACAAGCGCCACGTCAAACCATATGCCCGACAGCCACGCCGACAAATTTGTCAGCAGCGCACCGCAGACGCCGCCCACCTGCTTTGAGCTCATAACGCTTCCACAGATAAGCCCCAGCGCGATGAAAAACAACGCCACCGGAATGTTGAAAAGCAGGGCGAAGAGCAGGTTAATGTCGATTTTCAGCCCCAGCAGCACCGCCGCGATGTAGCAGATAAGGCTCTGCGCGATCGCCATCGGCAGCAGCGGCAGCGTGTAGCCAAATATGAAGTCCGCCGCCGTGAGGGGCGTTGTGTAAAGCCTTTGCAGCAGGGCGCTCTCCCTGTCCTTCGACACCAGCAGCGCGGAAAACAGCGTCATGAACGACAGGCCGAACACCGTCACGCCCGGGGTCAGGTGCGCAAGCTCGAACATCGGGATGGGAACATTTGCCTGAATCGCCGTCAGCAGGCCGATGAGAATCAGCGGAAAGCCCAGTCCAAAGAAGAGGTTCAGCGGGTCGCGAATAATTTCCTTCGCCGTCCTGCCGGAAAATGTCATCATTCTCATTTCGCCGCCCCCTTAACTATCGCCACGAAAGCGTCCTCAAATTTTTCCTTGCCCGCCTGCGCCTTTATCTCCTCCGCCGTGCCGAGGGCGAGGAGCCTGCCGTCGCGCATGATGCCGATGCGGTCTGACAGCGCCTCGGCCTCCTCCATGTAATGGGTGGTAAGGATAATAGTTATCTTACCCTTGAGCGCGCGGATATTGTCCCAAAGCTCACTGCGCGCCAGCACGTCAAGCCCCAGCGTCGGCTCATCCATGAAAAGTATCTCCGGCTCGCTGATGAGGGCCATAGCAATGCTCAGTCTCCTCTGCCAACCGCCTGAGAGCTTCCCCGCCTTTTTACCGAGGATGCCGGTCAAATCAAACTGCTCCGCAAGCTCCCGGATTTTTTCTTCCTTTTTCCGCTTGTCAAAGCCGTGCACGCCGCACATCAGCTCAAGGTTTTCCTTCACGCTCAGGTTCGGCGCGACCGCCGTCTCCTGCGGGGAGACGCCGATGATGTTTTTCACCGCGGCGGGGTTCGTCAGGATGCTGTTTCCGTTTATAAAAGCGTCTCCGCCGTCTGGCTTTGTCAGGCAGGTGAGCATTTTTATCGTGGTGGTCTTGCCCGCGCCGTTTACGCCCAGCAGGGCAAACAGTTCCCCCTGCTCCACGCTGAGATTCAGCGCGTCAACAGCGGTCAGGTCCTTGTATTTTTTGGTCAGGCTTCTGGTTTCAATCGCGTGCATTATTGCTTTCCTCCCGTGTAGCGGTATTTTAGCCCCTCGAATGCGTCGGTCAGCGTCCGGCTGACAAAATCCTCGTCCCATTCGAGATATGATGTGGCAATCATCGTGGCTATGCCATGGACATATACCCACAGCTCAAGATGGAACATGTTGGCCTCATCCTCGCTGATGCCGAGATTGTGCATGATGAGGTCCAGCAGCGGCCGGATTGACTCTCTGTCCTCCCTGATTATCTCCCCGCTTCTGTCTCGCATGAACAGAAGCTTGAAAAGCTCCCTCTCGTCTCTGGCAAAGTGGATGTACGCCATTCCGCTGGCCTTATATGGCGGAAAGCGCCCCTCGGCCATGCTCTTTTCAATGCGCGCCTGATATATGGCGTCGGCCGCGCGGATGACCTCGCCCTGCACCTCGTCCATGTTCTGAAACAGGCCGAATATCGGCTTTGGCGATGAGCCCAGCTCCGCCGCAAGGCCCCTTGCGGTAAGCCCCTCCATACCCTTTTTCCGCACAACGTTCACGCCCGCGGCTATTATCTTTTCTCTTGTGAACTTGAATTTCGGCGGCACAATAATCCCTCCGCTTTCAGCAACTTTCGTTGCGCAACTTATGTTTCTTATTATAGCACGCAAATACTGTTTGTCAAGAAAAAAGGCAGGGACAAAGTCCCTGACCTTTCGCTTATTCCTGCCGCTCCAGTGCGTTTTTCAGCTTTTCCATGGCGGCCCTGCCGCGCGGCGTCTCAATCAGCACCCGATATTCCTCGGTCTCCATCGCTTTTATCACCGCCCGAAGCATACCCTTGCTTGCGGTGGGCTGCTCCAGATTTTCCGTAAAAGTCGGGGCGAAGAGCGCTTTTTTGAGCGGCAGCCCCTTCCTGTCAAGACCTTCCGCATAGCGCTCGAAGCTCGCGACAGCATCCTCAAGCCGTCCCAGGCGGAGATATGCCTCCATGAGCAGCCCCTCATACAGCGCACCACACCCAAACAGGTCTGCCACGCCCCTATATACCAGGCAGATTTCAAGAATCTGCTCATTGTCTCCCGTCAATCGCTTGTCCGACATTATGCCGAGGCAGTTTTCAATCTGCATCACAAGCGAAAACAGCTTTTTCTGCACCGCATCCCGTGCCTTGGCATAGTCCTCCCTCTTCATGTAAAGCTGCACCCAAATCAGGCTCGCATCCGTCGTCTGCCCCGGCAGCTCCTTCAAAAGCTGCTCAGCCTCGTCCAAGCGCCCTTCATTTAACGCCATGCCCGCCAAATTCAGCGTTGATATTTCCCAATAAGCTCCTCGCCCTGTCTCGCGCAGCTTTGAGAGCAGAGTGTGCTTCTGCTCTCGCCAATCTGCTTTTTTCTCCTCCGGAGCATCGGGGTAAATCATGCAGAGCGTATCCATAATAAGCGCGGTGTTAAATTTAAGTGCTGAGGAATTAGGATATTGCCGCAGGCGCTCGGAAAGCAGCTGCTCGCCCGGCTCGTAACCCTCGCTCTGAATTTTTACCATTATTTCGTTGACCATACCGACAACCGCTTCGTCAGGCAAAGTCTGCTCAAATTGCAGCAGTGTATCCACATTTGTCCCCAGCGCCCTTGCCAGCGGGCAAAGCAGCGTTATATCCGGGTAGGAATTGTCCGTCTCCCACTTGCTGACCGCCGCAGCCGATACACCGAGTTCATCGGCAAGCCGTTCCTGTGTCATACCGTTTGCCCTGCGCAGCTCAAAAATTTTTTGTCCAATTTTCATTTCCATCTGTTCGCCCGCCTTTCATTTATTATTATATGCGACAGCGGGGAATTTTCAATGGAGCCGTTTTACGAAAAAGCGCTCTAAAACTCAACCGGCGGTTAATTTGAACGAAAAAGGCAGGGACTTCCGTCGCTGCCATTTTTTCGTTATTCAAACCACGCCATTGCCCGCACGGGTGCGCCGTCGCTGTTCTCGATCTTCAGCGGGAAGCAGCCAAACCAGAACAGCCCATCGCCGCAGCGGTCAAGATTTTTGAGATTTTCAATATTGAGAATCTCACAGCTTCTGAGCAGCTTATTGTGGCGCGTAAGCTCAACATCGGCAATCGGATCAAGCCCAATGACATCAAAGCCGATGCCCTTGAAATTTCCGTTTATTATATACTCGAGCAGCTTATCATCTACGCATGGATAGTCGCCAAAATAGGCCTCTATGCCCCAGCGCTTATCCCAGCCGAGGTTAAACAGCAGGAAATCCGCCTTCTGCGGCAGCTCTCCGTATTTTTTCAGCTGCTCCATGGTGATCGCCTCGCCCTCCTTAAGCTCGCGGCAGTCAATAACCAGCGCCTTGCCGATAAACTGCTCCGGTGGGAAGGCATCCAGCGTCCGTCCCTCGGCGTAAAGATGCGCCGGCGGATCAACATGAGTGCCGGTATGGGTAAAAAACTGGACATAAGTCTCCCGAAACCCGTCTTTTTCATAGAAATTTGACTGCGTGAATTTGGGCGGCTCGATGCCCGGATAGACGGGCATACTCCCGTTTAACGAATGCGTCAGGTCGATAACTTTCATCTTAATTCACTCTCCTTAAAATAATAGCCGGGAAAATGCTGGCCGCTATGGATGCAAGCGTTATTGAGCCGATGCAAATAATCAGGCAAAGCGTCCCCGTGGTAAAAATGCAGCCAATTATAGTCAGCACACCTGCAACAATGAACGCTATCCCGCCGAAAAGCTGGCTCACACGCCAGACATAGGCATTGGCCATGCTGGCCTTGGTGCGGATGCCAAAAGCAGAGTTCATCTGCATTCTCGGCATGATAATCCCCATGACAATAAAAAGAGCACCCATCATTGCAAAAACAAGCTTGGTAATATCCACTGGCGGCGGCATCATCTGCGAAAACTGCTGAAAGTCCATATAGAGGAAGATTCCGCAGAGGATGTCGATAAACAGGAAGCAGCATATGCCGGTTATGTAGCATATCTTCATCGCGCTGCGGGGATTGGCTTCATGCTTTGCGGAGTGTCTGGCGCTGAAGAAGAATGTAAGCGCCATGAAGATATTGATTGCCGGGAAAATCAGCGTCTCAAATTTGCTCCCCCAGCGGTCTACCTGCCAGTTAATGTCGTAATGCGCGGGAATAACGTCCGGAAGGAACGGCAAAGCAACGAGCGTCGCAATTATCGGCACGATAACAAGCACCCAGAATATAATCTTCACTGCTTTCATGAAAACACCCCCAAATAAATTCAAAAAAACCGCAGCCGGGAACCTCCGCGCTGCGGGTGAAAAGGTAATCAAAAAGTATGAGTTATATAGTCCCTTTGGGACTATATATAAAATCAGAGCCGCCCTATTGGGCGGCTCCGTGTTGGCATTGACCTATTTTTCCAGTCCGTCTCCAGACAA
>ULWX01025432.1_pt1 | contig 19296 bp, 21 predicted proteins | sample 1960851 | NCBI WGS metagenome assembly ULWX01 (sample SAMEA4835826, study PRJEB28245) | human gut metagenome | biome: gut microbiome; material: fecal sample | place: Denmark | collected 2008 | reverse complement strand
GCACAAATGATTGGTTTTGCGATGATGTCTATTGAAGACAATGATATTGGTGATGTTATTGCTATTGGAATTGGAACAAGTATGTTACAGTTTAAAAATATTATTAGAAGACCGGTTATTTGGTTACCTACAATTTTAACAACGATTATTACAGCACCTATTTCAACGGTCTTGCTTCATATTCGTTGCAGTGCAATTGGCTCAGGAATGGGAACAGCAGGACTTGTAGGCTTATTGGATGCGATTCAAGTAATGGGAAATCAGTATTGGATACCACTTATTTTGATAGATGTGATTGCTCCAGCAATTTTAACATTTAGTTTTTACAAAGCTTTTAGAAAATTGAATTACATAAGAAAAGGAGATTTAAAGATTGAACGTCTTTAATCTCCTTTTTCTTTATTTAAATAAATCAATAATATCTGCAGTAGACATTTGGGTAATAGAACCATTATTGTTTTCAATAAACATATTCGATAAATCTTGTTTTTGTTCTTGAAGTTTTTGAATTTTTTCTTCAATTGAATTTTTCATAATCAATTTATAAACTTGAACATTATTTGTTTGTCCAATACGATAAGCTCTATCTGTTGCTTGATTTTGTGCAGACATATTCCACCATGGATCATAGTGAATAACGGTAGAAGCACTTGTTAAGTTAAGACCAGTACCACCTGCTTTTAAACTGATTAAAAAGACAGTTGTTTGATCGTTTTGGAAGGCATTAACAAGTTGATGCCTTTTGATTTTTGTTGTTGAACCAGTTAAAACATAATAAGAAATATCTTTTTTACGTAATTCAGCTTCGATTAAATCTAATGATTTAGTAAAAGAAGAGAATAGTAAGACTTTTTGATTATTTTCTTTTGCTGTTTCAATAATATCCATACAAGCTTTAAGTTTAGAACTTGGTTCAATAATATCTTTATATAAAATACGTTGATCACAACATAATTGACGTAGCCTTGTCATCATTGCAAGGATTTGGATCTTATCGATATGATTTACCTGAATAGCACTTTGTAATTCACTATTAATTGTTGATAAGTTAGCAAGATATACTTTTTCTTCCTCTGGTGTAAAAGGAATAATGACATTGTTTTCAATCTTGTCTGGTAGTTCTGTTAAAACATCTTTTTTTGTTCTTCTTAAAATAAATGGTTCAACTAATTGCTTAAGTTTTGTTTGTTTTTGTTTGTCTTCATTTTTTATGATTGGTATTTCGTAAGTTTCTTTGAAATGATGATAATTATATAAATATTGAGGCATCAAGAAATCAAAGATTGACCATAATTCTGCTAAACTATTTTCAATTGGAGTACCTGTTAAAGCAAAACGATATTTACCATTAATTAATTTAACAGTTTGAGCATTCTTTGTACTTTGATTTTTGATATATTGAGCTTCATCTAAAATAAAATAATAGAATTGATAATCTTTATATAATTCATAATCTCTACGAATATAATCATATGAAGTAATAACAACATCATATTCTGGAATGCTTTCAATTAATTTCTTTCTTTGAGCAATATTTCCAGTAATACAAACTGTTTTCAATTTCTTTGAGAATTTTTTGATTTCATCTTGCCAGTTATAAATCAAGGTTGCAGGAGCAACAACGAGACTGACATGATTTTCACCGATACCATCTTCAATCAATGTCATGACTTGTAATGTTTTACCAAGCCCCATATCATCAGCTAAGATACCACCGAAGCCATATTCTGACATTGTTTTTAACCATTTAAATCCTTGAACTTGATAGTCTCTTAAAATCTTAGAATAATTTTGTGGAACTTGAATATCTTCAGGATCTTTTTCTTCAATATGAGAAATCAAGTCTTGGAAATGTTGATCTCTGTTGAAATGTAATGATGAACTGTTCATAAAGTTTTCTAAATAAAGTGAATGATATTTATCAACTTCAACTTCACCATCTTTTAAATCGTTATATTCAATATTTAAATCATTAAATAATAAATCTAAATCTTTGATACTATCATCATCTAAATTAATAAATTCCCCATTTTTTAAACGATGATAATTCTTTTTGTGTTGAAAAGCATATAAAATATCTTTAATTTCTTCTTTATCAACATTGATACTATTAATATCGATTTTTAATAAATCATTTTGTAAACGAACACCGATATTTAATTTCATATTTTTAGGTTTATTCATTTGTTTGATTTCTTCACTAATATAAATTTCACAATCATTATTAAGTGAAGGTAAAACACGAGTAATGAAATCATAAATATCTTCTTCATTATAAAGATAATACATTTGTGTGATTTCATCATATTCTAGGTATTTTTGTAGTGTTTGAATAACACCATCTAATTTTAATGGAAGTACTAGATCTTTAGGGCTCTCTAAGATTGTATTTCCTTGATCATCTCGATAATCTAATGTAACAGATAATTCGTTGTTGTTATTTAAATCGACATAAATTAATAAAGAAATATCCATAGGTAGATATTCATCGATATCATCTCCTGTAAATTCGACATAAGGAACAACAGAATCAATGATATATTTAGAAAAATGTGGTAATTCGTTATTTGGAATTGTAAGTGAATTATTTTCTAAATGTGTAAGTAAAGGTCTTAGCGCATCACTACATTCTTTTGAATATCTATTAAGGGTATAGTGATCGAAATAATAGATATATTGATGACCGATGATAGTAATACCATCAGGTTCTTTGTATTTGATGGTTGTATAATCTTCATCTTTTTGGATTTCTAAAATGAAGTTTTGTAAATCAATTGTTGTAAAGTTAATGTTGATATCTAAATTATCATAATGTGTTAGAAAAAAATCATCAATATTGTCTGATGTGATTCTAATACTACGATCATCATCTTTTAAATGAAAATATTCTTTAATAAAACGAATTTGTTTTAATGAAGAACTATCAAAGGCTTTAGAGTTATGATCGGTAACTAAAGCATTTCCATATTCAACAATTTCGTTTGCTTTTATATTTTGAATAAAAGTATTTAAGTTTTTAATTGTATAACTTCTATCGCTAGCAATCTTATAAGATAAACTTAATCGATTAAATGTACTTTTTACTTGTGGTATTAAATGAATGTGTTGATTAAGTTGTAATTGATGTAAACGATGTTGATTTTTATATTGTTCAATTAATGAAAAAGTTAAATTAGCTTGTTCTTTTAAATGTGCGGCTTCTTTTTTTGCTTGAAGTGCTTGTAATTGATCAGCGTAATTTCCTTTTTGATTGAAAGAATAAGGTAAATCACTTGCTTCAAGACCGTAAAATTTTAATAAAATAGCACCTATATGTCCACATGCCAGTTCATTAGGATTACAGTGATTACAATCACAGTTAAATTCGAGGATATGTCCTCCTGTATCAACTTGAATTGTAGCAGTATCAATTTTACCATTAACATTAGTACTTCCTACGATTTGGTAAATTTGACCATCTTTAATAACAGACATGTTAGATATTGTATTATGCTGAAATAAGTTATGAGCTACTTTCCAATTGGGCTCATTAAAATACTTATTAATTTCATCATCTTTAATATACATAAGTAGTCCCTCCCATTTAGCTATTATAACATTATTTTTCTGAAATGATGAGATAGAGATACGCATTTTTTTGTTTTTTTAAAAATAGGATTGTTTCCAATCCTATTTCAAAACTGCTTTATAAACACGTAAGACATTTTTATAAAAAATCTTTTCAATTTCTTCAATAGATAATCCAGCTTCAATTAAAGCACCATATAACATTTGATAACCACTTGCATCCTTCATTTCAAGCTTGGATCCAATACCATCAAAGTCACTTCCTAAACCAATACAATCAATACCTGCAAGATTTTTGATATATAAAATATGTTGAACCATATCCTTAATATAACTTGTTTGATGAGTACCTTCGGTAGTTAAAAAATCACTACAGAAGTTGATTCCCATAACGCCTCCACGACTAGCAAGTTTTAAAATCATGTCATCTGACATATTTCTAGCGACACCGCATACTTGACGAGCGTTACTATGAGAGGCAACGAAAGGTTTTGTTGTATGATGATAAACATCATAAAATCCAGCATCACTTAAATGAGAAACGTCAATAATGATTCCTAAACGTTCCATTTCTTTAATATATTGTAAACCAAAAGGTGTTAAACCATCGTGATCATTGATTTTAAACATATCTTCATAACAAGAAATATTAGAAAGGTTAGGGTATCCAATGCCATTTACGTGATTCCATGTCAAAGTAATCATTCTAACGCCTAATCTATAATAATGTTCAAGTAGTGATAAATCATTTTCTACAACAGCACCTTCTTCTAATGTTAGAAGAGAAGACATGATACCTGCTTGTTGATGATCGATAATATCTTGATAACAAAAGACAGGTTTAATGAGTTCAGGATATTTTTCTATTTCATGATAATAATGGTTAATGAGTTGATTTGCTTTTAAAAAAGGTTGAGGATTTTCACTTAAATCGACAAACATCGCAAAGTTTTGAAGTAAATAATCTCCTTTTTGCATTTTCTTTAAATCAATATGACCGTCATTTTCTAATAAAGAATCTTCTTTACCATGGTGTAAATCATCATAAAGTTTTAAAATAGTGTCACAATGCATATCAACAACTTTCATCATTAATCACTCCTTAAATTTTATATGTAGCATGAATTGCACAACAAGCAAGACCACCATGGCATGTTAAAACAGCAGGCAAATAATTGATTTCTACATCAATACCATGGAAGGTTGTTTGAAATAATAATTTTGCTTTTTTAGCAAAAATTTCATTATCAGCGTGTGAAATATAAATCTTGTGTTGTTTAGCGTTAACACCTAATTCATGGAATTTATCAACAATCGATTTTAAGATTTTTACTTCAGTTCTAGACATTGTATATTTATCAACTGCTTTACCTTGTTCATCTAAACAAAGCAAAGCTTTGATTTTTAACATCGATGCCATTCTGGCTGCCATTGGTGATAATCTTCCACTACGTGAAAGTTGTTTAAAGTTATTTGGATAAAGGAACGAAAAAGAATGATTTGTTTTTTCTTCTAAAGCAGCAAAAATTTCATCAACAGTTTTTCCTTCATCTGCAAGTTGTTTTGCACAAATAGCCATATCCATAACAGGAGCACCTACTTGGCGACTATCATAAATATAAACATTATCTAAACCAACGGTATCTTTAGCAAGATGGAAACCGTTGTTTGTCCCTGATAAATCTGCAGAGCAGGTAATAATAATGATTGCTTCATAATCTTCTTCTTGCCATTTTTCCATTTGTTCAACAAGATAACCTGTATTTGGCTGACTTGTTGAAGGAATTTTACCATCTCTTAAATAGTCATAAAGTTGTTTAGTTGAAATATCGACTTGATCTTTATATTCATGGCCATCAACGATGACACTTAATGAAATAAGTTCGATTCCGTTTTTTTGTGCAATTTCTTGATCCATTGCACTTGTTGTGTCTGTCACAATTAAATATTTTTCCATTTTTGATCTCCTTAAAATTCTAATTCGAATTCTTGATAATCTTCTGTAAGAGATTGAGTGGTTTTTAACCAAGCGTAGGCTTCCTCAAATTCTTCTTCAGTAATATCTTCTATTATTCCAAATTTAATAAGTTTACATACATCATATATACTTTGCCATAAAGCATCGAATTGATGATCTTTTGCATCAATATCTGCTTGTTCACTTTCTTGATAAACAATAAATTCATGTGCGATTTGACTTGCTTGTTCTCTTTGTTGGTCCATAGAATCCTCCTTATATTATATGTTTATATAATTATACCATTAATCAAATATAGAATGATATATAATATTACAAGAAGAAGCGATTTTTGAGATAAAATAAAATTTTTTTAAAAAAATTATAAAAAAGGGTTGATTTATTAGAAAAAGGATGCTAATATAAATGAGCACTGTTGAGTTGCTTGAATAGCTCAGTTGGTAGAGCAATCGGCTGTTAACCGATCGGTCGTAGGTTCGAGTCCTACTTCAAGCGCCATGTGGCTCGTTGGAGAAACGGTTAACTCACATGCCTTTCACGCATGCATTCACGGGTTCGAATCCCGTACGAGTCACCATTTGTAAATCACATCACTCCGGTGATGTTTTTTATTTATTTGCGATTTCTTCATCAAGTATATTTAAATATATATTTGTTAGTTTTGTGTTTCTTTGATCAATTGTAGAAGAAATATAGGAGGTTAGGTTTTTTATTTTTTCGTCGTTATTCACGTTAAAACTTTCACCGCTAAATATTTTTGTGCTTGATCCTTCATACTCTAACATCCAATATATATTTTTTTTAAAACTTCCTTGATCAACCGGCTCTTTTACAATTGGATGATAACTTGATGTGTTTAATTCTTGATAATAACGATCAAGATAAGAAACATTATTAAGTGTTTCTTCTTGGTAAAGTTTCATCTGAGTTTGTAATATTTTTGTAGGAGCTTGGATTGCAAGAAGTTCGTACATACTTGCTGAATAGAGTCGATTATAGATAAGATATTGTAAAGTTTTATTTGTCAAAATGATCACCCTGTTTATTATATGTAGATTAATGGGTTATATGAGGAGAAATATATGTCATATCAGATATTAAAGTTCATTGTTTATTTGTTTTCTATTTTATCTTCAATGTATGGGTTAAGTTGTTTTCATTATGAAAAATATATTCTTAAGGGGAAATTAAAACAATTCTATTGTTTATATCTTGTTGCTTCTGTATCTTTGGGTTATTTATTTGCATCTTTTATTTTAGATTTTGTAACAATACATTTTTAATTTAAGTTTTCATATATTAAAATATGAAAACTATTTTTTTTAAATTATTACTTATTCTATTTATTTTATTAGCAATTATTTTGTTGTATCAACCAACCAAAGAGAAAGATTCTTTATATAAAGGAAAAGAAAATGAAGATGTTTATGTAAGTGTAAAAGTTGGAGATAATACACAAAAAATTCTTTTAGATGACTATTTATTAGGGGTCGTTGCTGGAGAAATGCCGGCAAGTTTTGAACTTGAAGCAATTAAAGCACAAGTTGTCGCAAGTCGAACTTTTGTTTATTCACGTTTATTAAGTGTAGATAATACAACCAATACACAAGTTTATCTAGATGATGAAAAGATGAAGGTTTCATGGAGTGATCATTATGAAGAATATAAAGAGAAAGTTCAAAAAGCTATTGTAGAAACTAAGGGGGAAATCTTAACTTACCAAGGAAAATGTATTTCAGCTCTTTTTTATTCAAGTAGTAATGGAAAAAGCGAAAATGTAGAAAACTATTTTAAAGGTTCAAGTCAGCCGTATTTGGTTTCTGTAGATTCACATTGGGATCAAGAATATGATCCTCAGTTTATAAAAAAAGTAAAATATACTAAAGCACAGCTTAATTCATTTTTTGGAGGTTCGTTTCAATATCGTTTTTTAGAACGCTATCCTAGTGGGAGAGTTAAATCTATTCTTATTAATCAAAAACAATATAGTGGTAGGGAAGTAAGAGAAAAACTACAATTGTCTTCAAGTGATTTTGAAATAGTTAAGGAAGGAAATTCTTATATTTTTGTGACTAAAGGATGTGGACATGGAGTTGGGTTGTCTCAATACGGTGCACAAGGAATGGCAAAGGAAGGATATAATTATCAAGCTATTTTAAAACACTATTATCAAGGAGTGGAGATTTCAAAGAATAAAGAATGATTTTATGGTTACACTTCTTAAGAGGTGAAAAGCATGAAAGGATTATTGAAGAGGAATAAAAAAACATTTATTTTTATGACTTCACTTTTATTATTTTTAATAGGTGTCGGTGTTATTCAGGAAATTGTTAAGAATTTAAAACCATTCGAAGATGTACCAGTAGTTTCGGTAGAAACAAAAGATGAAAATAAAAATCAAGGAAGTGAAATCTTAAAAAAACCAGTCAATGATGATGTTAAAGTAAGTAAGGGTTTTTATGATACGTCTTTAGATGATAAAAAATTAGAAGAAGCACTTGTTTATTTTGAAGGAGTCTATCGTCCTAATGATGGGATTGATTATACAAAGGATAATGAAAGCTTTGATGTTTATGCGAGTGCAAGTGGGACTGTTATTAGAAAAGAAAATGATTCTTTATTAGGGTGGATTGTTACGATTGAACATCAAAAAGGTATTCAAACCATTTATCAATCTTTAGATGATATTAAAGTTGAAAAAGGAAATCAAGTGAAACAAGGAGATGTTATTGGAAAAGCAGGAAATAATGTTTATCAATCAACATTAAAAAAACATTTACATTTTATTGTTTCAATTGATGATAAAACTGTAAATCCTGATAAATATTTTAATCAAAAAATTGAAAAAATTAAGACAACATCATGATAAATTTATATTTATAAAAAAATTAGTGTCTTTTGTTTTTTTGCCTTGTAATTCAATAAAATCGTGATACAATATTGAGGAAAAAACATACAAGGAGGAGAAATAATGGCATTATCAAAAGAAATTGGTATCGATTTAGGTACTGCAAATATATTAATTTATGTCAAAGGTGAAGGTATTGTAGTCAATGAACCTTCAGTAGTGTCAATAGATGAAGAAACTAAAAAGCCATTAGCTGTAGGACAAGAGGCAAAAGATATGTTAGGTAAAACTCCTGGTAGGGTTCAAGCAATTAGACCATTAAAAGATGGAGTTATTGCAGATTTTAGAATTACTGAAATCTTATTAACTCATTTTATTAATAAATTAAATTTAAAAGGAATTTTTGCTAGACCAACAATCTTGATTTGTTGTCCATCTAACATCACTTCAATTGAAAAATCAGCAATTAGAGATGTTGCTGAAAGATGTGGAGCTAAAAAGGTATTTATCGAAGAAGAACCAAAAGTAGCAGCAATTGGAGCTGGTCTTGAAATTAATAAACCAACAGGTAATATGGTTATTGATATCGGTGGAGGAACTACTGATATTGCTGTATTATCTTTAGGTGATATTGTAACAAGTTCATCTTTAAAAATTGCTGGTGACGTCATGGATGCGGACATTATTAAATTTGTTAAAGATAAATATAAATTATTAATTGGAGATCGTACTGCTGAACAAATTAAATTAGAAATTGGTTCTGCTGTAAAAGGATCATCTGATAAAACATTTGAAGTACGTGGTAGAGACTTAGTAACTGGATTACCACATACAATTACTATTACATCAAACGAAACTGAATTAGCACTTAGAGAAACTTGTGCAACAATTGTTAAAGAAACTAAACATGTTCTTGAACAAACACCACCAGAATTAGCTGCTGATATCGTATCACGTGGTATTTTCTTAACAGGTGGAGGAGCTTTATTAACTGGCTTAGATAGATTATTAGAATCTGAATTAAATGTTCCTGTATTCGTAGCAGATGATGCATTAAATTGTGTTGCTAATGGATGTGGAGTTATGTTAGAAAACTTACATTATATGAAATAAAACTGTCTGATTGACAGTTTTTTTCTTATCTAGAAATTAAATAATATTATAATAGAATCATGATACAATTTCATTGAGGTGAAAGTATGAAGAAAGTATTATTTTTTGATATAGACGGGACATTATTAAATAGTGAATTAAAAATACCTGAAGGAGTAAAAAGAGAACTTAAAAGATTGAAAGAGGCTGGACATTATTTATTTGTTGCCTCAGGTAGACCTTTAGCTTTTATTTCAAATCAAATCATTGATGCGGGTTTCAATGGTTTTGTGTTATGTAATGGGGCACATGTAGAGCTTAATCATGAAATCATCTATGAAAATAGAATTCCTTATGAAAAAGTAAATGATTTAATGAAAATGCTTGAAAGTGTAGATTGTGAATATGATTTTGAAACAGCAACAGATTGTTACATAGATCCTTCTTATAAAGATTTTATAGAGTTTTTTAAAGTATGTGATATTCGTCATGAAAAGTTAATTACTTCTTTTGATAAAGAAGAAGTAATGCATCGTACTCTAAAAATAGAAATTAGTGCTAAAAAAGATCATGATAAAATTATAGAATATATTGCTGATAAATTTTATTTTGATCATCATGGAACAGCTAATTCATTTGAAATATGTGCATTAGATACATCAAAGGCTACAGGTGTACAAAAGGTATTAGAACATTTAAATATTGATAAAGAGCATAGTTATGCTTTTGGAGATGGAATGAATGACTTAGAAATGATTAAATATGCAGGTCATGGGATTGCTATGAAAAATGCTGTTAAAGAGTTAAAAGATGTGGCTGATGAAGTGATTGGTCATGTAGATGAAAATGGTTTAGAAGAATATTTAAAAACAATAGATTAAAAATGAGGTTCGTTTTGAACCTCATTTAAATTATTTAATAAATTTGAAATGTTGACCTGGTTTAATGAAATCTAATAAACCTAAGTCTTCATCTTTTACTTTACCAATTAAGTTTCTTTCACCATCATTTGGAATTTCAGTTAAAACAACTTCTAATTCACCACGATAATGAGCTAAGTTATCATTAACCACTAAGATATCACCACGCGTAAATACTTTTTTACCACAGTCATGATGTGGAATAGATTTGTCTTCTTTAGCTTCTTTTTTATCACCAAATCCTGAATCTTGAACAGTTGCTTGGTTTTTGAATTGAAGTCTTGGGAAACTTGATCTTAACATAAATGATGAATGATCGTATCGATCCCAGTGTGGAGCAAATTCATACATGATGTATTTTTCATTATCAGTAATTTCTGGTACTTCATCAACACGTAATTCTAAAGCTTGGAAGTTGATTTTTGATAATGCTTCTAATTCTTTTGTACTTGCTGGATAGTTACCAACGATAATATCATCAACATCACCAGTGGCTAATAAATATCTTGCTTGTACTTCAATTGGTAAAGGTCTCATGATTTCTACTGTAGGTAAACCACAGAAAACTTCCCAAGGACCAATTGTTGGATCATTGTGACTTGAAACAAAGGCAGCTGTATGAAGATTTAATGCTTTCCATTGTTTATTAAATTGTTGGAATAAATCGAAATCTAGCCCAGTATATCTTTCTGGGAAAAAGTTATGACACATAATAATTTGGTCTTTATTTCCACCGTTTTTAATTAATAAATCAACACCAGCATCCATACTTGCATTGAATTCGATTTTAATACCATAAGGATTTCTAGTAACAGCGATATCTCCTTGAGTACCAAAGTTACCATCCAAACGAATAATATCTAATCCTAAATCTGCAAATGGTTTTAAATTATTTGGAGTAGCTCCAATTAATTTAAATACTTCTGGATTTGTATCAGCAGCAACAACAAATCCTAATTCATGAGCTTTATCCATGAATCCTTTAAATTCTTTTAAATAACTTTCTCTTTTATCATCTGGAATAGATAAAAAACAAGTAAAGATTCTAGTAAAACCTAATTTAGCAGCAGTTTCCATATAATCATAGACTTCTTTAATATCACTTTTATCTGGATAAACAGAGATTCCTAAACTATGCATAAACATATTCCTCCTTATATACTAGTATAGACAAGTTTTTGTCAGAATACAAGTCATAGAGCTATTTAAAAGTTGAAATTTACTAAAAAATAATGAATAATATAGGCATAAAGGAGGTGGCAAAATGTCACTGACGGTCATTCTTTCATTTGTTGTAACAACAATCATTTCAGCTTTAATGATTCCACTTGTAATTAAAGCTGGAAATCAATTAGGAATTGTTGCACATATGAATAAAAGAACAGTTCATAAACATGAAATAGCACGTATTGGTGGCTATGCCATTTATTTAAGTTCACTTATAGGATCAGCCTTATTTTTGAAAGCAGATCATCAAATAAATGCTATTATGGTTGCAGGATTTATAATTTTTATGGTAGGGCTTTATGATGATAGTCATGATTTATCTCCTAAAGTAAAATTAATTTTTGAAGTCATTGCGGGGTTGATTGTCATTGTTTATGGAGAAATCTATATAAAAGGATTTGGATATTTCCCAAGTGATGCGATGACATTTCTTTCAGGGGTTGTTACTTTATTTTGGATTGTAGGAATTACTAATGCGATTAATTTAATTGATGGGTTAGATGGGTTATCTGCAGGTATTTCAATTATTGTCCTTGTTACTATCTCAATGACTTCTTTATTATCTGGAAGAAGTGACATTGCTTCTTTATCACTCATTCTTGCTGGAAGTATTATGGGCTTTTTGTTTTTTAATTTTCATCCAGCAAAAATTTTTATGGGGGATTGTGGAGCTTTATATATAGGTTTCATGATTTCAGTTATTTCTTTATTAGGATTTGGATACAATGCTTCTACTTTTTTTACTTTAGGAGCACCAATTATTGTTTTAATGGTTCCAATCATGGATACTTTAATAGCAATTTTAAGAAGAAAAATACATCATAAAAAATTTAGTGAAGCGGATCGAGGACATTTACATCATAATTTGATGTTTAAATTAAAATTAGGACAAAGAAAAAGTGTTTTAGTGCTTTATTTAGTCACTTTCTTATTTTCGCTTTCATCTTATTTATATTATTATAATCCAACTGCAGGAACAATTTTATTTATTGCTTTAATGATTATATTTGAAATATTTGTAGAAGTAACAGATATGATTTCTAGAAAATATAAACCAATTTTAACAATTGTAAATATTTTTATTGATTCTGATAAATTACCAAAAATTAAATTTTTAGATCGTTATCGTAAAAGAAGATCTCCTCAAAAAGCCATGAGAGATCATTTAATTATTGCGCTATGTTTTTTACTTATGATTGTAGGTGTTGGTTATTTTATGACATCTAAAGATACGCCTTTACCAATAAAAACTGAAACAGTACAATCTCCATACACTAAATCTGGAGATAGCGAACTATTAAATAATATTTATGCAAGACTAGATACAAGTTATAAAAATAAAGATGAAGAAGATGAATGTCAATTAGTGGCTGCTTATTTTGTGTGTGATTATTATACTTTTGTAGATAAGAAAAAAAATGAAATAGGTGGTGTTGATTATATGTATCCTGAAATGGTGGAAAACTTTAGTCAATATGCACAAACATCATTTTATAGTTATAAAAATCAATATCCAGAATTAGAGGTTTTAAAATATAATATTATATCTTATTCACCTTCAAAGGTAACAATTGCTGGATTAGAGGATAATGATTATTATAATATTTTGATTTCATTAACGTTTAATGAAGAAATTGAAGGCTTAAATTCGACAGTCAATGTAACGGTTGTAAGGGTAGAAGATCGTTACTGTGTTTGTGGGTTAGATAATGCATAAGTTATTTTAAAATTATGTTGTGTTTATGAGCTTTTTATGATAATATTTGCTATGCAATGTATTAAATTAATCGAAGGAGGTTAAAAATATGTTTGAAACAATTTTAAAGGTTGCTATGGTTATTATTTCCGTTGCTCTTATTATATTATGTTTATTACAAAGTGGAAAATCAGATGATATTGTTAATGCATTAACTGGTCAAAGTTCAAGTCTTTTTGCTGAACAAAAAGAACGTGGTGTTGATTTAGTAATGTCTAGAATGACAATGATTTTGAGTATTGCCTTCTTCGTGATCGCAATTCTACTACGTATGAATTAATGAATAATAGGACGCAAGGCGTCCTATTTTTTTTGGAGGTGAGAAGATGAAAGAAAGAATTTTGAATATATTAAAAGATAAAGAAAGATCAATTCATGAATTACAACATGTATTAGATCTAAGTAATAGTGAAGGTTTTACAGTTTTGCTTAAAGCTTTAAATCAATTAGAAGATGAGGGTAAAATTGTAAGAAATGATAAAAATGAATATTTATTAATAGAAAATTCTAATTATATTGTAGGTGTTTTACATATTAATAAAAGAGGTTTTGGTTTTGTCATTATTGATGAAGAAAGTGATGATATTTTTATTTCTTCAAGAAATTTAAAAGATGCTTTTAATATGGATACAGTCATGGTTGAACTTAAAAAGCATCAAACAGGATCGCGTCAAGAAGGTAGAATTGTTAAAGTTATTGAAAGAGGACAAACAAGACTTGTTGGGCTGTTGAAAAACGCTAAAAGAGAACTTGTCTTTGATGCGGATGATCAAAAGTTCACAGAGCCTATTTATATCGATCATGCACATAGCCATGGGGCAGTAGCAGGGCATAAGGTAGTTGTTGAAATTAAGACGTATAAACCTTATTTAAAAGGAAATGTTGTCGAAATTATAGGTCATCTTGGTGATCCAGGAGTTGATATTTTATCTGTAGTAAGTCAACATGAAGCACATGTAGAATTTCCTGAAGAAGTTTATGAACAAATTTCAAGTATTGAAACAGAAGTTGATCAAGAAGAAGCTAAAAAGAGAACAGATTTAAGAAATGAAACAATTGTAACAATTGATGGTGATGATGCTAAAGATTTAGATGATGCAATTTCTTTAAAGAAATTAAAAAATGGAAATTATTATTTAGGTGTGCATATTGCAGATGTTTCTTATTATGTAAAAGAAGGTTCACCATTAGATCAAGAAGCTTTAGCTAGAGGAACATCTATTTATTTAGTAGATCGTGTGATTCCAATGCTTCCACATAAATTATCTAATGGGATTTGTTCATTAAATCCACATGTAGATCGTTTAGCTATTTCTTGTTTTATGGAAATTACACCTCATGGGGAAGTTGTTGATCATAATATTGTGGAATCAGTGATTAATTCAACAGAAAGAATGACTTATAATAATGTGAATAAAATACTTGCAGGTGATGAAAAGTTACAAGAAGAGTATAGTCATGTATGTGATTTATTCTTCTTAATGAAAGAACTTGCAGAAATTTTACAAAAAACAAGAGAAGATCGTGGAGCAATCGATTTTGATACAAATGAAGCTAAAGTATTAGTTGATGAAAAAGGTAAACCAATAGATGTTGTTTTAAGACAACGTGGGGAAAGTGATCGTATTATTGAATCATTTATGTTAGTTGCTAATGAAACAGTAGCTAAACATTTTAAATGGTTAGATTTACCATTTATTTATCGTGTGCATGAAAATCCTAAAGTTGATAAATTAAGAAAATTTTCAACAATATCAAGAACATTAGGTTATACAATTAAAGGTTCATTAGAAGATATTCATTCTAAAGAATTAAGTAAAATCGTTGAAGCAAGTAAAGGAACAGATGAACATGTCATTATTTCTACATTACTTCTTCGTTGCATGGCAAAGGCAAGATATGATGAACAATGTTTAGGACACTTTGGTTTGGCAGATGAATATTATACGCATTTTACTTCACCAATTAGACGTTATCCAGACTTGATGGTTCATCGTTTAATTCGTACGTATTTATTTAAAAAGAAATTAGATCAAGAAACTCTTTTCCATTTTGCATCAATTATGCAAAATGTTGCTGATCAAGCTTCTTCACTTGAAAGAAAAGCAATTGATATTGAACGTGAAGTTGATGATATGAAAATGGCTGAATATATGGAAGATCATATAGGTGAAACATTTGAAGGTATTATTTCTTCAATAACAAACTTTGGAATGTTTGTTGAACTTCCAAATACGATTGAAGGACTTATTCGCATGGAAGATCTTGTAGATGATTTCTATTATTTTGATGACGTGAATTTACAATTAATTGGAAAACGTACAGGAAGACGTTTTAAGATGTCGGATAAAGTAAAAATCAAGGTTTCAGCTGCTTCAAAAAGAGAAAAAACGATAGATTTTCAAATTGTTGGTATGAAATCTAACAAAAAGAAGAAAAAAACTGTTATAATAAATAAGCGACGAGATAAAAAGTCTAAACAAAAGTTTAAAAGAAAAAGAAGATAGAAAAGGTGGTGATATGTATGAAGATCATTTCTCAAAATAAAAAAGCACATCATGATTATTTCTTATTAGATACTTATGAAGCAGGTATTGAATTAAAAGGAACTGAAATTAAATCTGTGCGTTTAGGTAATGTGAATTTAAAAGATTCTTTTGTAAGAATCAAAAATAACGAAGTTTATGTAGAAAACATGCATATCGCTCCTTATGATCATGGGAATATCTTTAATCATGAAGCAAGAAGAACAAGAAAACTCTTGCTTCATAAAAAAGAAATCCTTAAAATAACTAATAAGTTAAAAGAAGGTGGCTTAACCGTTGTACCTACTAAAATGTATTTTAGTGGTTCTAAAGCTAAATTAGAAATTGCGCTTGCTAAAGGAAAGAAACTTTATGATAAGCGTAATGATTTAAAAGAAAAAGCGGCAAAAAGAGATATCGAAAAATCGCTTAAAAATTATTACTAATTTGGGGATGTCTTGGATTCGACAGGGGTATGTTTGACCTTAGCTGCAGTCGTTGGAGTACGTTAAACTCAAACAAAAAATAACTGGAAACAGACAAACTAATTACGCTTTCGCTTAGTCGACATAGACATGAAAGCTGCTAACATTGAGTGAGCCTATAGCTTTTTGTTAGTATTATAACTTTTAGGATAAGGGTTGAAGGAGTCTTGACTTTAACCACGAAAATTTAAAGAATCGCTTGGTGTAAAATTGTTCATTGATTGTAGCCAAGTTAAATGATTCAATGGACTAAACTGTAGACGCTTTGGAGGAATTGCTTTTGGACGCGGGTTCGATTCCCGCCATCTCCACCAAGAAAACCACGAAAATGTAAAATTTCGTTAACATAAATAAAGAAAACCTATGAAATACATGTAATCATAGGTTTTTTGCTTATCTTTAATAGTATTCATTGTTAAATTGCTTCTTATCATAATTGATAAAAGTGAAAAAATAACGACCTCACCCCCTGGAAAAGTTTAAATTATTTCTTTCGATAAAATTATCGTTTATATAAATATAAAAAAATATGCGGCAATAATATTTTTAATAGTATATAAATTGACGATAAAAGAAATGATATTGTAATATTTAATAAAGGGTGTAGAAATGTTAGATAATAAAATTTAATAATATCTAAAAGTGAGTGAGAAAATAATGGCAATATATTTTAATAAAGCATGGGAAGATAAATTATATGATAAATATGGAGACAAGTTTTTCTTATTTTTTTATCCATTTGCGTTATATACAATTATTGTTGAAAGATATTTACATATACTAGTTTTTGATGGATTGGTTTATATTACAATTATATTTTTAAGACATAAATCTAATTTTCTAAATTTTTATTATAGAAGGATAATTACTATTTTTTGGATGATTACTTTATTATTTTCGGCAATAACCCTTGTTAAGAAAATTATCTTTATATGGCAAAGGCTTATATAGAATGTAATGTTTTAGAGTTAAAAGAATATTCCTTTATTCATCGTGATAAAGATCATTTAATTTATATGATAAAAAACATAATCATAATGAAGATGATTTTAAAGTGATTGAAAATCTATTGGGAAAAATAGATTCGTATGAAATTAATGAAGGAAATAAATATAAGGTAATATTAAAAAATAATCATGAAATAGATGTTAAATCTAATAATTATGATTATTTTACATTTTTTAGTTTGGGTATAGATTTAGTAAAATAAAACTATGAAAAATAGTAGAAAGAAAATTAAAAAGAGAGATGTTGTTTGAAATATAGAACTGAAAAGAGTGTTGTGCTAAAATTAATTTTGGTTGTCTTATAAAAAATATAAAAAGGGTAGGGAATCAAAATGAAATTCTATATAAATAATAAAGAAATGAGCGAAAAAGTGTTTTGGAGAACATTAGAATCTTTAGTGACGCCTCTTCAAAGAGTTCATATTCTAGAAGGGATGAAGGTAAAGATCGCTGATTATTTATGTTGGATGGAAATTGTCAAATGAAAGAATGAAAAGGAATTTGCAGTATTGTAAATTCCTTTTTCTATGTTCTTTTTGATACTTTTTAGGTGATAAAGTGTATGCCCCTTTAAATGTTTGGATATAATGATTTACATTTTGAAAACCAACTTTTTCAGAAATTTCAGTAATATTGAAAGTAGAATCTAAAAGATAATCAATACTTTTTAATAAACGATAGTGAATTAAATAATCATAAGGAGACATTTTAACAATCATTTTAAAATAACGATAACATTGAGCTATGCTCATATTTCCACTTTCAGCAATATCTTGTAAAGAAATACTTTTATAATAATTTTGGTGAATAAAACTTAACCTATTTTGTAGACGTTCTTGTTGTTTGATGATTTTAATATCTTTATATTTTTAAAATAGGCAATGGTCTCTTTCCAAAGAGTTACGATTAGAAGAGATACCTCATATTCAAAATCTTGTTGTTTAAAGAATGAAATGATTTGTTTTAATTGATCAACAATCAATTCGTTAGTTATTTTGTAAACAGGTAGATCTGTATTATCAGTATAGGAACTTACATATTTATAATACATTCGACTATTTAAAAAGAAATTGAGCATTTTTTCAGGAAAATTAAGACTGACATAATAAGCATTTTGAGACATATTTGTTGACATATGTAAAATACTTTTATTGATAAAAAGAATATCATTTTTATTAAGTAAATAATCAATACCATTGACTTGAAAAGTAACTTGTCCTTCAATGATAAGAACGTATTGTAATTCTTCATGCCAATGTAAATCATGATATTCTCTACCATGAGGAGTACATTGATAAGGTGTTACGTGATACAAGCCGACAGGGAAAAGAGAATCTTTATATTGATTGGTTTCGTGTAATTCCATAAATACCTCCAAATGGTCATATATTAATATTATTTGATTAAATAGTAGCACATTTTAATTAATAATGAATATATAATGCAACTACGAGGAGAGATAATATGAAATTTAGAAAATATAAAAAAGAAGATTTAAAACAAATGAGAAAAATGTGGAATGAAATTATTGATGATGGGGTTGCTTTTCCAGGGCTAGAACTTTTAGAAGAAGATATTTTTAATAAAATGATGAGTGAACAAGATGCTGTCAATTGTATGATTATTGATGGTCAGATGGTAGGTTATTATATATTACATCCAAATAATATTGGAAGATGTTCACATGTTGCTAATGCATTCTATGTTTTAGATAAAAGTGTAAGAGGCAAACATTTAGGAAAATACTTAGTTGAACATTCAATCAAAACAGCGAAAGAATTAAATTTTAGAGGTATGCAATTTAATGCTGTTGTTGAAAGTAATAAACCAGCTCTACATATGTATAAATCTTTAGGTTTTAAAGAAGTTGGCATGATTCCGGGAGGTTTTA
>ULWX01021315.1_pt1 | contig 19365 bp, 29 predicted proteins | sample 1960851 | NCBI WGS metagenome assembly ULWX01 (sample SAMEA4835826, study PRJEB28245) | human gut metagenome | biome: gut microbiome; material: fecal sample | place: Denmark | collected 2008 | reverse complement strand
CAAATCTTCTCAATGGGTTCATTCTTTCTCACCGCCTTTCCCCATGTATTTCTCATACATTTCAAGCCACTCGTTCACGACTTCGTTCGTGTCCGGCTTGTATTCCTCTTTCATTGCTGCTTTCCATGCGTCGATGATTGCGTCAATCGGGTCGATTCTGTCCTCGTCAACCGCCTTGTCAATCTTGATTTCCCCGTAACTGTTTGAGATGGTCTTTGCGTTCGCAATCGACCATGTCAGCAGTTCATCGAACGGAACGACTTTCTTTTTGTCCTTTCCTATCTCGACACCCTCGATTTCAACATTCCCTGCTCTGACCTCCAGTCTGAAATCAACGGTTGCGTCGTTGAGTTCCTTTGCTGTCTGCGTGATAGACACTGAATCGAATCCCAGTGCCTCAAGGTCTGACAGAAAAGCGGACGCATTGTGCGGGTCGTAACAAATTAGCTGCGGTTTCAATTCGTACAGTTTTATCAAATCCTCAAGATATTTGATGATGTATTTATAATCTGTCTTGATTCCTCCCAGTGTCTCCGTGACTGTGACAAGACCTTTCGCAATCCACACGTCATACGGAACTTTGTCCGTCTTGATGTGGTCGTCCACCCTGCTTGCCGGAATGAACGAGTGTGTGTGAACAAAATACTTTTTCACACCGTCAACCATGTACGGGATGACGATTGCGATTGATGTCAAATCCCCTCCGGAGGAGAGGTCAACACCGACATAGCACTTTGAGCCTCGGAAATCCTTGAGCGATTTCAAGACCGCACACCGTTTCCAGTCCTTTATGTCTTTGATGTACAGTGAATTTGACCACTGCATCCACATATTGAGCTGCTTGACAAGGAAGTCTCGCAAGTCCTCACCACCCATGTCACGGGCAGTATTCGCAATCGGAACAAGGTTCTCCAGTGCGTCCTCGTCAAATTCGAGAATCGGGTTCGCTTTCAGCCAGTTCTCTTTTTTGTATAAGTCATCCTCTGCGTCTAACTGGGCGATATAGACGAACTGACTGTCATTCTCGAACACTCCCTTGAGCAGATTGCAGCAATACTCATATAGCTTGTAGCAAGGCGATTTCAAGTCAAATCCTGCGGTCGTGATGACCGAAATCAGAGCGGATTTGAGTTTCTTGATACCGCCCTCAAGCAGCTTGTACATCTGATTCGTCTTGTGTGCGTGGTATTCGTCAACGATTCCTAAATACGCACGGTGTCCGTCAAGCGATTTTGTGTCACCGGACAGAGCCTTGATTTCCGAATGTGTGAAAAGACAGTCTATTGTGTGGTTGTGCTCATGAACCTTGAACCATTCCGACAACTCCTCGTCGGAATTGATGAATTTTTCAATTTCCTCCCACACTATGTTTGCTTGGTCTTGCTTTGTTGCTGTGCAGTATATTTTCCCGTACTTGTAACCGTCGAAATTGCCATAATAACATGCTAAAATTCCGTTTATGAATGACTTTCCGTTCTGCCTCCCTAACTGCACATAGGACGTTCTGAACCGCCTGTGACCCTTTTCTTTTGTCCTCCACCCGTTGATTGACCCTAAAATGAAACACTGAAACGGGTACGCTGTCACATTTTCCTGTTCCTCACCCTCCGCAATCGTGAGTTCCTCTGCGAAATTGATGATTTCCTCGGACTTCTCAACGTCAAAATAATATCTGTATGGTGCTGCTTTCGCTTTTTCAAGGTCGTCAAGATGCCTTTGACATGCCAGTCTGACATATTCTCCGGCGATGACTGCCCCTGCAACGACATCAAGAGCGTATTGTGTGCAACGGTCGGTCACTGCTGCCCCTGCTGCCATTTACCCACCCGCATACTTGGCGAATTTGTTCTCCGGTTTTTCGTCCTTTACTTTCGGAACTATCAACCGACACCGACTGCTCACCGTCATTCCGAAATCCGATGCACCCTGCCGACATTGTTTCATGCAGCGGTCTTGAATTATCATGAGACGCTCACGCTCTCCGTTCACGACCTCCCGTGTCCCGACCTGCACACGCTCGTTTTTTCCTGTGTCCGGATTCATCCTGTCCTCGTAGACAGGAATATCAATCATCAACGGTGTTTCTCTGATTTTCGTCGTCACTTCGATGTACTGCTCTTGTGCAATCAGCAACCTCGCCAGTGCATCGCAGTCCACATTTGCAATCAACTTGATTTCAAGCAGTTCCTTTGACAGTTTCCGGAATTTCTTTTTGAGTTCCGGTGTCAAATATGTCGGAGGCTTGACCTTGTCGTTCGGTGCGACGACCTCTGCATTTTTTCTCGCCTCAATCTCTGCTTTTGTGAGGTGTTTTTTCCCTTTCATGACCACCAAATCGGTGGGTTGTCTCTGTCCTGCCATGCAGCATCAAACCTCCTTTCCGTCCAGTGTTCACGAGTTTCGTGTCACAATCTGACACCCTTTCCGACCTGCCCCATCTACTGAAATTCTCGTGGGGAGTTTTCTCCGAATCTTTCGGGGGGTGCGACTAGAAAACGGTCATGCAAAACTTTTTCATGCCCCCCTGCCTCTCTGAAATGGTATTCAATCAATGACCTCAACTGTGCCTGTGTTGCTTTCATGCTTGCATTGCTTTTCTTGTACAGTGCTGTGATTGTGTTGTGTGTCTTGAGGCTTAGAGGTATCAAGTTCAACGGGTTCAACCTCTGTTCCCAGTCCTCCTCAAGTTCTATGATGTGATGGACTGGGTCGGAATCCGTCAGTGTTATCAACTCATGTGTGACATACAGTGCGTATATATCCACATACTCAAACACACTCATGATGACAGGTCTCAACTCCCGCCATTCCTTTGATATGTAGAACTCTGCTGCCCGTGGGTCTCTGCGTGTGTTGTTATACACGACATGTCTTGACTGCTGCCTCGCCTCGCACTCTGCACACATGCTCGCTGCTTGCGGTATGAGGCGACCGCATCCTCTACACGGTTTCAATAGCACACTGCTCAACTCCTCTCTGTCCTCTGTCTCCTGCTGCCTCATGCTCTTACAAGAGGCGGGCAGACATCGCACGAATCCGTGTCCTGCTGCCCGCATATAACAGGAGGGCAAACAGGCAAGAAAAAAGCGACTGCATCACTGCAATCGCTCGTCTCAACTGTTCACGCTATCATATTAACATGTTTAATTCCCTTTGTGTTCACCCACTTTTGACCCCCATTTTCGCCCTGTTTTCACCCGCTTTTCACCCCGTTTTGTTCAAATTGTTTTTATTTTCGCTGCAAATTGAGGTGTTGTCTAATGCTTTCGCCCCGAATAATTTGATTGACAGTTTCGGAATCATAGCCTTGCACCACTTTTTTGGTGAGTTCTTTCCGCATCCGGTCTCCCGTGTCACGTCCTCGTATGACATGCCCTTGATATATACCATCTCAAGTACGTCGTATTTGTACCCCTCACCTGCTGCCTCTGCATCTTCTTTCAAGGATTGCAATGCTTTGTTCATGTGCTCGAACAGAATCACGGTCTCCGCTCGACATTCTCTGATAGACTGCAAAAATGCTCTCTCTGCTGATATATTGTATCTTGATATGTCGTCAATCTGCGACACCTCTGATATTGCATCCTTGATATACCGCTCCATCTCCCGATAGTTCTCAAGATACATCTGTGTTTTTTGTAGTGCGGTCATTTCCTTTTTTTCTTCCACTTCTCTTTCCTCCCCGCCTTTTCAGAGGTAAACCGTGATATTTCCTCCAGTTATTTGACCGCTCCGGCTCTCTGACCTTATAAAGTGCCTCAAATGCTGATAGAGCCTCTTTTGCGGATATTCCGACCCGCTTGAGAGCGTTTTGCAGGTTTTCGGTGTCTGCTCTGATTCTGATTTCCGGAATCTGCTTGATTTCCGGATTTTTGATGACTGTCGCTGCGTCTGCTGCCTGTTTTACGATTTCAGAGACCTCTTTCTCTGTTTTTCCCGCTGCCCGCAGCTTTGAAATGATGTTTTTCACCTTTTCAGCAAATCTCATGTCACAACCCACCCTCTCCCCTAACTGAAAGGGATTTCTTCGTCTATCCCGTCCGGAATGTTCATGAATCCGTCTCCGTTTTCCGAATATGCTGTGTTTTGTGCGTCCTGCTGCCCTGCTGCCTTTTTGCTTTCCGCAAATTCCTGTTCCTCGATGACAATGTCGGTCGTGTAGACCTTTTGACCGTCTCTGTTCGTATATGAACCCGTTTGAATCCGTCCAGTGATAATGATTTTTGTTCCCTGTCTGAAATATTTTTCCGCAAACTCCGCATCCCGTCCAAATGCAACGCATCCGATGAAATCTGCTGACTGTTCACCATCTCTTTTGAATCTCCGGTCAACTGCCAGTGTATAACGTGCGATGCAGGTCTGCTCCTGTGAACTGTTCCTCTGTGTGTATCTGACATCGGGGTCTCTTGTCAGACGACCCATCAAAATGACCTTATTCATTGCACTTCTCCCTCAAAATAGCCTCGTTCTGTAACCGCTGCAACTCGACCAGTCCTTTTTTGAACGCAAGGTCATCCCCATTCATGCAGGTCTCAAATATCTCCTCATATTTCCCGATATTCTCTGAAATGAACCTCGCCTCCGATGCTGTCCGTCTTTCATTGAGGAACATCCCTTTGATTGCCTCCCTTGCACCCTCGCATTGCAGACGTTCCTCCTTGTTCTCCGGTGGTGTCTCTTTGAGTGCCTTGTCAACCACTCTGTCTATCGCATCCGCAATCTGACGTTTCCACCCTTTTGCAATTTCCCCTAAAAGCTGCGACTGGATGTCCTCGAACGAATTTCCGGACGCTGCTCCGGTGATTCTGATGTTTTTCTTTCCTTTTGCAGAAATCAACACCAGTCCGTCATCGTATGCGTTCATGTAATAGTCAAATTTTGTGTTAAAATTCCCCTGCGGATTTATGATGATTTCCGGCTCACTGCTGCCCTCGGTTTCAATCTTTACCCCGATATATTTTGCCCCTGCTCCTTTTGCATTGATAAATACTGCCTTTAAACTGCTTTTATTCATACCCTGCTGCCTCCGTTCAATAATCTCTCAAATAGCTGCTCATATAATGCCTTGTATGTGTCACGCTCCGTCTCTAATTTGACAATAGCGTCCGACGATGTCATGACCTGCTCGTGTGGCTCTGTATTTTCCCCACATTCAGCCTTTTCCGCTCTCAACGTCTCATTCTCTGCCTTGAGCCTTTCAATCTCCTCCTGCTGTCTCATGCGTTCCTCACGGTATGCTTTTGACGACTTCGTGTCCTCACCGATTGCAAGTGAAATCATGAGAGCGATGTCGATGTTTTTCATTTCCTGCTCCGACACCTGCCCGATGTAATTGTTCACACGGTCAACCGACACCGATGTGACCTGCTCACATAATACGGTTGATGTTCTCCCTGTGCTGCGAATTATCACATGTGTCGGGAGGTCTGTTTTCGGTGCTGTCGTTAAATATACGACCTCAATCACACCGGAGTGTTTGTTGTTCTCGTCATTGCTGACAACGACCGCAGGTCTGTCCGCAAACTGCTCACTCCCGTTCGTTGCCCCCCCTCTTGCGATGTAGAAGATTTCTCCACGTTTAATATTATCCATTGTCCTGCTGCCTCCTGTTCCATTCCTCTGTCATTAGTTCCTCAAGTAGTTCCTTGATGCGTTTAGACCCTTTAAAATTCCGTTTCATGACAACGTCGCATCGTTCGCAATACGCTTTTGCGTTCAATGTCTGCTCATTCACTTTTATTTCTGCCTGTCCTCCGCAAAACGGACATGTTTTCACTTTTCCCATTCGCTCGAACCCTCTTTCAAAATATTCCTCCGCTTTCTTTGCTGCCTCTCTGCAATCATACCCCGTGCAGGAGTGCAGGTGAGACCCGACACAAAATTTGCATGTGTTGAATTTCACCCACTCCTCTCTGCTACACCTCACGACCGTCCTCAACAATTCCGACCGCCTTTTCGATACTGATGACCTCATCATCACCGTTTATTGTTCCGTCACCGTTGGCTCTGATGTCTGCACAAATCTGTTTGATGTCTGCCCTCTCAAGAGGCTCACCGTTCTTATTCAAGAGACATGTCGCCATGATGCAATATCCCTCCTCAAGTCCGGCGAACTCTGTGAGTATGTATGTCACGAGAACTCTGACCGTGCGTCCTGTGTTCTTTCCGTCCTTAAACTCCATCATTTCAAGAATATCGCCCTTTTTGTAGTCACGGTCATTCTTGCGGAGTTCAAACGTCTTTTCGCCTCTTTCGACCTCCCCGAAAAATGACGCTCCCAGTTTAATGTGATGCACTTTCTGACCGTTCTCTTGCGTTTCTGACGGGAGATTCTTCATCCGTTCCTCGTCCTCACGCTCACGGAGTTTCTTTGCGGTTTCTTTGTCGATTCTGTCCTGCTCCTCCGAATATCGCTGCTCCTCGGTCTTGTATGCCTCCCCTCTGTTCTTGTACTTGTCGCACTTCGTACATGTTCCGGTCTTGACATTACATGTCTCGTATTCCGTGCAGGAATAGCAGAGTGATGTGATTCCCTCCGGATGCGGGGTCTGATAGTTGTCACCTGCTGCCGGATGCTCCTCATATCCCGCCGATGCTGTCCGCTCCCAGTTTTCACCCTCGGTCTCCAACTTCTCCGGTGGATTCATGCCGATGTCAGATTGCGACACATTCTCCTGCTGCCCTGCTGCCTCTTTTTCCTGCTGCCCGTCCGACTTCATGTCTTTAATCTGTGTATATGACAGTTCTCCGGTTTCTTTGTACTTCTCAAGTGCCTCCTGCTGCTTTTCTGCTGACATCCCGCTCAACTCATAGGCAGCGGAGAACGTGAGACGCTCTTTGTTGAGTTCCTCTCTGAACTCCGGAATCAAATTGTTGCTGATGCTCTCGACCTGTGCAATTTTTGTCTTTGACATCTTGAGCATTGAGGAAATGACATCACGGAGACGACCCGACTGGAGGTCGTACCCTTTGATTTTCTTCCCGTCCGCTTTCATGCGTTCGAGACATGCTTTCAACCGCTGCTCCTCCTCGATAATGTCTTTCACTGACTTTGTCCGGTATGCGTTGGCGATGATGATTTCAACCTGCTCCTCGTCCTCGTCCTGCGGTGTCGTCAGTTTGCAGGTGGCAATCTCAAAATCTTTGTACCCCTGCCCGACAAGGTGCTTGAGGGCAAGCCACCGCCTCTCACCTGCTACAATCCTATATTCGCCCTGCTCGTTCGGCTCGTATACAACCTCAAGATTCTGCTTGAGACCATACATGAGAATGTCGCCCGCCAGTTCCTCAATATCTGCTAAATCATAAAAGTTCAGCTTATTCCGATACATCTTGAAAATTGAAATGTCCTTTGTCCGAAATCTCGCCCTCGGTGATTCGTCAATCCCTGCTTTGCTGTTTTTGTTTAATGCGTCCATTACTGTGAATCCTGTTGCCATTTTCTTTCCTCCTGCTTATTTCTTCCCACCGTTCAATGCTTGCACTATCTCCCGATATTCCTTTTCACACTCGGAGATTTGAGCCTCTAAAGCGTCTAACCGTTTGTATAGCTGATTGATTGCACGAGATGGAAGTGTTTCACCGTTTCTCACTAAAATCTTGATTATTTCAATCCTGCTCATGCTGCTCAAGTCTGCAAGTATCTGAATTTGTGCGTTTTGGTTCTTTGCCTCTCGATACATGATGCAGATTTCCCGCTCCGTCACATTCCATCACCCTCTTTTTCTCCCGCTCTGCCTCTTTCTCTAATCTCTGAAATATACAGAATCCTTTGCACCTGTCCGGCTCGATTTTGCACTCTTTAACTCCCCCCCGTAGGTTCAATGTGACCTTTGCAAGTCCTCCGGTGTAAATCTCCTCGACTGCTGCCCGCAGAATGTTCACGATGCCCTCTCCGGCTCTCTTTTCCGGTACTGCATCCTCCCCGAACAGGACAGACACGTTTTTCATCGCCTTTTCTTTCCGTTGCTTTTCTTTCTGATATTCGACCGCCTCCGGACATGTACAAGACATTGTCGCCTTTTCCTCTGCCTGTGGCTGCGTCAATTTCTCCTCTGTGTCAAGCTGCACCATCTGTCCGCAAAACCGACACGGTGCTGTCTGAATCTCTTTACTCATTACCATTCGCCTCCTTTTTTCCTGCTGCCTCCTCACGCTTTTTCAATTCCTCTTTTGCCAACGGGATGAAATCTTTGAGGTCTGCAATTCTTTTTTCATAGTTCTCATGTGCCTTGACTGCATTGTCACGCTGCCATTTCAGAAAAACCCGTTTTTGTGAGTTTGTCTTTTCAGACAATTCCTTTTCTGCTGCGACGATTGCATCCTTTAAATCTCCGGAAAATGTGAATGTCTTTCCGTTCTTAGTTTTCTTTGTTCTCATTCCTGCCACCCGAATCAACCTCCCATCTCGTGACGGTCGCCTATCGCCATAGGGTCTATCATATATGACCTTTTGAGTTCTGAATCTGACAGATTTTTCTTGAGTTCACGGATTGTCTTGTCACGCTCTTTGATGATTTTCTCTTTTGCCTTGATTGTCTCCTCTGCCTCTTTCAGACGTTTCACGATACCTGCTGCCGGACATTCCTCTTTCATGTCGCACTCTGCATCTGCCATGTATGCCTCGCACATTTCACAAACACTCCTGTCCTGCTGCCCTCCGGTCTGCTCCTGTCTCTGTTTTGATTCTAAAATCAATGGAATCTTTGCGAACTCCTCCGTTGTCATTTCTTGTATTGCATAGTGACAATCTGATTTCTCCCCGTCTATGAAATCATAAATCAATTTCCGGAGTGCTTTTTCAGAAACAATGATTCTGATTGTTTTCTGTGCCTCTTTTATGAGCCTTTCAAACTCCTCGTCCGTCATATCACTCATGTCATCAATCTGTTTTTCTCTCTTGCTATACTCCTCTGTGTCAATTCTCTCGACCAGTCTTTTGACATCCCTCCGCAGGTCTGAAAACCATTTCTCACGTTCCCTCAAACCGTCAAGCGTCTCAATGCTGATTGTTGCTGTTCCCTCTATTTTCTTCATGTCTTATCCCTCCAGTTCCCTTAATAACTCATGAACCACATTCCGATAGTCCTGTGACACAATGCAATTCTTTGAGAACTGCGGGAGTGGTTGCATCCTCATGGATGCCTTTTCTGCTACAATAGACCGACGAACAGACGTGACGAACATGTCAAAACCGGAACTGTCTTTCATCCATTCCTCAAACTCAAGCGATGTCTTGTTTTTCTGTCGCATCGTCACAAGTCCTTTGATGCGGAGTTCCGGATTGATTTCCCGTAGGTCGTCCACCTGCTCCTGCAAATTGTGAATCGCCTCGTTTTCAAATCCCCCGACTTTCACTGGTGCAATGACGAGTTCTGCTGCCAGTAGAATGTTGATGACAACCATGTCGAGGAGACGACCGCAATCACACACGCAATAGTCGTATGCGACCGCTACCTCTGCCAGTGCATCCCGCAGCCTCGTGACTTGGTTCTCCTCCTGCTTGAGTAAAAGGTTCATGTCGGTTCGCATGAGATACCCGTTCGCCGGAATAATGTCAATGTGGTCATACTCCGTTGACTGTATGAGTTCCGTTGTCCGGTATCTTCCACCGACGTTCTGATGATGTTCAAGCAGTTCACTCATTCCGATTCCCTCCGGCTCATACCGACCGAACGTCTTTGATGTGTCTCCCTGCGGGTCTCCGTCAAGCACGAGGACGCTTTTCCCCTGCTCCTGTCCTAACATATAGGCGATTGAATCCGACGTTGTTGTTTTCCCGATTCCACCTTTCGGTGACATTACTGCAATAATTTTCATGTTGTTTCCTCCTGTTATCCTCTTGTTTTAATAATCTCTTGTATGACATCCGCATCGGTGCATGGTTGTCATTTCCTCTCCGACCTTATAAAGCAAATACCCGAACGAAAAGAACGCTCCCAGTATGATGACACCTGCTGCCAGTAAAACCTTTTTCATGACCCGCTCACCTCCTGCTATACATAGATTGTGTAATATAGTTTCATTTCCAAATCGCTGAAACAATAGTCCGGTGTCTCGTCCGGCTCAAGCGGTCTCATGAGGTTCAGTTCTTTCCATCGTCTGTGACGTATCTCCGGAACTGCTCGGAATTTGCTCACTGTCTCGTCTTTGATTTTGTCAAATACTTTCGTGTCAGATTTCAACATCCCTAAATACCCGACAAACACGTCCTCGCCCTGCTGCACAATCCTCACTCTGTCCGGATTTTCGATTGTTTCAAAAAGCTCTCCGACTGTCACCGCTTTGCACCTCCCTTGACTTTCCCGTCTTTGAGGATGCTGTTGTTCGGGATTTTCATTTTCTGCCCGACCTCCTCCGGTTTACATCCGAATTGTTCCAAAAACTCCGCATACGAATCACCGAATGTCGCATCTTTCAAGTTCAGATATTCCGTGATGATGCTGATTGCCTCCTCTGCGGAATAGCAGGTTGCAACAAAATGTCCTGCTGCTGCCATATCTGCAAGGAACTCTTTCTGTGTGTCCTGCTGTCTGTTGCTCCCGAATTTCATTTCAATGTACAGTCCGCAATATATCCCTTTCGGGTATGGTAGGCACAAATCAGAAACACCCGCCTTGACACCCATCTGTTTGAGTTTCACTGCCTCAAGCCTGTTCCTGCTGCCTCCGTTCGGAACATGATACAGCCATTTCAATTCCGGATGGTGGTTCATGTTGTACTGCGTCCACTGGATGACTGCAATCTGCTCCGTGTCCTCGCTCCTCATTGCATTTCTCATGTTCATCGTTCTCACCTCCTCCCGCTGCCTGTGCGTCATATTCTTCCTTGCACCTGCTGAAATACTCGCAGAACAGACAAACGTGTCTGCAATCCTTAACCCTCAACATGTGCCGGATTCTGTCAATCAGTCCTTTCAATGTTCCATTCCTCCTCCAGTTCCCTTGCCCTGTTCATGATTCCCTCATTGTAGGAATAGACATAGATTCCTTTGTTCCACAAATGCTCCCTTGCTCCCCGCTCTCCGTAGTTATAAGCTGCAAGAGCGTCCTGCGCCGTTCCGTATTTCTCAATGAGTTCTGCAAGGAAGTCAATCCCGACCATCACATTCTGATACGGGTTTTTGATGTTCGTGCAGTTTAGCCTCTCCATCCGGTCTGTATGTGCCGATTCATAAATCTGCATATAACCGATGCTGTTTCCGTCGTCTCCGACCTTATCGAATACATAACCGGATTCACGCTCAATCAGTGCCACAACGAGGGAATAATCAACTCCGTACTGCTTGCACAATATGTATGTGTAGCACTGCATTTTCTCCGGAAAATACCCGCCTGTGTCCTCAAACTCCTCCGGTATTGCATGATAGACAAAACCGTCGTTTTCTCCTCCCCAGTCAGCGGACATCGTGTCAAATACTGCATACTTGTCCGGCTCGTCCTTCTGCCCTTGTGTCTCTGTGTAGGCTCTGACGCTCTCAAGCATTGCATTTTGTCCGGATTCCTCCCGCTGCCTCTCTGCTACTGTCATACCTGCAAAGAACTCTTTCTGTGTGTCCTGCTGCCTGTTGCTCCCGAAAAGCATCACTCTGTCAATCACACATGCGGTCAGAACAACCACAAGCACCGACATCACCGTTAAAAATATCCTGCGTTTCCTTTGCCTTTTCTTTTTCTGACGTTTCCATTCCCGCCTCGTCATCCTCGCTTTTCCTCCTCTTTCTTAATCTCGCCCGTATATAGAACATGCTGTTGAAATCGTTGTAATAGATGCCCGCATCCGTGAAATTAAAATCCGGATACCACTTTTTCATCTGCTCTTTGACCTGCTCGTGACCTTTCCGCATCTCCTCGACATAGGTTGCTATTTTCTTATAGCTGCCCTTTGCCTTTTCCGGTTGCTTTGAATGAACCACACGGATGTCGGGGTCTTTCAGTCCTTGAGAGGAGTTCCACCGTTTTTCCGATTTCACCCTCTGCTTTTCCTTGACGATATAGTTTGCCATTCCGGAGAGACCGTTTTCGTCCTTTTGTAGCCTCCGCACCTCGTTCCTGCTGCTCTGTTTCCAACATGCCTCGACTGCATCCATATCCATCTGACCGTCCATGACAATGTGATGATGCCACCGTATTTCCTCGTTCGGGTTGTACTCCGTCACATAGACATATTTTGCGTTCGGGAGACCTCTTTTCTTTCTCTGATAATTAACCCGACGAATGAACCTTTGCATGTTCTTGATTGCTGCGTCGATGTCTCCGTCCGGTGGGAGGTGCTCGTCATCGTATGTGAGAGTTATCCACAAATCTTTATCTGTGAAATTCTCGTTTATAAGACGCTCAACATATTTCCGTGCGTTCTTATCGTTCAGATTCCTTTGAGCCTTGTCATTGTCTTTTTTAATGCTCCGACCCTCCGGAGGTACGTCATCCATGTTCGTGAACTGCGGATATATTTCAACCTCGAACTGCTCCCCTGCCTTTATCTCTTTGAGGGCATACACAACCTTTTTCCCCTGCTTGAACATCTGCTCAATGAACCATTCATGTAGCTGCTCAAGCTGCTTGTTATATGCTGCCTCATAGTCATAAGGGATGAACACCATCCCTCTCTTTCTCCTGCTGCCCTTTCCCTTTTTCGCCATTCTGACACTGTTCCTCCTGCTGCCTCTTATTTCCTCCCTCTGACCCTGTCGTTGAGTTGTTACTATCTATTACAAGGTCGGGAATGAGGTCTAAAACCCCTTGAAAATACGGGTTTTTCCCGCTTTTTCTTGTTGCTTTCTTGTGTCAGATTTGCTATACTATTTATAGGTTTTAGCGACTGACACAATCAGTCAAACCGGACACCGCTGCAACGGTGTCCTTTCTTTTTGCCCTGCTGCCTCCTCAATCGTGATACTGGATGCAGATACCTTTTTCTTTTGCCCTGCCGATTTCTCCTGCCATTCCCTCTGAAATCCCGAACCTGCGACCGACAAGCATTGTTTCGCATTTCTCAACGATTGCCTGTCCTGCTGCCAGTCCGCACTTTCTCTCTGCCTCGTCTGCCTCATTCAAGCACTGTGTCATGTACAAATGAGGTGTGACTGCTGTCTCACCCTGCAATAAAATCTCCCGTGTCAATTCCCTCGCATAGTCGATGTTACGCTGCAACGTCTCCTCGTCTGCTGCTCTGTACGGTGAACATATATAGACCAGTTTCATTTCTTCCCTCGTCTCCTTTCGTCGTAGTCCTCAAATTTTTCGCAAGCATTGAACGCTATCCGATTGTTGACCCATCTCTGTAATTTCTTTGTGATGTGCCCTTTTGGAAGTGATTGCTTGTTATATATCCGGATGTCCGGATTGAATCCCAGTTCCTTGAGTATGTACACCCTTTCAAGGTCTTGCTGATGCGTCGTGTCATAGTTTGTCAAAACATACACCGTCATTTTCCTTTTATCCCATCCGGTGATTTCTTTGAATCGCTTAAACTTTGGAACAACGATGTCCTTGTCCTCGTATCTATCCCACGCAAAATGTATGTTCTTTGTTTTTATCTGCTTTAGCATGAGGGTCTTTTCGTCTGTCAACGTCCGGATGTCAACCCCCTGCGTAAAATCTACCCATGAACCGGAATCAATAAGCTGCTGCAATATATCCCGCCATTCTGCACATGCGGTCGGGTTCGGGTCTAAAAGAATAATGTTTTTTTGACCATTCCAAAACTCGGACAGGTCTGCGACTTTATATGCACATTTCCCCTCTTTCTCTCCAACATGGCAGAATCCGCATCCTCTCGGACATCCTCTGCTCATATACCCGAACGCTTTGTCTTTTGTTAATTCCGGATATATTGAATAGTCCGGATATATATGTTCTATCTCCGGAGGCAACTGCGAATCACGCTCCGAATGATAAACCTCCAGTCCGTTTTCTAGTTCAATACAATATCCGCTCCCTCCTCGAATCACCGCATCCGCATCAATGCAAAACTGATAATCGGGAGTAAAACTGAAAACCTTTGACATATAGACCACATCCATGTGTCCGCTGAAAAGAGGCTCGTACCATTCGACTGAATCCCCCTGCTGCTTATGCCACGCAGATAGTTTCATCAATGGAATGTTCGGGAAATTGTGACCATCTACATCTATCAATCCGATTTTCACTGCTGCTCTTGTCTCCTCTCATACCCCCCCCCGATAAAATCGAAGATGGTCATTTGTGCCTGTTCTGCTTTTATCCGCTCCGATGCTTTCTGAAAATAATCTGCATCTATCTCAAACCCTAAAAACTCATGCCTTGTCCGGTGTGCAGCAATGAGACACGCTCCACTCCCTGCATGAGTATCAAGAATCTTGTCTCCCTCTTTCGCATATCGTGATATAACCCACTCATATAGTTTCACTGGTTTCTGCGTCGGGTGAAATGTTCCGTCTTTCAATAGTTCCACCCTGTTCATGACTACAATGCGGGTCGGTGTGTTAAATGATGTATAGGCAAGTTCGCAATCAGACATCGTCAAACCGTGCTGACCCTTATCCCATACAATCCACCCCTTTGTGCCTCGTGTGAGGTATCTCACAAAATAATTGCCTCCCCATAGAATCTGATTGACTGAAATCCGTTCCAGTTCTCTGAAATACTCCTCCGGAGGAATCGCATCATCCCAGTTCTTTCTTGTGTGTTCCTTGCTGGTGTGTTTCGGGTTCTTTTTGTTGATATTCAGTTTTTGCCCGTCAATCCCTATCCCATAGGGCGGGTCGCAGATTGCCAGTTCAAAGAACTTGTCCGGAATCTCCCGCATCGCAGTCATGCAGTCCATGTTGTAAAGCTGATTCAGTTCAAACATGGCTCTGCTGCCTCCTGCTTTCTTGAGACTTTCACCGTCACTTTTATCTGCTCCCGCTCGGAGATAATGCGGGCGATTGTCTCATAAAATTTCTTGATGTTCTCCTCGCTCACCGCTGTTCCTCCTCCGGTCTTTTTCTGCTCATGCTGTTGCAATCTTCTCTTTTCTCTGCTCCCACTTCTGACGCTCCTCCTGCTTTCCTGCCATATATCCTGCAATATAGGACTTGTCTGCGTCGTCCATCTCGACAAACTTCTCTGCAATGTTCTTGACGATGAACTCTTTTTTCTCGTTCATTTCCATGTGCGTCGCTCCTTTCTCTTTGTCCTTGACCTGCCTCGTCAGTGCGTGAGCGGTCATCCCACGCAGACGGGCGACTGCTGCCCGTTTCGGCTCTGTCAATAGTCATCCTCAATCTGCTCGTCTGCGTCGGTGTAATATTCCCCGTCATAACCTTTCGCCATGAGTTTCTCATAACACCGATTGCAAACCAGTCTGAAAGTAATTCCATGACAGTCTCTTGTGAAATTCATATCCTCACGCTCGACCTCCTGCTCGCATACCGGACACACCCGAATGTCACGCTCCTCAAATCTGCATGACAATCCCAGTTCTCGCCTCCTGCAATCCTCAACCGTTCCGTCCTGCCCTGTCATGAATTTGTATTTGCACAAATCGCAATCATTTCCCTCATTGAAATACATGTTTTTCTGCATCCTGTCTCCTCCTGTTGGTGGCTCTCTCGGTCTTTTCATTCCGTCCACCTGCTTTCCGGCGATGTCTACCGTGTTTTGATTTTTCACCTTAAAAAATCAAGAAAAACCTGTTGACCGACTACGAACTTTCTAGCAGGTTCGCCCGCTGCCATGTTCCTCACGGTATCACTGACTTTGTCTCTCGGCTTGCCATCGTCAGAGCATCGGTCGCCATCCGGATGCTGACGGGGCGACTGATGCCCCGTTTCGGCTTTAATAATTCAGTTCAATCGGCTTTCCCTTTTCGTCGATGCAATTCTCATAATCGAAATCAAACCATGTATTCAAATTCAAATCGTGTCCGTCCTCCGCTAACTGTTCAAAATCCTTGTCCTCAAGTGCCTTGATGATGTATTTTCCTGTTTTGATTTCGATGTCTACCAGTTCCACATATTTGATGTGATAATAGCAACCGTTTGGTGTCTTTCTGTAACCGCTCCGGTCTCTCACTGCCATTCTTTTGATGTCCTTTTTCTTCTCCGGTTGCGGAATACTCTTGAGCATCGCCTTGATGCTTTTTACAAATTCTGCTTTTTCAAGGTTGCTACTCATGTATAATGTTTCGATTGCTCTGTATTGCTCGTCTGTTACTTTTCTACCTGCAAGGTTTTCAAATTCGTATTTCATCATGGTTTTTTACCTCCTGTTTGTTTCGTTTGAATACATTGTAATCTCGTTTGAATACTTTGTCAACTCTTTTTTGTTTCGTTTGAAAACTTTTTCTTGTTTTTTATTCATCATCGTGCTATGATTCTTTGTAAATAGAGGAGGTGATGAAGTTTGAACGAACGAATCAGAGAATTGCGAAAAAGCCTCAATTTGACAATGGAGGCTTTCGGTGAACGAATTGGTGTATCAAAATCAACCATTTCAAATATTGAAAACGGGAACAGAGAGGCAACGGAACACATGATAAAATCTATCTGTCGTGAGTTTGGTGCTGATTATATGTGGTTGACATCCGGTGAGGGTGAGATGTTCGTCGAGAGTGACGATGATTTTTTTGAAAAAATCGACCGCATCATGGCTGGTGAAAATGAAACACGCAAAAACATGTTCAAGGCTCTGCTTTATGCCTCCGACGATGACATCGAGGCACTCGCCCGAATTATTGAACTGTTTTTAAATGCAAAAAAAGACTGACAGTCTTTTTCAACTGCCAGTCTCATGGGTGTACAGATATAGAACGAACTTATATATCCTCTTGAGGGTTCTTTCGCTCCGTATCTTTCCGACTAATTCAATGATAGTCTCTTTGTAATGCAAGGGAACACCACCCCTTTCCGATGTACATAGTAGCACATTTTTCCATGATTGTGGAAAAATCGGCTCGCATTTCCATGATTATGGAAATATTCGACCGGATGCACGACATCACGTCTCGCTGTGCTATACTATTCTTATTTGTACTCGGAATCAAACAGGTCGGTGATTTTCACGTTCATTGCAATCGCTATCATTTCAAGCTGAAACAATGTCGGTGACACCTTTCCGTTTTCGATGTTGTTGAGCGTCGATTTTCCGATTCCGGATTTTTTCGCCAACTGCATCAATGTGAACCCTTTTGCGGTTCTCATTTCCCACAAACGAATCTGCATCCTGTTCACCTCCTTTCAAGGAAAGTGTACAGTGTGCAAAATTCAGATAAATAATGGAGGTGTAATCATGAAAAAGAGACTATTGATTGTAATGTGTGTTATTGGGTGCTCGTTCCTTGTAGCCTGTGGAGGAAAAGACACTGACACCCAAACGCAAACGGATGCTCCCGCTGTTCAGAGTGAGGAGAGTGATGCGGATGCTCCTGCGGAGACTGCTGCATCTGAAAGGGACTTTGACGGAGGTTCTTATTCCGATACTGGTGACGGAACATTCCTGCTTGTCAATGCAAGCGGTAACACGGAGAATGGAAACGTCATCGTCGTGTATGTGTCTGCTGACACTGCCCTTGAACAAATAGGGTATGAAACATCGGGAATGAATGGAGGCTCTCTGTCTTATCTTTATATTGACGGTATGCTTTCCACAAAAGAGCAACTCGGAGATTCTCAAGGCTCTCTTGACCTGTCCGGAGATGCACTGTCTGTCGGTACGCATACGGTCGAGGTTGTTCAGTATGAAAATGATTCCGTCGATGCTGCTGTAACTGTTTACAAATCCGCATCGTATGAAATCAAAGAAAAATAGACATTAAAAAAGACGACCTCCACTGCAATGGAAATCGCCTTTTAAAGAATCATTCTCACCTCGCAAAATGCACGGTGATAAAATGAACCCTCACAAGCCTCATTTTATCATAAAACCGTGCTTTTGCATAGGTTTTATTTTTATACCTTTTTACAGATTGGAGTTGATAAAATGAGGCGAAAAGCTGCTGCAATCGTCGAAAAAATCCTCCTCCGTGTCGCAATTTATATCCGTGTTTCTACCGACCGACAGGTCAAAGAGGGAGATTCCATGCGTGACCAGCTTGCGACCGGACAGAGATATATTGACAGTCACGAGAACATGATTCTCGTTGATACATACATTGATGACGGAATCTCCGGACAAAAACTCAAGAGAGACGATTTTCAACGTCTCCTCGACGATGTCCGTGACGGTCGCATCGACCTCATTATTTTCACCCGCCTTGACAGGTGGTTCAGAAATCTCCGTCACTATCTGAACACGCAGGACATTCTTGACCGGAACAATGTTTCATGGACTGCGATTGAACAACCCTATTTTGACACTTCCACACCACACGGACGTGCTTTCGTGAACAATTCTATGATATGGGCAGAGTTGGAGGCTCAAAACGATTCCGACCGAATCCTCGGTGTATTCGACGACAAGGTTGACAACGGAGAGGTGCTCTCCGGCTCAACCCCGCTCGGATATAGCATCGTTGACAAGCATCTGCATCCGGATGACGATGCTCCAACCGCTGTGTCTGTCTTTCAATTTTACCGGAGAACTGGGAACTTGAGTGAGACCCTCCGCTATATGGAGAGGGAGTTCGGACTGGTTCGTTCTGCTGCCAGTCTTAAAAACATGCTCACGAATACAAAATATGTCGGTGTATTCCGTGATAATGAAAGTTATTGTCCGGCAATCATCGACCGTGACCTCTTTGACGACGTGCAACGTCTCCTCTCCATCAACATCAAGGATGGGAAAAAGCATGATTATATTTTCGGCGGTCTCGTCGTATGCTCTGACTGTGACCATGTCATGAGCGGGTGTCAGCAGCGGTGTGGCGGTCGTCCTCGTGCGGACGGTACACGAACGATATACAAATATAGCTGCTACCGATGCAGACAGGGAGTGAACCTGCACCGATGCCCGAACCGCAAAATTGTCATGGAATCAACTCTTGAGGCGATGTTGCTTGACCGCATCCGTCCGGAACTGGAGAAGTACATCGCAGACTATGAGGTCGCCAACCTGCCCGCCCTCCGCACGGATGCGAAACGTCGGAGTGTAGAGGGTAAATTGCAGAAATTGAAAGACCTATATTTGAATGACCTCATAACAATGGACGAGTTCAAGGTTGACCGTGAAAAGCTGCTGATTCAGCTTGAGAAAATAAAGGCAGAGGAGACCCGCCCCGTCAAAGATTTATCGTATTTGAGGGAGTTTTTGAAAATGGATTTTGAAAGTGTATATGATACTTTTTCGATTCCCGAAAAGCGTGAGTTGTGGCGGTCAATCATCCGTGAAATCCGTGTTGACCATGAGAAAAATATTCAGATTATTTTTTTGTGATTGTTTATACTACTATCTTACACCCTCCGGT
>ULWX01008849.1_pt1 | contig 19394 bp, 18 predicted proteins | sample 1960851 | NCBI WGS metagenome assembly ULWX01 (sample SAMEA4835826, study PRJEB28245) | human gut metagenome | biome: gut microbiome; material: fecal sample | place: Denmark | collected 2008 | reverse complement strand
GAGTGGGGAAAACGCGGAAAGCTGCCGCTATATTCCCCTGTTCTTCCTTTCCAAACCGGCCCCGCTTCACTGGGCTTCGGTTTGGTTGGGGTGCGGTGCGCCACTTCTAAGCCTCCCCTTTCTCAAAAGGGGAGGTGACTTGACGCAAAGCGGCAAGACGGAGAGGATAGCCCCTGCCGCAGCATGTACTTAAACCGTATCTGAATTATCGCGCTTCGCGCGGGATGCCCTCTCAGTCGGCTTCGCCGCCAGCTCTCCCAGGGGGAGAGCCAAGGGTACTGTGCAAGGCAAAACCTTTCTGCGCTATCCTACATATTCCCCGCGTCGAAGGCGTTTTCGGTATGTATGACCTTTGCGCGGCCATCCATGCCGTGGGGCGCATAGACCTCGAGCACATCAAAGCGCGGCTGAAGCTCGATAGTTTTCTCGCTCAGATACATCTGTGCGGTAGCTATTATGCGCCGCTGCTTTGCGTGGGTGACAAATTCCTTGGCCTCGGCAAAGGCTGCGTCCTTACGAAGCTTCACCTCGGCAAAGACAATGTACCTCCCCCGGCGGGCGATAATGTCGATCTCCCCAAGGCGGCAGGCGTAATTCATTTCAAGAATCGTATAGGCTCTCAGGCGCAGGTACCTCGCCGCCTGCTCCTCGCCCCAGCGCCCGAGGCGGCGCTTGTCGATATTCTCCATCAGTGCATCTTTTTCAGAAAGCTCATGCGGTGGATGGGGCTCGGCCCCAGCGCCCGTATGGCCTCATAATGCTGCTTTGTGCCATAGCCCTTGTGCTTTTCAAAGCCGTAGCCGGGGTACTGCTCCGCCATTTGGAGCATGTATCTGTCCCTCGTCACCTTGGCGAGGATGGATGCCGCCGCAATGTCCGCGCAGCAGCCGTCCCCTTTTATGACAAAGCGGCTCGGCATTTCAATGCCGCTGTTGCGGTTGCCGTCAATCAGCGCAAGCTCCGGCGTGACACCAAGGCTCTCTATCGCCCTGTTCATGGCGAGGAACGTGGCGTTTAAGATGTTCAGCCGCTCGATCTCCTCCACCGCTGCAAAGGCGATGCCGTATGCGATGGCTTTCTCCCTTATCTCATCAAACAGCGCCTCGCGCTTTTTCTCCGTGAGCTTTTTTGAGTCGTTCAGTCCCGCTATCTCAAGCCCCTGCGGCAGCATGACCGCCGCCGCGCAGACAGGCCCCGCGAGCGGGCCGCGCCCGGCCTCGTCAACGCCGCAGATGGAGCTGACGCCGGAGGCATAAATCTCGTTTTCAAGTTCCCAAAGCTCAGTCATCCGGCTCCTCCAGGCTGAGTCTGCCCAATTTTCCGTCGTGATATTCAGACAGCAGCACAGCGGCCATGCGCTCAATGTCGTACTCGCCGCCAGAAATAAGAAAGCCCCGTTTTTTTGCCGCCAGCTCAAGAATTTCAAAGCCGTTCATATCAGGCTCCGGCTTAATCTTATAGCGCTGCTCGAGCGCGGCGGGGTACATGCGCGAAAGGCGCAGCATGAAGTTTGCCGCCAGCGTCTCACGGTCGAGAACATCCGCCTTTATCGCGTTTGTGACGGCCAGCATCTCGCCGACCTCCTGACTGTCAAACTTCGGCCAGAGTATGCCCGGAGTATCCAGCAGATCAAGCCCCTGCGCGATGTTTATCCACTGCTTGCCGCGCGTCACACCCGGCTTATCCCCGGCGATGGCGGCCTTGCGCCCGGCGACCTTGTTAATAAATGTGGACTTGCCCACATTCGGTATGCCGAGAATCATCACGCGAAGCGGTCTGCCGGTCTGGCCCTTGGCCTCATATTCCTTCAGCTTATCCGCCAGCAGGCGGCGCACAGCGGCGGGAAAGGCATTGACGCCCTTTCCGCTTTTTGCGTCCGTCTCCAGCACGGCATAGCCCAGCCGCTCAAACTGCTTTCTCCAACGCGCGGTAATCGCGGGGTCAGCAAGGTCGCAGCGGTTGAGGACGATGAGCCGGGGCTTGCCGGCGGCAAGGCGGTCAATATCCGGGTTGCGGCTCGAGCGGGGAATCCGCGCGTCGAGTATCTCGCACACCGCGTCCACCATTGAGATATTTTCCTCGATCATGCGCTGGGCCTTGGTCATGTGCCCGGGGAACCACTGAATATTCAGTTTTTCAAAGCCGTTGTTGTCCATCACTTTACAAACCCAAGGTCACTAAGCGGGAAGAGCACCGCGTATACTCTGCCTAAAATCAGCCGCTCGTCCACCATACCTATCTCGCTCTTGCGGCTGTCGGTGGAGGCGTTGCGGTTATCGCCCATGACGAATACACAGCCCTCCGGCACGGTCTGCGGGCCGATGAAATCAAGCTTATTGTGCGTAAGCTCCTTGATGTAATCCTCCTCGATAGGCTCCCCGTCAATGTAGACGATGCCGTTATCAAAGTCGATGTTTATCTCCTGGCCCTCGGTAGCGATGACGCGCTTGACAAGCGCCTTGTCCGCGTCGTAATTTTCCGCGTGAAAGACGACAATGTCCCCGGCGTGGGGCTTATAAAACAGGTCTGACACCAGCATCTTGTCCCCGTGGTTGAGCGTCGGGTTCATGGACGTGCCGTTCACGTCAATGACGCGCACCACAAACAAAAACGCCACGATGCAGATAATAAGCGCCGTTACGATGCACTGTATCCAGTCATAGATTTCCGCACCGGGGGCGCGCTTTTCTTCATTTTTTACATGATTATTCTCTCTGCTCATAACTATCTCCTTACTAAGGTCAAAGTTATACAGCATGATTATACACCCAATATAGCCAAAACTGCAACTATTTTCCTTGAAGGTGGGCGCGGCGTATGATAAAATTGATAAATAACCTTATCAACGAGGTGCTGAAATATGAAACTTAGCGTCATTATCCCCGTGTATAATGTTGAAAAATATCTCCGGCGCTGCATTGAGTCGGTGCTGCTCCCCGGCGGGGCGGACTATGAGATTATAATAGTCAACGACGGCTCAACGGACTCATCCCCGGCTATTGCCCGGGAATACGCGGAGAAATCCCCCGCGCTTATCCGCCTCATCTCCACGCCAAACGGCGGTCTCGGTCACGCCCGAAACACCGGCCTTGACGCAGCAACCGGGGACTATGTTCTGTTTCTTGACAGTGATGACCGCCTCAGCGCCGGGGCGCTTGATGAGCTGCTCGCCATCATTGACGGCAGCTTTGACATCCTAATTTTTGACCATGTGAGCGTGACTGAGGATGATAAAGTTCTAAAAATCAACCACGGCTGTGACAGGGAGGGCGAATTTTCCCTCGCCGAGTACCCGGAGCTGCTGTTCCAGCCGCCAAACGCCTGCGTCAAGCTCTTCCGCCGCAGTCTCTTCGGGTCGGACATCCGCTTCCCGGACAGGCAGTGGTTTGAGGACCTTAGCACCATTCCGAAGCTCTATCTCCGCGCCGCGCGCATCCGCTATGTGCCCAAGGTGTGGTATGAATATCTCATGCGCGCGGGGTCAATAACAAACTCCGCAGGCATAGGCCGCAACGCCGAGATCATCACTGCCGTGGATGAGGTCATCAACTGCTACAAGGCAAACGGCGTGTATGAGCAATATGAAAAGCAGCTTGAATACATGGCAATGTATCACGAGCTTATAACCTCCACCACGCGCGTAAATCTTATAGACTCCGGCTGTGATTTGCAGGATAAGCTCCTTGATGACTACACCGCAAAGTTTCCAAACTACCGCCAGAACCCTTATGTGCAGCAGATGCCCAAAAAGCTAAAGCTGCTGCTGTATCTCATAGAGCGGAGGCAGCGAAGAGCGATAAACCTGATTATGAGGACGAATAACAAAATAAAGGGAAAGTGAAAAATGGCTATTCGCAAAGGCTCCACTTATTGAAAAAAGTGGAGCCTTTGAATATACATTGCTACACAAAGGCCTCCCTGCGTAAGGGAGGCTGGCGCGGAGCGCCTGAAGGGTCGTAAATTTGCAATACCATGAGCTGCAAAGCAGTTCATAACACTGGTAACGACCCCTCAGTCAGCCTACGGCTGACAGCTCCCCTTACGCAGTGGAGCCTTAGTACGGTGCAAATTTGCCTCAAAACGCGTTGTTTTGCTTAACAATACTTAAAAAACATCATCTTCCCCTTGAATATGTGGGCTTGTCATGCTATAATAAATTACAAATTAGTTACATTGTGGTAGGTTTTACTATGAGCGATTCGTTTAATTCCATCGGCAGAGCAAAGCAGATAGTCCGCGAGGTGGGCAAGGTCATTGTCGGCAAGGAGGAGACGGTTATCAAGTCCCTGCTTGCTATCCTCTCCGGCGGGCATATTCTCATGGAGGATATACCCGGCGTGGGCAAGACGACCCTCGCCGTCGCCATTTCCCGCGCGCTGGGGCTTGAGTATAACCGCGTGCAGTTCACGCCGGACATTCTCCCCTCGGACATCACGGGCTATTCGATATATGACAAGAACACCGGCCTTATGAGCTATCAGAAGGGCGCGGTGCTGTGCAATCTTTTCCTGGCGGATGAGCTTAACCGCGCCACCAGCCGCACGCAGTCGGCCCTGCTCCAGGCCATGGAGGAGGGCGAGGTCACGGTTGACGGCGTGACGCGCCAGGTGCCCCAGCCGTTTATAGTCATCGCAACGCAAAACCCCACCGGCGCGAAGGGCACGCAGATGCTGCCTGATTCGCAGATGGATCGCTTTATGCTGCGCCTCTCGATGGGCTACCCCTCGCACGATGATGAGATGGAGATGATCCGCCGCAAGCAGAGCGGCGTTACAAATGCCGCCGTGCAGCAGGTGGTTGACCGCGCGGAGCTTATCGCCCTGCGCCACGAAGCGGAGCAGGTGTTTATAAAGGACGCGCTGATTGATTACATCATCCGTCTGTGCGACCGCACGCGCAATGACCCGCGCGTTTTGCAGGGCGCAAGCCCCCGCGCCTCCCTCGCGCTCACCGCGCTTTCAAAGTCCACCGCGTGGATTCAGGGGCGGGACTATGTTCTGCCGCGCGATGTGCGCTTTGTGTTTCGCGACTGCATCGCCCACAGGCTCATCTGGGGGCAGGACGCGCCGGACGCCGCGTCCCAGCAGGCGGCGCTTGCGGAGATGTTTGCCTCGGTAAAAGAGCCGGACATTCGGTGATCATATGCCCACATTCGGTTTTGTTTTATACCTTCTGCTTCTGGCGGCGATTGTCTTTTTCCGCCTGAGCTATCTGGGCTGGTTTGGGCCATATATAGTAGCAGCGGCGATTGCGCTCCCGCTGCTGCTTTTGCTGCTCTCCCTTCCCGCGATGCTGCGCCTGCGGCTGAATTTCGCCGCCCGGCCCTGGGTTTACCGGGGCGACGAGGGCTCGCTCGAGCTGCGCTTTTCCGGCCGGGGCATCATGCCCATAAGCAAGGTTGTCGTTAAATTGGAGATGACTAACCGCTTCACCGCAGAGCGGGTGAGAAAGCAGTTTGTCTTTCGCTGCGTCGCCGGCGGGTCGCGCCAAATTGCCCTGCCCACGGAGCTTTGCGGGATGCTCTCCTGCCGGGTTTTAAGCTATGAAGCCTATGACGCACTGGGGCTTTTTAAGCTCCGGCGAAGGCTTGATGCGGTTGTGGATACCGCCGTCATCCCCCGCCCCGCCGCGGATTTTGACAGCGCCATATTCTCCGCGCTCAACGCCCGCCAGCGCCTCAAGCCAAAGTACGGCGGCGGCTACTCTGAGGAGCACGACCTGCGCGAGTATCAGCCGGGCGATACTGTCAACTCCATACACTGGAAGCTGAGCTCCAAGACCGACAAGGTCATTGTCCGTGAGCCCTTGGTGCGCGAAAACGACAGCATTTATCTTGTCCTCGCCGCTGCCGGGACCCATGACGAGGGCCTTGAAAAGCTCTACCGTCTGTCTCTCGAGCTGCTGCAAATGGAGCTGAGCCACTATATCATTGCCGACAGGGCATACGAGGTCTATAACGAGCAGGAGGCCATGGAGGCCATGCGCTCTCTGCTCTCCGTCCCGTTGGGTGAGCCCTGCGGCTATGATGAGGCCATGGCCCGCTGCGTCTTTATCGTAAACGGTGAGGAGGTGCGCAGCCGATGAACAAGGCAATGAACCGCGCCTTCGCGCTGATTTTGCTGCTGCTCTTCGTCTTTTCCCAGAACTATCTCTTTGCTGAGAGCTTCAAAATCACCGCCGCCCCTGCCGCAGCGCTGTGGATAGCGGCGCTGTGCGTCTCGGTGTGGCTTGCCGGGGTTTTCCGGCACGGGATATTTTTCAGTCTGCCGCTGTCCGTCGGGCTTCTCTATGGGGCTTACCGCTACTACGCGCCCGATGTGTCGGAGGAGCTTGTTGACGTGCTGGATAAGCTCGCCGGGGCATACTATGAGCATTTTTACGCTCCCGGCGCTCAGTACGCCTATTCAAACGTCACCGAGCACCAGACGATGCTTTTCATCGTCTTTGCGTTTTTGATTGCCTCCTACATGATAACGGCGCTCACCGCTAAGAGCACCCGGATAAGCCTGTCCATGCTCGGCTCTCTGCCGCTCTTCTTCTGCTGCATTGCCGTCAACGGTGTGCCTTCGCCGCTTTATATTGTGGGGATGATTCTGTTCTGGGTTCTGGTGCTTGTCAGCGGCAGCGGCTACAATGCGCAGAGCGCCGCCTGGCGCGCGGTGCTTGTGTCCGCCCTGCCTTGCGCCCTCCTGCTGGCGGGGATTCTGCTCATAAAGCCCCCCGCGGATTACAGCTTCACCGACGAGGATGTGGCCCGGATGCGCCGGGTCAATAAGCTTGCGGCGCTCCTTCAGGGTGAGGTCGTTGAAAGCCCCGACGGCATCGGTGAGGCAACGGGGACTATAATTGAAACGCCAGAGCCGGTTGAGCCCTATTCCTCATGGAACTCCGAGGGCGGCATGACTCTTGACAGCTCCCCCACCGGCGCGGAGAATATTGTTTTTCTCCGCGCGAAGAGCGACAGCGAGGGCTATATTTACCTGCGCGGCAGCTCCTTTGGTGAATACACCGGCAGCGGCTGGTCCGCCGCCATTGAGCCGGAGCAGAGCTCCTCGCTGGATTTTGCCGCCCGTGCCGCGGCAAAATCCGGAGGGACGGAGCACGAGCTTGAGCTGAGGTACGTTATCCCGGCTGACGCGAAGTTCATGCCGTATTACTCTGTTTCCGACAGCCCCTCGGATATTAAAGCCATCTATGGCGGCGGCCAGCGGCAGGACACCGTGTACTCAACGCTCGATGCTGCCAGTGCCGGCCTGCCCGAGGATATCGCGCAGGCGGAAGCTGATTATCGCGCCTTTGCCCATGACTATTACACCCGCCTGCCAGACAGCACCCGCGCGGCCATGCTGGATATTGCCGCCGGGAACGGCATAAGTGCCGAGAGCGCCGATATAATCTCCATTGTTGCTGATTTTGTGCGCGGCAGCGCGTTGTACGACCTCAACGTTGAGCCTTTTCCGGGTGATGACAGCGCTGTGTATTTTCTCACTCAGGCCGAGCGGGGCTACTGTGTGCACTTTGCGACCTCCGCCGCCGCCATGTACCGCGCGCTGGGCATCCCCGCCCGCGTGACCGAGGGCTTTTTGTTCTATGCCGAGGCAGGGCGTTGGACGGACATTACCGGCGAGAGCGCCCACGCCTGGGTCGAGGTATATCGTGACGGTCTGGGCTGGATACCCGTGGAGGTAACACCCGCTGCAAGCTCTGCTGAGAGTCTCCCCGACGGCGAGCTGCCGCAGGAGACAAGCGCCCCGGAGGAGAGCCTTCCCCCGGAGGGAAGCGCAGCCATTGATGAGCCGGAGGCTCAGCCCACAGAGGCGCCGACGCCTACCCCGCCCGCGGATAATGGGCGGCCCGGCGGCATAATCAGCGGCGAGCCTGTTCCCGTTCAGGAGCCGGAGCGTGAAGTCGGGGTTTCATGGGCAGTTATTGCCCCGCTGCTTGTTATCATCCTCGCTGTTATAACAATTCTGCTGCGGCGGAGCATAATTCTAACCCGCTCCCGCGCAAAGCAGCGCGGAAAGGACAATAACCGCGCCGTGATAGAGCTCTGGCACGTGTGCGAAAAGCTGCAAAAATACGGCATTGATGCTCCGGAAGCTGTGAAAAGCTGCGCGGAAAAGGCCGCATTCAGCCCCCATACTGTCAGCCGCGAGGATGTCAAAGCCTGCCGCGCTTTGACCGATGAGCTTGTAAAAACAAGCTATACGGGTCTGAAACCCCTGAAAAAGCTGCGCTTCAAGTTCATTGACTGTATTATGTAAACTAAATTATGTAAATGTAAACTCCCTCCGCACCGCGGAGGGAGTTGTTTTAGCACGCCACAATCTCTTTTATGTTCATCTCGTTTCCCTGCTGGAGCCAGGTCTCCCCGCTGCCGCAATAGGGGCAGGTTTTGCCGTATTGCAGGGTTGGATAGGTCTTTTTGCAGGCGTTGCACCAGGTGACCGCCGGGAGCGTCTCATACAGCAGCTTTGTGCCGCTAATCAGCGGGGTCTTTTTGGCGTACCAGTTCCAGCAATCCACCAGATAGCTGGGAACTATGCCGGAAACCTCACCAAATTCAAGCGTGACGGACTCAATCTGCGTCAGATTATTCTCCTGCGCGACCTTCTCGACCTCTTTCATGACATATGTAACAATGCTCAGCTCGTGCATACTTATACCCCCATAACAAAAACAGGCGCGGCAATAACCGTGCCTGTGATATTATTGTATAATTTTGTCCTGCACAAGTCAAGCAATTATTTCTCGGTCATATCCAGCGCGTTAACAAGCATATGCGCGGCCTCCCGGCGTGTGAGTGTGTCTGCTGTTGCCGCGCCGTCAAATATGCCGCAGGCCTGAAGGTTGGCGCAGGCCTGGGCAAGCTCCCCGTCCATGCTCTCGTCAAGGCTTATATAGCTCACGGGGCTCAGGCCAAGAACACTATTGAGCATTACCGCCGCCTCCTGCCGCGTTATCACTTCATCGGGCGCAAAGCTGCTGCCCGCGCTCATCGGCTCAACGCCCATGATCGACGCCGTTGCCACATAGGGCTTCATCCAGCCGGGGATGCTGCTGTCATCATTATATTTGGTTGACATAACGCTTGAGACAATCGGCTCGCCCGAGAGGGTCATACACATGCTGAGAAATTCGCCGCGCCTGACCTCCCTGTCTGCCTCGAAGCTATACACGCCGCAAAGCTGCTCCCCGGTGAATATCCCCGCCTCGCTTAGGGCTGTCGCGGCATATTCATCCGCCGTGCCATGCAGCTCCGGGTAAAAGACGGCCTTTTTCTGCTTTTCTATCTTGATGATGACGGTGGCCTCCTGAGAGCTGTTCCCCTGCTCGTCAGTGGCGCGGTAGCCAAAATAATCCCGGCCTTTCTTGTTCTCCGCCGGGGTGTAGACAAAGCTGCCATCCTCCGAAAGCTCAATTTTGCCCTTTACAGGCTGAGTGCTTATCTCAAAGCTCAGCGCGCCGCCGTCCGGGTCAAAGGCGGAGAGCTTCCCGCCGACGGACACATTTTTGTAGGTTTTCAGCTCCAGATTTTCAGCAACCGGCGCTGAGCCCTCGGCATAGGCGGGATACATCCCCGCGAACATCATGAGCGCCATTGTCAGCGCCAGCAGAGACACAAGCATTCGCTTCATAGTTATCCTCCAAGCATTTTTATATGTAAACGATGAACAAATCGGCTGTGCCGAATTATTCATCGTTTACTTCTGCCATTATTTTACGCGCTCTCCGGGGAAATATTCAAATTAAGGTAGACTTTGGCTGGGCTGATATGGTATTATTAGAAAAAATTATAAACGAGGTACAAACTATGGAACTGACAGCGGCAGCGCTGTGGCTGAACACTGTTTTCGCGGGCTTTGACCAGGCAGTGACCATGGCAGTGCACAAGCTTTACGAGGTCGGCGGCGGGTTTTTCACGCCGATAATGGAATTTATCTCCCTGCTGGGACATGACGGGCTGTTTCTAATCGCCCTGTCCATCCTGCTCCTGCTGCTGCCGAAAACCCGGCGCTTCGGCACGGCCATGCTCATCGGTCTTATAATCGGCGCGCTAATTACGAATGTCTTTGTCAAGGTCTGGGTCGCGCGGCCCCGGCCATACACGGACGAGAACGGCTTTTTCTATCCCCTGTGGCAGATGATGGGCATGCACATGGAGAGCGACAAGAGCTTCCCCTCCGGGCATACCACCGCCGCCTTCGCCAGCATGATACCACTCTTCGCGTTGGGCAATAAGCGCGTGAGCTGGCTTGCGCTGGTGTTCGCGTTTTTGATGGGCATATCCCGCATTTATCTGGTGGTGCACTTCCCGTCTGACGTGCTGGGCGGCCTCATCGTCGGCACTGTTGCGGGCATTGCCGCGGTTTTGATCAACAGTAAGCTTCCTGAAAAATGGTTCACCATGAACTTTTTCGGGAAGAAAGGAGGCAAGCATTGTTCTTCGGACTGAGATTCAAGGGTGTTGACAAAAAATATATTAAAGACCAGGCGCATATTGACGACTATAATTCCGCTGAAGCTATCGGCCGTGTCCGCCTCGGCAAGCTCTGCCTGTATTACCGTGACTTGGGCATTAAATACTATGTCCCCTATGACTACATTGATCGTGCCTTCACCCGCATAAGCGAGTGCCAGCCGGACGACAGCCCCGCGTATTTTTATTACCGGCTCATCCTCGTCCACGGTGAAAAGGAGTTTGCAAACCTCATCTTCAATGAAGAAAGCGATGTGGACACTATCCACGCCCGCCTTGCCGAGCTTAACCCCGAAATGAAATTTGGCTATATCCCCCCTGCCGACGGCAAGAGGAGACATTTTTCGTAAACAAAAGACCTGAAAGGCTTTGCCTTTCAGGTCTTTTGATTCTCCCTTATTAATCTTATGCTGCTACTGCTTATTTTTCAAGTCCTTCGTCAAAATATTCAAATGAATTATCTGCCTGATAAATTGGGAGTTGTCGCACTGATGCGCATCGCATAAACTGCACCGCAATCACTTGCTTCCCCCTCGGGGGGAAGTGTCAAGACGTGAAGCGGCTTGACGATAGGGGGACTGTTTTGCACGGGGTGAGACAAAAACAGGAAGTACGCTCTCAACTTTCTTGACGCCAAGAAAGTTGCAAAGAAGCGTTTAAGAGGGGAAGATTTCGTTTTCTTCCCCTCTTAAAAATCTCCCTAATTGAAACGAGTAAAGAGGAGTGCCTCTTTACAATCTCCCGTACAAGATTGAAGATTAAGCGCTAAGTTAAGATTCCTGTTTGTATGAGAGCATAAGTGTTCAAATCCGTACAACTTCAAGGCTCCCTTGTGTAAAGGGAGCTGGCACGGCGCAGCCGTGACTGAGGGATTGTAAATGCGCAATTTTTTGAGCACTAATGCTAATCGCAGCACAGGTAACGACCCCTCAGTCAGCCTGTTCGGCTAACAGCTCCCCTTACGCAGGGGAGCCTTGGTGCAGTGCAAACAATTTGCCAACTCCCGATTTGTCAAATTTATCCCATCATTAACCTGCTTCAAGTGTCGATATGTGGTTGGTGAAATCGACAAAGTGTATCCCAAGTAACACTCAAACGGATAAGAGACTTTTGTTTTACGCGACGCAGGTCATATACACATAGCCCACATATATTGCCAGCAGCAGTATTCCCTGCCAGCGGCGGAAGCGCTCACTTATCATGGCGGGAACCACCGCCACGCAGCCCACCAGCAGGCAGGCGGGCAGATCCAGCGAGCCGGACACCGCCGAGATAGGCAGCGCCTTGCCCGATACAAGGGAGCTGACCGGCAGAATGAGCGAGAGGTCAATAATATTCGCGCCCAGAATATTGCCCACCGAGAGGGAGGATTCCTTCTTCACAATGGCGGTGATGGTGGTGATAAGCTCAGGGAGCGAGGTGCCGATGGCGATGACCGTAACGCCGATTATGCGCTCGGAAATGCCGATATAGCGGGCAAGCTCACTGCCGTTATCAACCAGCAGATCAGCGCCGACGATTATGCCCGCCGCGCCGACAACAAAGAGAATGATGTTCTTGATAATCTCCTTGCGCCCGGGCTTCGGCCGCTTCGTCTCCTCCTCGTGCTTTTCGAGCATGGAGCGCTTTGCGGAGCTGATATTTTCCCACAGAAACACGAGGAAAATAACGACCAGCACAATTGAAGCGACAGTCCCCACAGAGCCCTGAACGCCGGAGACGACGACGACCACTGCCGCCGCCAGCATACAGACGGACTTGAGCAGATAATCCCGGCGCTTGATGGCAGCGGGGATGCAGATAAGGGAGATTGCCATTATAAGGCCGATATTCGCCGTCACGCTGCCAACAGCGTTGCCGATGGCCATATCGACCTTGCCTTCCGCCGCCGCCATGACGGAGACGAGCATTTCCGGCATGGTGGTCGCGAGGCTTACGATGGTCGCGCCGACAATAAGCTTCGGCACACCGCTGACCTCGGCAATCCACGAGGCGGCATCCACAAAGAAGTCCCCGCCCTTGATGATGAAAACAATACCCACAAGAAAAAGAATGATAACGGTTGCAAGCTGCATTGTACACCCTCCAAAATTTGCCTGGCAAATAAAAAAGCCAAGCATAACCTAAAGCTATACTTGGTTCATATACACCATGTATAGCAATGCTATACATGAGTCTTGTTAATTAAGGCAAGCCAGGCCAGAGGCCGGGTTTGTTGACTTGCCACGCTTGCGCGCCTACTACTCCCTCATGGATATGGATGGATAGTAACACAGTTTTTCCCGGTTGTCAACCGAAAAGGCCCGATAATCTTCGTCACAATTTTAATTTGTTTTGACAGAATGCGCCGGACAATATATACTCAAGCCATACCAAACAGGAGGTAAAAGAGATGGAAAATCTTCTTAAACATAAGCTTGAAAGCGGGCAGATAGTTTTCGGCAGCTTTAACTGGACTGCCAGCACAATGGTGACGGAATGCTTCGGGCACGCAGGGCTTGACTACGCCATAATCGACGCTGAGCACAGCCCCATTGACACTGAGGGCGCTGTGAACATGGTGCGCGCGGCGAAGGTGCAGGGGCTCACGCCCATCATCCGCGCCAAGGACTGCACCCGCCCCGGCATAATGAAAATGCTCGATTTGGGCGCGGAGGGACTGATCGTTCCGAATCTGCGCAGCGTGGACGAGGTCAAGCGCCTTGTGGACTTCGGCAAGTATCCCCCTGTCGGCCGCCGCGGCTTTGCCCAGGGGCGCCGAGCGGGCTTCGGCTTTGATGAAAACTCAAGAGATATCGACGAATATCTGCGCGCGAGCAATGAGCTGACGCTGCTTCTGCCCATGTGCGAGACAGTGGATATGCTCGAGCATATTGAGGAGGCCGCCGCTGTTGAGGGTGTGGACGGGATATACGTCGGCCCCTTTGACCTGTCGCTCGACATGGGCATCCCCGGCCGCTTTGACAGGCCCGAGTTTATCGACGCGCTCAAGCGCATTGAGGCCGCCTGCCGCGCGGCGAACAAGTTCTCCTTCATCTTCTCCAGCACCCCGGAGGCCGCCGTCCAGCACATAAAGCTCGGCTACCAGGCCCCCACTCTGGGCATTGACGCCGCCATGCTCATTAACGCCTATCAGGACGCGCTCAAAAAAGTAAAAGAAGCATTATAAATATCAAAAACCGCTCACTTATTTAAGTGAGCGGTTTTTTCATTTTTCATCGGTTTTGAACTGGTCATCAGCGTAGGTCCAGCCCCGGTCAACCAGCCAATAGGGCACCTCACTTTTGCTCAGGTCAAAGTCCTCGCCGTTGTTTCCATCGCGAAAGCGCTCCATCTTGAGCTTTGTCTCATAGGCGCGAAGCTCCTTGAGCGTGAACGGCAGGCCCTGTTCCTGAGCGATGGGCAGCAGGACATATTCAACCACCGCGTCCCTAATCTCGAGGCTGCCGGGATAATTGGCCTCAGCCTCCTCGATACGGCGGCGCAGGGCCTCATCACTGTTATAGAGGGCAAAAAACTTCTCAACATTCTCGTTCATAAGCTCACCTCATATCCAATAGGCCACAACATGCGCCGCGATTGCAAGGCAGGACACAAGCGAGAGCCAGCGGTGCCATTCCATGCGTTTCTTGACATCCTTCATCATGTGGCAGGCAGCGACCAGCCATATAAGCAGCGCAAAGCTCAAAGCGCCAAAAACCGGCAGCGCAGCGCCCTTTGCGAGTGCCACGGGAAAAACCAGAATAATGTGCACGATGGCAGCCAAAAACAGCAGGCCGCTTGCAGCCTCATGAATTTTCATGAGCGCCGCATTGAGCTTATGAAGCCCCAGCTTTCGCAGCGGGTATTTCACCGCAAGCAGAATATAGCACACAAGGCAGATATACCCGGTAACAAGTCTCATATAATTCTCCTTTATGCCGCGTGGGTTCTGAGATAGTTCAAAATCTCAGTCAGCGCCTCGGAGTTGAGGGCCTTGCCGTTGGCAGAGGCATACTCAGACATCAGAGCGCCGCTGCTGTCGCGAAGAGCCACGGCGGGGTCGGTAAAGTATGCGCCGGTGTCGATGCAGACCTGCTTTATCCACTCATTCGCCGAAATTGCCATATCGACGGTCAGCCCGTCAATGCTGGGGTAATCAACCGTCACAGAGCTCACTGCGCAGCATATAATGACCGTGTCCGGGCTTGCGGCGTGTATGGAGTTAATAAGGGCACAGTAACCGGTAATGAAGCTGTCCTGCGTCACATTGGCAAGAGAGTCCATGCCAAGGGCGATGACAAGCTTCTGCGGCTTTGTAATCAGCGCCGCGTCCGCCGGGCTTATCTCGGACCCGTCATCCGGGAAAACAATGTTGAAGCTTGAGAGGCTGCCCGCCGGGATGTTGCCGGCAGAGCTTGTCCAGACCTGATTTGTCGCCGTGCCTGCGGTGAGCATGCCATAATCGCGCAGGCCAAGCCATATGCTGTCAGACAGGAAGGTCAGCGAATCGATATAATCCTGCCCGGCGTCGGCGGTTTCGACAAGCTCGTGGAGCGTCCCGTCCCCGGTCAAGGCGGGCAAAGGCTCCGCCTCGCCGCCATCGGTGCCGGTTTTCTCATCGGCAACCTCGCCCAGCATGATATTGCCGCGCTCCTGCTCCCCGTCATACTTTGACGCGGCAGCAAAAATCAGCCCCACCAGAACCGCCACAAGGCACAGGACAATGGAGAAGGCCCATATTATATTTTTAAGTCCGTTCAGCTTGCCGCCCATAGGCGCCTCCAGTTTTATCTGTTGGCAAAGCCATAGGCTTCCCCAACAAATGGGATTACGCTTCATTCGCCGACAGCTGCCGGCGAATGAAGCGAGGCTTTTAACGTATTTTCGTCAAGCGCGAGGAGAAATTCTCCTCGCGCTTAAAGTTTGTCTGAGCTGGTATATTACTCGGCCTCGGCCATAGCCTTGGCTTCCTCAATGACCTTCTGCTGGACGTTGCCGGGGGCTTCCTCATAGCGGATAAACTTGCAGGTGAAGGAGCCGCGGCCCTGAGTCATGGAGCGCAGGTCAATGGTGTAGGAGCTCATCTCGGCCATGGGGACCTCGGCCTCGACCGTCTGCATGCCGTCCTCAGCGTTCATGCCGAGCACGGTGCCACGGCGCTTGGAGCTGATATCGCTCATGATATCGCCGAGGTTTGCATCGGGAATGGTGACCTGAAGCAGGCCGATAGGCTCAAGAATGGTGGGCTTTGCCTTGGGAATACCGTCCTGATAGGCAAGGCGGGCAGCAGTCTGGAAGGCCATATCGTTGGAGTCAACAGGGTGGTAGGAGCCATCATACAGGGTGGCCTTCAGGCCGACCAGCGGGTACCCCGCCAGGACGCCCTTGACAACCGCGTTGCGCAGGCCCTTTTCAACGGAGGGGAAGAAGTTTTTGGGAACGGAGCCGCCAAAGACTTCCTCGGCAAAGATCATGTCGTCCTGCTCGTCCTGCGGCTCGAAGCGGATCCACACATCACCGAACTGGCCGGAACCGCCGGACTGCTTCTTGTGGCGGCCGTGGGCCTCGACCTTGCCCTTTATCTTCTCACGGTAAGCGACGCGGGCGGGCTTGAGCTCGGTCTCAACGCCGAAGCGGCTCTTGAGCTTTGCGCACAGTACGTCGACCTGAATGTCGCCCTCGCCGGAGATGACCATCTGATGGGTCTCGGCGTTGTTGACGAGAGTGAAGGAGATATCCTCCTCGTTGAGTCTTGCAAGACCCGCGGCGACCTTATCGTCCTGACCCTTGGTCTTGGGGGCGATGGCCATGGAGTAGCAGGGCTCGGGCAGCTCGATAGCGGGCAGCTCAACCTCGTTCTTGGGATCGCACACGGTATCGCCGGTCTTCCAGTCCATCTTGCCGACGGCAACTATATCGCCGCAGCAGGCGTCCTTGACCTCGGTGGTCTTCTTGCCGCAGACGGTGTAGAGACGGCCGAGCTTATCGGTGCTGGAGGCGCGGACATCGCGCAGGGACATATCGGCGGTGATCTTGCCGCCCATGACCTTGACAAAGCTGTACTTGCCAAACTGGTCGGAAATGGTCTTGAAAACGAAGCCCAGAGTGGGAGCGGCGGGGTCGATACCCTCAACATCGCAGGGGGCGGGGACATAGTCCACCACAGCCTGAAGGAAGGCCTCGGTGCCGATGTTCGCCATGGCGGAGCTTGCGAGCACGGGGACAACGGTGCGGTCCTTGAGACCGGCCTTGATGCCGGCGGCGATGTCAGCCTCTTCAAGCTCCATCGTCTCAAAGAACTTCTCCATAAGCTCCTCAGTGGCGCCGGCGGCGGTCTCCATCAGAGCCTCGCGCAGCTCAGCGACCTTATCAGCATCAGCCGCGGGCACGGGGACCTTGCTGGTCTTGCCGCCCTTGGTCTGGTAAGCCACATTGTGAACCAGGTCAATAACGCCGGTGCCGTCGCTCATGGGAGCGGTGACGGCGCAGACGACGCTGCCGTACTTTGCCTTGAGCGCGTCAAGCACCGCGTAGTAATCGCCGTGCTCCTCGTCGCACTTGGAGATGCAGAACATAACAGGCTTATTGGCAGCCTTGAGGTACTTCCAGGAGCGCTCTGCGCCGACGGAGATACCGTCCTTCGCGGAGCAGAGGATAACGCCGGTCTCAGCTGCGCGGATGGCGCACAGCGCCTCACCCACGAAGTCAAAGAAGCCCGGGCAGTCAATAACGTTGACCTTGCAGCCGCCGAAGTTCACCGGGGCGACAGAGGACGAGATGGTTATCTGGCGCTTGATTTCCTCGGCGTCATAGTCGCAGACGGTGTTGCCGTCGCTGGTCTTGCCCTGGCGGTCAACGCCGCCGGTGACGAAAAGAAGGCTCTCCGCCAGGCTTGTCTTACCGGTGTTGCCATGCCCCAACAGGCAGATGTTGCGAATGTTTTTGCTTTCCATGTTTTGCTTCCTCTCTGTCAGAATATATAGATGAATAGAAATTTCACACTTGTCATTTATTATACACTATACCCCGCCCCCTTTGCAACAATAATTTTCCTTATAAAAACTCCGGGCCCCTGGAATCTTCACCAAAGGCCCGGAGTATAATCTGTTTTTTCGCTTTACACCTTCATAAATGCGCTGACCGCCAGCACGGGAAGCACCCACAGCAGCATGAACAGCAGCATGAAGCCAACGCTGATGGTCCCTGCCGAAATGAGCTTTGTCATCACGATAAACACGCCCAAAATGGCGGAGACAAGCGTCAGCAGCAGATTGATCTCCGTCGCAAGATACATGCTGCGGCCGACATTCGCCATGTGGGAATACGCGCCGAGGCCCTCTCTGCAAACGAGAGCGGAAACGCGGCTGTCCTTCCCTGCCTTGGCCTCAGAGATATCAAAGCGCTCAGAGTAGGGCGGAAAATCGTACCCGTCGGTCGCGACATCGAAGCATTCGCGCAGCATTTCCGGCGTGATATTGAAGTCGCGCACGGCAAAAATCGGGTGGCGGCTGCCCCGGACGAGGGAGACAAGCGCCTTTCTAATCTGGGGCTGCCCCTCGTAATTGAGGTTGAATATCCCGCGCAGGACCCCGTCCACCGCCAGCAGCACGTCGGTGCTGCCGAGGAGCCTGTAAGGTATCATAACGTGCATCAGGCGCATAAACTCAATGCCGCCGCAGAGAACGGTCTGCCCGTCGATAACGCCGCGCATACCGCCGCCCGCGAGATACTCAAAGTTTTCAACGGGCTTGAAGCTGCAATTGTTTTTCTCCATGAGCTCGGAGAAGCAATAGGCAATGCCGGAGCCGGAGGCGGCCATCATAGTGCCCGCGTAGGCAATCACCTGCTGCGGCTCGCCGCCGGAAATGCGCACAGTCTCAATGCTGACCGTGCCCTCCGGGAATAAATCCCTGTCTGTAATAATTATGTTCTTGCTCTTGCCCACATCGCACAGGCCCGACCAGCCCGCAATGGCGGCGCCGCTCGGGAAAATGCGCATGGAGCCCACGCAGAAGGGCAGGGCGAAGCAGAGCAGAGCCGTAACAGGTATCGCGGGGCAGAGCACGGCGGTAAACACAAACAGCGCATCGCCGAAGCTCTTTCTGACGGCGCAGATTATAAGCATGCAGAGCACCGCGGCGGCGACGATAAAGAGCGAATAGCGGCGGAAGATATCCTCATCCGGGGGCGCTTCCTCGCTGCGGTGCACAAAGCCCTTGGCGTTGCGCGGCTCTTTCACAAGGGTCATCCCGTCCTGACGCAGGCCGTTCTGCCCGGAGACGGAGTACACAGTCTTCGCGATAGCCGGGACACGCAGGGACTTTCTAAGCCCCCTCGCGCTGAGCAGGGACGCGGCCAGCACCCCGGCGAGGGACATGGACGAGAGCACGCACAGCGGCGTGTGGCTGCTGCCGAAGCCGCCGAGGGCAACGGACAGCGCGTCAATACTCGTCAGCACACAGGCCAGCACCGCGAGGCTGTCCGCCCCGAAGCGGCCCCTTGCCATGTTGACGGCGGCACCCGTGACGATATCGAGGCAGAGCAGCATAATGCTAAGCTGCAAGCCCAGAATGACCGCCGCCTGAGTCGGCAGGGTCTTGAGCATGCCGGTCATCGGCAGGCCCACAGATATGTAAGTCATCACCAGCAGCACGGCGAGACAGATGCGAAAACGCAGGCGCAGCGAGTGGACATGGGCTCCATAATACTTGGAGGCGGTGTCCGCCTTTACCTCCGGGCCAAGCTCGTCATTATCCTCTTCCTGGACAAATGCCGTATCCTCCGAGGGGCTGCCCTTCATGCGCAGCAGGAAGGTGCCTATCTCGCCCTTGAAAAACTCAAAGAAGCCCGGGAAGCCCTTGTTTTCATCCTCTTCAAGCTCGGCGGCATAGTCCCGGCTGGGGGCATAGCTGCCGTCGCTGTCATAGTCATA